>OBIU01000549.1_pt1 | contig 16372 bp, 13 predicted proteins | sample 1519871 | NCBI WGS metagenome assembly OBIU01 (sample SAMN04209229, study PRJEB22552) | human gut metagenome | biome: gut; material: feces | host: Homo sapiens | place: USA: Oklahoma
GAGGTCAACGCCGCTATGAAGGCTTACGCCGAGACCATCTCCGAGACCTTCGCCTACAACGAGGACGACATCGTCTCCACCGACATCATCGGCGAGACCCACGGCTCCATCTTCGACGCCACCCAGACCATGTGCAACCCGCTCGGCAATGGTCAGACCCTGGTTCAGGTTGTTTCTTGGTACGACAACGAGAACTCCTACACCTCCCAGATGGTCCGCACCATCAAGTACTTCGAGAAGTTCGTCGCCTAGGTTTGATGGCTTCCAGCTTCGCTTGATAAGCGTCTAAGAGGGGCGCGGCCTCAAGGCTTCCAGCCCGGGGTCGCGCCCTTTTTATCGTGGTTGCAATCCGCAGCCACATCGATTTGAAAGGTAGATGTTCATGGCTTTCACCAAGAAGACCGTCCGCGACATCGACGTCGACGGCAAGCGCGTTCTGGTGCGCGTCGACTTCAACGTGCCCATCAAGGACGGCGTCGTCGGCGACACCACTCGCATCAAGGCCGCCCTCCCCACCATCAACTACCTCGTCGAGCATAACGCCCGCGTTATCCTCATGAGCCATCTCGGCCGTCCCGACGGCACCGGTTTCCAGCCCGAGTTCTCCCTCGAGCCCGTCGCCGCCAAGCTCGCGGAGCTCTCCGGTCTGGATGTCGCCTTCGTCGCCGATACCTACGGTGACGAGGCTGCTGCCGCCGTCGAGGCTCTCGAGCCGGGTAAGGTCCTCGTCCTCGAGAACGTCCGCTTCGACAAGCGCGAGAAGAAGAACGATCCCGAGATCGCCAAGACCCTCGCTTCCTACGGCGACGTCTTCGTGCTCGACGCCTTCGGCACCGCTCACCGCGCCCAGGGTTCCGTCGTGGGCCCCGCTGCTTACCTGCCCGCCGTCGCTGGCTTCCTGCTCGAGAAGGAGGTCGATACCCTTACCGGTATCTTCGCCGACCCCGAGCGTCCGCTCGTCGCCATCGTCGGCGGCTCCAAGGTCTCCTCTAAGATCGGCGTTCTCGACCACCTGATCGACTCCGCCGACACCCTCATCATCGGTGGCGGCATGGCCTACACCTTCTTCCTCGCGCAGGGCATGTCCGTCGGCAAGTCCCTCAAGGAAGAGGATTGGGTCGAGCGCGCCGGCGAGATGCTGAAGAAGGCGGAGGAGAAGGGCGTCAAGATCCTGCTCCCCATCGACAACCGCGTTGCCGATCACTTCGGCGAGGATGCCGTCCCCGAGGTCGTCGCCTCCAACGCCATCCCCGATGACCGCGAGGGCATGGACATCGGTCCTGAGACCGAGAAGCTCTACGCTGAGGCCATCAAGGGCGCTAAGACCGTCTTCTGGAACGGCCCGATGGGCGTCTTCGAGTTCGATAACTTCGCCCACGGCACCCAGGCGATCGCCGAGGCCGTCGCCGAGGCCGACTGCACCTCCATCATCGGCGGCGGCGACTCCGTCGCGGCTGTCAACAAGTTCAACCTGGGCGACAAGATGAGCTGGATCTCCACCGGCGGTGGCGCTTCCATGGAGCTCGTCGAGGGCAAGCCCCTTCCCGGAGTGGAGGCTCTCAATGACGCAGAATAATCGCACCCTGCTCATCGCAGGCAACTGGAAGATGAACAACGACGTCCAGGCTGCCGCCGTTCTGGCCGACGAGCTCGTCGCCGCCCTCGACGGCGTGGACAACGGCGTCGAGGTCCTCGTCTGCCCGCCCACCATCGACCTCACCACGGTCGCTGCCAAGCTCGACGGCTCCGCCATCAAGCTCGGTGCCCAGAACTGCTACTGGGAGGCCTCCGGCGCCTACACCGGCGAGTCCTCTTGCGGTATGCTCAAGTCCGCTGGCTGCACCTACTGCATCATCGGTCACTCCGAGCGCCGCGACTACTTCCATGAGTCCGACGAGGACCAGAACAAGAAGGCCAAGGCTCTCGTTGCCGCCGGCATCGTTCCCGTGTTCTGCTGCGGCGAGCCCCTCGAGGTTCGCGAGGCCGGCACTTACGTCGAGCACGTCGTCGCCCAGGTGAAGGCAGGCCTCGAGGGTCTCGAGATCACCGATCCCGCGCAGCTCGTCGTGGCTTACGAGCCCATCTGGGCCATCGGCACCGGCATGACCGCCACAGCCGATGACGCGCAGGAGGTCTGCGCCGCCGTCCGCGAGGCGCTTGCCGACCTGTTCGGCGCCGAGCTCGCTGCCGGCATCCGCGTGCTGTACGGCGGCTCCGCCAAGCCCGGCAACATCGCCGAGCTCACCGCGAAGCCCGACGTCGACGGCGCCCTCGTCGGCGGCGCCTCGCTCAAGGCCGCGGACTTCTCCGAGATGGTCGTCAAGGCCGCGGAATAGCACCCGTTTTGCAATCGGGCCGCGGCGCCTCGCGCGCTGCGGCCCATTCTTTTGAATAGAGGAGAATTCACTATGGCTAACCGCCACCTTCCTGCTCTTCTCGTCATCATGGACGGCTTCGGCCTAGCGCCCGAGGGTTCGGATAACGCCGTGAGCGCCGCCAGCACGCCTTTCATCGATGAGCTGTACGCGAAGTATCCGCACACCACCCTCGGTGCCTCCGGCGAGGACGTCGGCCTGCCCGCTGGCCAGATGGGCAACTCCGAGGTCGGCCACCTCAACATCGGTGCCGGCCGCATCGTGTTCCAGGAGCTCTCGCGTATCAACAACGCCATCAAGGACGGCTCCCTCAAGGAGAATGAGGTCTTCACCAAGACCATGGACGACGTTGCTTCCGCCGGCAAGACCCTGCATCTCATGGGCCTCATGAGCCCCGGCGGCGTCCACTCCATGCAGTCGCACTGCGAGGCGCTGGTCTCCATGGCCGCCGAGCGCGGCGTCAAGACCGTGCGCGTGCACTGCTTCATGGACGGCCGCGACGTCGATCCGCAGTCCGGCGCCGGCTACGTCGCCGTGCTCGTCGACTTCCTGGCCAAGGTTTCCGCCGAGACCGGCTGCGACGCCCGCGTCGCCACGGTCGAGGGCCGTTATTGGGCCATGGACCGCGATAACCGCTGGGAGCGCATCCAGCTCGCTTACGACGTCCTCACCAAGGCTTCCGATGTCGAGTCCGACCCCGTCGAGGGCATCAAGGCCTTCTATGAGAAGGATCCCCGCGGTGACGAGTTCGTCGATCCGTTCGTCTGCCACAACGAGGGCATGGCCGACGGCGACGCCGTCATCTTCTTCAACTTCCGTCCCGACCGCGCCCGTCAGATGACCCGCGCGTTCACGGAGGAGGGCTTCGACGGCTTCGAGCGCGAGGTCGTACCCGCGCTGTCGCACTTCGTCACCATGACCGAGTACGATCCGTCCTTCAACGTCGAGGTCGCCTTCCCCAAGACGTTCCCCCAGAACGTTCTGGCCGACGTCATCGCCGCGAACGGTCTCAAGCAGCTTCACACCGCCGAGACCGAGAAGTACGCGCACGTCACGTTCTTCATGAACGGCGGCATCGAGGAGCCCAAGGAGGGCGAGGAGCGCGTGCTCGTCGCCTCTCCTAAGGTCGCGACCTACGACCTCAAGCCCGAGATGAGCGCGCCCGAGGTCACCGAGAAGCTCGTCGCCGCCATCAACGAGGACCGCGCCGACTTCTACATCGTCAACTTCGCGAACTGCGACATGGTCGGTCATACGGGCGTCTTCGACGCCGCGGTCAAGGCCGTCGAGGCCGTCGATAACGCGCTGTCCCAGGTTATTCCCGCGATTCTCGCTAAGGGCGGCTTCGCCCTCATCACGGCGGACCATGGTAATGCCGACCACATGTTCGACGAGGTCGATGGCGAGAAGAAGCCGTTCACGGCCCATACCACCAACCGCGTGCCGTTCATCGTGGTGGATCCGGCCGCGAAACTCACCGGCATCGAGGACGGGCGCCTGTCCGATATCGCCCCGACGATGCTCGCGCTCGCGGGCCTCGAGCCCAGCGCGGAGATGACGGGTCGCGCCCTCGCTGTCGAGGAGTAGCCGCGCCTCTGAATTCAGGTGTTGCCTGGCCGCTCGCCCGCGTACCGCTGGCGGGCGGTTTTTGGCACGTGCCGGTTCAAAGTAGACGCATGTCTAAAAGAGTGCTACGATGACATGCTGTCTTTTGATTCTCGTGAAGGAGTTACTCGTGGGTCCACTTCAAATTGCCCTGTTCGCCGTTTGGGCGCTCTCCGGTCTTTTCCTTATCGCGCTCGTGCTGATGCACTCCGGTAAGGGCACCGGCGTTTCCGACATGATCGCTAGTTCGCTGTACAATTCCAGCGCTGCCACCGGCGTCATGGAGCAGAACCTCGACAAGCTGACGGTCATCGTCGCCGTCGTGTTCTCCGTGTGCGTGGTCCTCTGCATGTTCTTCTTCCCGCAGGGTATCGTCGGCCTCTAAGATCGGGCGCATCCGCCATCTTCGACGTTTGCGGTCGATAGGCTGGTCTCCCATGCGATGTTTCACCCCGCTCCTCGGTGCAGAGGGGCGGGGTTTTGCATGAGGTCGTTATGTCGGATCGCTTTTATGCATGACATCTCTGGGCGGAGGCGTTTGCCGTCCAGGGGCTGTTTTGTATAGGCGGTCCTCCGGCATCCGGATCGGTACAGAGTTTTAACCGTCAGTTTATTTCCAATTGATTTCGCAATTATGAATCCACTGGTCTGGTAAAGATAATGCCACCAAAAGGACATAGCGAAACCGCTCATTTTTATCGCAGCTATATGCATCGTTTTCGCTGCTGTCGTCCATGCATACAATCGGCACTTTTGCCAAATAAAGAAAATCCTTGCCGTTAATCAGAATCTTCGACAAATTATGCAATAAATACGGTAAGGTTATGAACCATCAACCGGTACCGTCACAGCCTTGGTGCCGTGTTGGTTGGCTCGATACGGCATCCAATCTGCTTATTAGGCAAAAGAGCGCCGCATCGTTGAAGCTTCATATTAAAGGAGGATGGCATGGCTGAAATGAAGAACGAGTTCCACCAGCCGGTGGTTGGTCGTCGCGCGTTCGTTGGCGGCACCCTTGCTGCTAGCTCCCTCGCGTTCCTCGCCGCTTGCGGCAAGAAGGACGCTCCCGCTGCAGGTAGCAGCGAGACCACTAGCACCGGTGGCGCTATTCTCAACTACTACATCAACAACCCGGTCTGCATCGACCCCTACAACGTCCAGGAGGACCAGGGCACCCAGGTCGAGTTCCAGCTGTTCGACTCCCTCATGAAGTATGACTTCGAGGCCGAGGAGCTCAAGCCGCTCGCCTGTGAGTCCTTCGAGGCTTCCGATGACGCCACCAAGTTCACCTTCCACCTCATCGAGGGCGCTAAGTTCCACAACGGCGATCCCGTCACCGCCGAGGACTTCAAGCGTGGTTGGACCCGTCTGGTCAGCCCCAAGAGCGCCATCCAGAGCGACCGCGGCCCCTCTCAGATCGCCTACCACCTGTCCCAGGTCAAGGGCTATGACGAGCTCGCCGCTGGCGATGCTGACGACTTCGTCGGCATCACCTGCCCGGACGACCTCACCCTCGTGGTCGAGCTCTCCGCTGCCTACGCAGACTTCCCCTATGTCTGCTCGCACCCGGCCCTGGCTCCCGTTCCCGCTGCCGCCGAGGAGGATGCAAGCAACTTCTACCTCGCTCCGATCGGCAACGGCGCTTTCATGATGAAGCCCGGCACCAAGTGGGAGGACGGCCAGTACATCGACCTCGTCCGCTTCGACGACTACTATGGCGACAAGGCCAAGATCGACGGCATCCACTTCGGTATCCAGAAGGACATCGAGACGGCCTATAAGGAGTTCCAGGCTGGCAACTTTGACGTGGCCGACGTTCCCACCGCTCAGATCGACGCCGCCAAGGCGGATCGCGGCGAGGCCGAGGACGGCTACACCATGGGCGATGGCGGCCGCATGCTTCTGGGTGCCGAGCCTTCGACCTACTACCTGGTCTGCAACACCACCGTCGAGCCCTTCAACAACGCGGACTTCCGCAAGGGCGTCTCCCTTGCCATCAACCGCGAGGCTATCTGCAAGTCCATCTTCAAGGGCACCCGTACCCCGGCCGACGGCATCGTTCCTCCGGGCATGGACGGCTACCGCGAGGGTGCTTGGGAGTACTCTGCCTACGACGTCGACAAGGCCAACGAGTTCCTCGATAAGGTCGCTCCGATGAACGGTGATTCCCGTGGCATCGAGATGGTCCTGTCCTACAACCAGGACGGCGGCCACAAGGAGATCATGGAGTCCGTCATCGGCGACCTCGCCAAGGTCGGCATCACCGCTACCTCCGATACCCCCGAGTGGTCTGCGCTGCTCTCCAAGTACGACAACATGGATTTCCAGATCGGCCGTCTCGGCTGGGTCGCCGACTACCCGATCATGGACAACTTCCTGTATCCGCTCTTCCACTCCGACTCCCTGGGTGGCGACAACAAGTCCGGTTACAGCAACCCCGAGGTCGATAAGCTCATCGAGGAGGCTCGCACCATCGTCGACGACGCCGCTCGCGTTGCTAAGATGCAGGAGGCCGACGCCATCATCGGTGCCGACCTGCCCGTCATCCCGCTGATGTTCTACACGCACACCCTTGTCGGTTCCGACCGCGTGAAGAGCCTCTACATCGACCCGCAGAAGAAGGCCTACCTTGCTCGTGCCGAGCTGAACGCGTAGAATACGTCGAATATCGCAAACAGGCGTCAACTTAGGCTATACTGTCAATTTGCGAAAACGGGATGCCGATCCTCGCGTCGGCATCCCATTTTGTGTGATATCCAACGATTAGGGCGTAGATATCACTGTTGGAAGTCCCTACGACAGGGGAGAGATCGTTTTTATGGGAAAATATATCCTCAAGCGAGTGCTCCAGTTCATCCCGGTCTTCTTCGGCGTGACGCTCATTCTGTTCGCGCTGCAGAACATCGTGCCGGGCGACCCGATCAAGCTGATCGGCGGTGGCGGCAAGTCCATGACTCCCGAAGCGGAGCTCAACCTGCGCATCCGCTACAACCTGGTCCAGGTCGATGAGAACGGCCATGCCGTCCTTGACGAGAACGGCGACCCGATGCCCGTCCCGCTTATGGATCAGTACGTCACCTACATCACCAAGCTGTTCCAGGGTGATCTGGGTGAGTCCTATCAGCGTAAACTGCCGGTAACGGATATCCTGGCAAACAAATACCCCTATACCATCAAGCTCGCCGCGTGCGCAATCGTGCTCGAGGCGATTATGGGTATTGGTGCCGGTATCGTCTCGGCGGTTAAGAGGTATTCGTTCTGGGATATTCTCGTAACGCTCTCCACCTCCGTGCTCGTGGCCGTGCCCGCGTTCTGGCTGGGCATGCTGCTGCAGCTCATCTTCGGTGTGTGGATGAAGGACTGGACCGGCGGCGCGTTCTCGCTGCCCATCTCCGGTGCCGGCGGCGCGGCCTCCCAGTATCAGGATTGGATCCACTACATCCTGCCCTCCATCACGCTGGCTTCCGTTTCCACGGCGTATACCGCGCGCATCATGCGCTCCCAGCTCCTGGACGTCATGAACCAGGACTACATCCGCACCGCGAAGGCGAAGGGCCTCTCCAATCGCGCCATCATCTGGAAGCACGCGCTCAAGAACGCCCTCATCCCCGTCGTCACCTACATCGGCGTCGACTTCGGCGCTATGCTCGCCGGCGCGATCCTTACCGAGACGGTCTTCAACTGGCCCGGTGTTGGCTACGAGATCTATCGAGCCATCACCCAGCGCGACTGGCCCATCGTTATGGGCGGAGTGACCGTCGTGGTCGTCGTTGTTATGGTTATTAACCTGCTTGTAGATATCAGCTACGCATTCTTGGATCCGCGCATCCGCTACGGTGCGCCCAAGGATAAGTCGTAGGGGAGGGTTGGCATGCTAGAACCGAGTCCTACTCAGCGCGGCGGCATGGCCGCGAAGGCGGAGACCAAGGGCGTAAAGAAGCCTGAAGAGAAGTCCCGCACCCTTTGGGGCGACGCTTTCAAGCGTCTTCGCAAGAATAAGCTGGCCGTGTTCGCGGTCATCTGGATTATCTTCGTCGCCTTGGTGGCCATCACCGCCGATCTCTGGGCGGAGCCCTGGTTGGGTTCTCCCACGGCTTCGGATTCCGTCGCCATGGCAACGACCTCGCTGCTGCCCCCGTCGGCAGAGCATCCGTTCGGCACCGACCCGCTCGGCCGCGACATCCTCGTCCGCGTCATCTACGGCGCGCGCGTGTCGCTGTCCGTCGGCATCATGGCGACCGCGATCTCGACCGCCATCGGCCTGGTGCTCGGCGCCGTCGCCGCGTTCTACGGCGGCATCTGGGACACGATCATCATGCGTCTCGCCGACGTGTTCCTCGCGTTCCCCTACATCTTGTTCGTCGTCGCGATGATCGCCGTTATCGGGCAGAGCCTCACGAACGTCTTCATCGCCATCGGTATCCTCGGATGGCCGAGCATCGCGCGCGTCTTCCGCTCCGCGATCCTCACCGTCAAGGAGAATGACTACGTCGACGCGGCGCGCGCCATGGGTGCATCCGATGCGCGCATCATCGCCCGCCACATCTTCCCGAACTCCGTGGCGTCTATCGTCGTGTACGCGACCATGAACATCGGCGGCGCCATCCTTACCGAGTCCTCGCTGTCGTTCCTCGGCATGGGCGTCGTTCCGCCCACGCCGTCCTGGGGCTCCATGATCCAGGCTGGACAGGCGTATCTGGAGACCGCCCCGTGGATGATGATCATGCCGGGCCTGGCGATCCTTTCCACCGTGCTCGCCTTCACCCTGCTCGGTGACGGCCTGCGCGATGCCCTCGACGTGAAGATGAAGGATGCGTAAGTTCATGAAGAAGAACGTTAACAAGAACTACGTCGACCTGAAGACGCAGCCGATCCCCGAGGGTCATCACCTGCTCGAGGTCGACAACCTCAAGATGTATTTCCATACCGAGGACGGCATCGTCCACGCGGTCGACGGCGTTTCCTATACGCTCGATCGCGGCGAGACGCTGGGCGTCGTCGGCGAGTCCGGTTCCGGTAAGTCCGTGACGGCAATGACCATCATGGGCCTGATCTCGATGCCCCCGGGCAAGATCGAGGGCGGTCGCGTCCTGTATCGCGGTCATTCCCTGCTCGACATGTCCGAAGAGGAGATGCAGCACATTCGCGGTAACGACATCGCGATGATCTTCCAGGATCCCATGACCTCCCTGAATCCGGTCTATAAGATCGGCAAGCAGGTGGGCGAGGGCCTCCGCCTGCATCGCGGCTACTCCAAGCAGGAGGCGCTCAAGCGCGCGACCGAGCTGCTCGACCTCGTCGGCATCCCCGAGCCGGAGAAGCGCGTCAACGAGTACCCGCATCAGTTCTCCGGCGGCATGCGCCAGCGCGTCATGATCGCCATGGCGCTGGCTTGCGACCCCGATATTCTCATCGCCGACGAGCCCACCACGGCTCTGGACGTTACCATCCAGGCTCAGATCATCGAGCTCATGCAGGAGATGCAGGAGAAGAACGGCAACGCTATCGTCATGATTACCCATGACCTCGGCGTCGTCGCCGATATCGCCGACAAGATCATGGTCATGTACGCCGGCCGTCCCGTCGAGTTCGGTTCTGCGGACGAGATCTTCTATGAGAGCCGTCATCCCTACACGTGGGGCCTCATCCGCTCCATCCCGGAGCAGGCGATCGACGAGAAGAAGCCCCTTACGCCCATCGATGGCAATCCTCCCTCGCTGATGAACCTTCCCGCGGGCTGCCCCTTCGCGCCGCGCTGCCCGTATGCCAAGGACATCTGCCATGAGAAGCTTCCCGAGCATTACACCACTGAAACGGGTCATTACTCTGCCTGCCATTTCGCCGGCGACATCGACTTCGTTAAGAAGAACGCTCCGGATACCTCTCGTTCGCGTGGCAAGATTGCCACGGGTACGCCTGATGTTCTCGACCCTTCCGTGATTGGAGGTAGGGCTTAATGGCCGACAAGACCCCGTTGCTCAAAGTCGAGCACCTGTGCAAGGAGTTCCCCGCTGAGTCCGGCACCCTCGGTGGCCGTTTTTCCAAGCGCTCCGTTTCCGCGGTGAACGATGTCTCCTTCGAGATCTATCCCGGTGAGACCTTCGGCCTGGTAGGCGAGTCCGGCTGCGGCAAGTCCACGACGGGCCGCACGATCATGCACCTCACCGCGCCCACGTCGGGCAAGGTCTTCTTCGAGGGCCGCGATATCTCCGCTATGAGCAAGAAGGAGCTCAAGGAGATGCGTCGCGAGATGCAGTTCATCTTCCAGGATCCCTATGCGTCTCTGAACCCCCGCATGACCATCGGCGAGATCGTCTCCGAGCCCATGACCATCCATGGTATCGGTACTAGGGAAGAGCGCATCGAGCGCGTTCGCGAGCTGCTGCAGGTCGTCGGCCTCAATCCCGAGCACATCAATCGCTATCCGCACGAGTTCTCGGGTGGTCAGCGCCAGCGCGTCGGCATCGCCCGCGCGTTCATCCTTCGTCCCAAGCTGATCATCTGCGACGAGCCCGTGTCGGCGCTCGACGTGTCGATCCAGGCGCAGGTTCTCAACCTGCTGAAGGAGCTTCAGGATAAGTACGGCACCGCCTACCTGTTCATCGCTCACGACCTTTCCGTCGTGCAGCACATCTCCGACCGCGTGGCCGTCATGTATCTCGGTAAGATGGTCGAGCTCTCCGACTGGAAGACGCTCTATACCGAGCCGCATCATCCGTACACGCAGTCCCTGCTGTCCGCCGTTCCCGTTCCCGATCCGGACATCCAGAAGACGCGCAAGCGCATCATTCTCGCAGGCGATCCTCCTTCGCCCATCGATCCTCCGTCGGGCTGCCGCTTCCATACGCGCTGCCCCATCGCTCAAGAGGTCTGCAGCAAGGAGATTCCGTGCTTCGACGAGGTGGCTTCCGGTCATTATTGCGCTTGCCATTTTGCCAAGCCGTTCCCCATCAAGGAGAGCCATATCGAGCTCTAAGCTCATATAGAGCTCATAAGCCTGTTCGGGCGCATCTCTTCGGAGGTGCGCCTTTTTAATATGAGTTGAACATTGTCAAGTGGCAAAAAGGCCCTGCCCTCCGTGGGGCTACCGCGGACGGCAGGGTCCATCTATCTTCACCCGGTGGCCGCGCCGCTTGAGGGCGTGTCTGCTCGACGCACGTTCGGCACTCTAATATCCGCGGGTCGGAACCGCATTTCGTTGCTACGGCTGGGGGCCTCCGCTCGGTCGCAGTCTCGTGGCGGGCGTGGCGGTCTCCCGCCGCCCAGAAAAAGATCTGGAACGGCCTCCCAACGGCCTCGAGCGCGGCGAGCCCCCGGGGTCGGACTCCTATGGGGCCGCGGGCGCTACCGCGCCATGAGCGCTATCGCCCAGACCCAGCAGGCCATCTCGCGGGCCGTCGCGCAGTTCGCCACGCACGGTCTCTTGCCCGCCTGGGACATGGCGTCCCGCCTGTCCTGCAGGCGACGGTTGCACTTCGCGGCGTGCCTCGACACGGCCGGCGCGACCCCGTGGCCCGGCCTCGGCTTCTTGGGGTGCCTCGTTGACATGGGCACGTGCTAGGACGCCTCGACCAGCGCGCGCCGGACGTGGCCGTTGCCGGCGCGGGTGATCCCGCCGCGCGACTCCGTCTCGCCGCTCGAGCGCTCCGAGGGGGCCAGGCCGCACCACGAGGCGAACGACGGCGCGGTCGGGAACCTCGAGAAGTCGCCAGCCTCGGCGGCGAGCAGGAAGGCGGTGGCGACGTCGATGCCCTTCACCAGGCACAGCGCGTCGACGACCGGCGCCCACTCGGGGCGCGCGGCGGCCTCCTCCACCTTGCGCTCGAGCTCCCTCTTGGCCTCGGCGCAGCGCTCCACGGCGTCCATGTAGTGCTCGTAGGCGGCCGCGTCGTCGGCCTCGCCGAACTCGATCGACCTCGCCCACCTCCAGTACGCCTCGGTCCAGTTCGACCTGCGGCGCCCGGCCGGCGTCGTCTCGTCGAACACCAGGCCGTGCCTGAGCAGGAACTTGGACATGCGCTGCCTGGCGCGCTGCAGGTCGTCGCGGGCGTCCTCGAGCGCGCGGGAGAGGTCCCGGGCGGCCTCGGTGCGGTCGTCGGGCACCCACACCTCGACGATGTTGCGGCAGGCGAGGAGCCTGGCCAGCCACTCGGCGTCGCGCCGGTCGTTCTTGCGGCCCCGGTCGGCCGCGGGCCGGTGCATCTTGGAGACGGCGCCCACGGCGCAGTCGACGCCGAGGGCGCGCAGGGCGCGGCACAGGTGGAAGCCGGTCGGGCCGCTCTCGTACACCGCCTTGGGCGACTCGAACCCCAGGACCCACTCGGCGACCGACGCCGGGTCGTAGCCGAACCTGGCCCGGGTCACCTCGCCGGTCATGGGGTCGAAGGCGCATGCGGAGATGCTCCTCGCGTGGACGTCGAGACCGATGGCTGTGACATAATCGAACATGGCGGGCCCCTCTCCGTCGCATGTGGCGCGCGGCCACGGTTGGCGTTACGACCATTGTCGCCCGACCCACGATAGAGCTACAAGGGGAGGGGCTCCCAATGTTCAACTCATATCGTCTCATTCGAATCGCCTCATGGACGCCCTCTTGAATGTGAGGTAGGGGAGATCTTCTTTTGCGCTCAGCAGCCGGCGAGCGAAGGGCGTCCGGTCCGTTGAAGACCGTCGCCACAGGCGAGCCTCAGCGTGCCGCGGTCCTGATCGATCGAGGGTATAGCCTTTCTAGCTGGGCTTTTATCTCCCTTGAGACTGCTGTGTCTCGCCCGGGAATCTTTCTCAAAACTTTTTTAAAATTCTGCTTGCACAAAGAGGGATCGGTGGGTTATTATCTTCCTTGTTGCGAGCGAGAGAACAAACGACCGCGAGCAACCGAATGTCGGAGTGGCGGAATTGGCAGACGCGCTAGCTTGAGGTGCTAGTGACCATTTCTCGGTCATGCGGGTTCAAGTCCCGCCTCCGACACCATCGATTGATACGCGGGCCTTCGGGTCCGCGTTTTTTGTATATCGATGTATGCTCTGTTTGCCGTGCGGTATGCTGGCTCTCAATCGATTCGGCTTAGGAGGGGCGCCATGGATTCCGTTGCCACTGAGGAATATCCTAACCTTGCTCGTTTGGTTGAGATTACCAACGATGCGGTTGCCTTGTGCCATCGCGACGGGACCGTTTTGCATGTGAACAAGCAGTTCCTGAGGCTGGTCTCGAGCACGCGCGAGCACATCGTCGATTCCGACATCAAGGATATCCTGTTCAGCGAGACCTTCGAGCGTGCCGCCGGCCATCGCCTTCCGTTTACCGTCGACGGGGCGGATAACACCCTGATGCTCAAGCTGTTTGACGGATCGTTCATCCCGGTGAACGTCCGTTCCCTCATGTTGGATCCCACCGCTCGATATTCCTCGGGTTCCGCAAGCCCCCACGTCCTCATCGTGATGCAGAGTCTCGAGGAGCGCTATGCCCATGACCGGCAGACCCAGCGGCTCCTATCAGAGCTCCAGGCGGCGAATAAGCGCCTTTCCGGCACGCTATCGGTCATCATGTCCACCGTGGGCTCTGAAGATCTTCCCTCACTCGTGGATACGGTTCTGAACCGGCTCGTCGATACCCTCGACGCGGACGGCAGCGCAATCTACTTTTCCGAAAGCGGTGGCTTCAAGTTGCGGGGTATATCCGACACCTTGCGTCGCGACTATGTCCCCGAATTCGTTCCCTATGGTACGGGCATCGCCTCGCACTTGCTGCGCGAGTCTCGTTCGTGCCGATTCTCCATCGTACCCGCCGATGACGGCGCGGCTCCGATCTCAGGTTCCTTCTACGATCTGGATGCGCGCCTTTCGATTCCGGTTCGCGTGCAGGATATGCCGCCGTTCAAGACGATCATCGTCGTTCCCGTTTTCTTCGGAACGCAGATCCTCGGTATCATCGAGCTGGGTTGGAGGCGCCATACGACTCCGCGCATGAACGAGGTGCGCGTCCTCGAGGTCATCTGCGACTACCTTTCCATCGAGCTCGTCGGACTGATCACCGCCTTGCGGTCGCGCAAGACCGCCGAGCTGACGCGGTCTCTCAACGCCCTTCGCGACAGCCTGCTTTCTTTGGAGGGTGATGCGGCGTCTAGGTACGCGCAGATGGGCTCGGAGCTGCGTCGCGTGCTGTCATGCCGTTTATGCCCCATCGTCTATGATCGGATTCGCGACGCCTTCGTCATCGACTTCGAGGGCGGTAGCCGCGTCGCGTTGCCTTCGTCTCCCGAGGAGCTGTTCCTTTCGATGCGCGTTCCGGCTTCGCGCGCCTCCGGTCCGCTTGGGGCGGATGCTCCGGGCGGCGTCGCCTCTACCGCCGTTCCGAGTCTCAAGGCTGCGCGCGTGGTCCGTATCGACCGTGCGACGCAGGCGGGCACGTGGCTGAGCAACCATGGGCTTCCCTGCCAAGGGGCATATGTGGACCTGGGCATGTCCTTCGACATGGCGAGAGATGCCCTCTCCGATGAGGATGGCATCGAAGAGCCGTCCTCGGCGGCGCCGGTCGAGGAGGGGATCGTCGCACGCGGACAGGGCGTTGTGGGGGCATCGTCTCGCTCCTTCCTCTTGCTTCGCGATGCCTCCCAGGAGCCCATCGACGACCTCGAATATGACTATCTCGTGCGTCTTGTGCATGACTTCGAGCTGATTGCGAACGGCGCGCAGAGCAAGAAGGAGGAGCGCCGCATCGCCCAGACGCTGCAGGCGGGCATGCGCAGCTCTTTGGGCGTCGTGCCCGGCATCACCGCCGACTCGCGCTATTCGTCTGCTACGCGACAGGCTCTGGTGGGCGGTGACTTCTACACCTTGCTCCGTCTACCCGACGACCGCGCCGTTATGATTTTGGGCGATGTGTCGGGCAAGGGCGTCGAGGCTGCATCCATGTCGGCCCTTGTGAAGACCGCGCTCACGGCGTATGCATGGGAGGGGCGTCCGCCCGCGGCCCTGGCGCGTGCCTTGAACGGCATGCTCATGGGGTTCTCGCGCGTCGAGACGTTCGCGACGATGTTCATCGCCAAAATCGACTTGAGGTCGCGTACGGCCACCTACTGTTCGGCGGGCCATCCGCCGACCATGCTCATCCGGCCTCCGCGCGGGGAGACGGCGCGTTCGGGGGAAGTCGAGCTTCTCAGCGTGCAGTCGGGCGTCGTCGGCGCCTTCGACTCCATGGTCTATGAAAACGGCGTCTTCACGTTCGAGCCGGGCGACATGCTGTTCATGTATACCGATGGCGCGATCGAGGCGCGCGATGCCCGGGGCGGCTTCTTTGGCGAGGAGCGCCTGCGCGAGGTCTTGCTGCGCGAGAGCGGCAACGGCATCGAGGGGCTGTGCGACACGGTTCTGTCCGAACTCGATGAGTTCTCGGGTTCCGCGCTGGACGACGATATCGCACTGGTGGCGCTGCGTTTCGACGCCGTGGATTGACGGCATATCGGGCTGTCGGATGATTCGGCTGTATAGAGCCGCGCTCGTCGGGGAACCATAACCGCATGAATGAATGGAATGACATAGCCGTAATCGCCCCTGCCCACGACATCGATATCGTGACGGTGCCGCTTCTTCGCGAGCAGGTCGATGGCCTGCTGGAAGCCGGCGTCCGCCGCATCTTGGTGAACTGCCAGGGCGTGTCGTTTATCGATTCGACCGGGCTCGCCTTCCTGCTGTCCTGCGCCCGCCGCCTCGCGAAGCTCGGCGGCCTGCTCTCGCTGGTGAACGCCTCCGCCTATGTCGTCCGTTTTCTGCAGATCGCGCGCCTGATCGATGCGCTCCATGTGACCGCGGCGAATAAGCCGCCGATTCCCGTTCAGTCCGCAGACGAATCGCCCCGTTGGAGCAAGACGCTGTCGGTATCCGAGGGGATCGAGAACCTGCCGTATTATCGCCATCGGGTCTCCGAGATGCTTTCCGATCTGCCGCTCTCCGCCGAGGCGCGCTTCGATACCGCGTTGGCGGCGGGGGAGGCGTTGTCGAACGCCTACGACCATGCATGCGGCTGCTCGTGCTCGTTGACCATGCGCGCCTATCGCGACCGCGTGGTGATCGAGGTCAGCGACCGTGGATGCGGCTTCGAGATCGCCGATGACGAGGAGGTCGAGGCGAGCGAGTTTCGCGGTAGGGGTATCAAGCTGATGCGTATGCTGGTCGATAGCGTCGAAGTCATCCGTCGACAGGGCGGGCGCGGAACGACCGTTCGCCTTATCAAGATGACGCGGCAATCAGAGCGATGAGGATGAGGGCACGGGCTCTGTGAAGCCGGATTTCGGCGCGAGCATAAAAAAAGACCAGCCATTCGACCGGTCTTAAAGATGCGATGGAGCGGACAACGGGGCTCGAACCCGCGACCCCAACCTTGGCAAGGTTGTGCTC
>OBIU01000570.1_pt1 | contig 16029 bp, 11 predicted proteins | sample 1519871 | NCBI WGS metagenome assembly OBIU01 (sample SAMN04209229, study PRJEB22552) | human gut metagenome | biome: gut; material: feces | host: Homo sapiens | place: USA: Oklahoma
GCACGACACCGAGGTGGTGCCGCGCGGGGACCTGGCGAGCTATGACGGCGACCGCGTGTTCATCGGCCTGGATGCGGGCTCGACCACGATGAAGGCTGCCATGGTCGGCGAGGACGGCCAGCTCCTGCATACCTGGTACGGCAACAACAACGGAGACATCCTGGGCACCGCGAAGGTGATCATGGCCGATTTCTATGCGCATGTGCCCGCGGGCGCCCGCATCGGCCACGTGACCACGACGGGTTACGGCGAGGCGCTGCTCATCGAGGCGCTGAAGGCCGATTCCGGCGAGATCGAGACGGTCGCGCACCTGCGCGGCGCCCGCGCCTTCCTGCCGGGCGTGGAGTTCATCCTCGATATCGGCGGCCAGGACATGAAATGCCTGCGCGTGCGCGACGGCGTCATCGAGCACATCATGCTCAACGAGGCGTGCTCCTCGGGTTGCGGCAGCTTCATCGAGAGCTTCGCCGTGTCCATGAACATGGATGTGCGCGCGTTCGCCACCGCGGCGATTCACGCCAAGGCGCCGGTCGACCTCGGCAGCCGCTGCACGGTGTTCATGAACTCCCGCGTGAAGCAGGCCCAGAAGGAGGGCGCGACCGTGGGCGACATCGCGGCGGGCCTGTCGTACTCCGTCATCAAGAACGCGCTGTTCAAGGTCATCAAGCTGCGCGATCCCAAGGAGATCGGCACCCAGGTCATCGTCCAGGGCGGCACCTTCATGTCAGATGCCACCCTGCGCGCGTTCGAGCAGCTTACGGGCGTGCACGCGGTGCGCCCCGACATCGCGGGCTGCATGGGCGCCTATGGCGCGGCCCTGCTGGCGCGCGACCGTGCCGGCGCCGACGGCATCTCGAGCGTGCTCTCTGCCGAGGATATCGCCGCCCTCACGGTGACCCAGCGCCATGCCCGCTGCGGTCGCTGCTCGAATAACTGCCAGCTCACCATCAGCGATTTCGGTGGCGGCAGGCGCTTCATCACGGGTAACCGCTGCGAGAAGGGGGCCGGTCACCGTGCGCGCAAGACCGAGGCCCCCAACCTCTTCGCCAAGAAGAACGACCTGCTCTTCAACCGCGAATCCCTTCCAGCCGCCGAGGCGCCGCGCGGTACGGTGGGCATCCCGCGCGCGCTCAACATGTACGAGAACTACCCCTTCTGGCATACGTTCTTCACGCACCTGGGCTTCTCCGTGGTGCTGTCCGACAATTCGAACAAGAAGACCTACGAGGCGGGCATCGAGTCCATGCCGAGCGAGAGCGTGTGCTACCCGGCGAAGCTCTCCCATGGCCACATCATGAACCTCATCGAGAAGGATCCCGATTTCATCTGGATGCCGTGCGTGCGCTGGGAGCGCAAGGAGGATCCCACGGCGGGCAACTGCTACAACTGCCCCATCGTGATGAGCTATCCCACGGCCCTGGGGCTCAACATCGACGAGATCGGCGAGAAGCACGTCGAGTTCATGTACCCGTTCGTGCCGTATCACGACAAGGTCGAGCTCAAGCGCCGTCTGTACGAGCTGATCGCGGTCGAGCGCGTCGCGGACGCCGAGGCCGGTCGCGGTCGCGTGCGCGGACCCAAGATCACTCGCACCGAGATCGACGCCGCGGTGAACGCCGCGTACGAGGAGGACGCGCGCTTCCATAGGCAGATCCAGACCATGGGCGAGGAGACGGTGAAGTGGGTCGAGGAGAACGGCGGCCACGGCATCGTGCTCGCCGGGCGCCCGTACCACAACGACCCCGAGATCAACCATGCGCTGCCCGAGCTCATCGCCAGCTTCGGTTTCGCGGTGCTCACAGAGGACTCGGTGGCGCACCTGGTGAAGCCCGAGCGCCCCATCCGTGTCGTGGACCAGTGGATGTTCCATAGCCGTCTGTATGCGGCGGCGCGCTTCGTCACCATGCGCAACGACCTCGACCTGGTGCAGATGAACTCGTTCGGCTGCGGCCTGGACGCGCTCACCACCGACCAGGTGCAGGAGATCCTGGAGGCCTCCGGCAAGATCTACACGGTGCTCAAGATCGACGAGGTGTCCAACCTGGGTGCCGCGCGCATCCGCGTGCGCTCGCTCATGGCGGCGCTGAAGGACCAGGAGGCGGAGCGCCGCGCCGAGGCGGAGCGGGCCGGCGCCGCGTACGTGCAGGGCGACGCCGCCCCCGTGGCGCCGTCCACCGATGCGCCGGTGTTCGCTACGCACCAATACGATATCGAGCCGCAGCGCGAGAGCAGGAGCGCCGCGTTCCCCAAGGTGAGCTTCACCGAGGAGATGCGCGAGGCGGGCTACACCATCCTGTGCCCGCAGATGGCGCCCATCCACTTCGACCTCATCAAGGAGGTGTTCCGCGCGAGCGGTTACAACCTCGAGCTGCTGCCCTCGACCGACCGCGGCGCCGTCGAGGCCGGCCTGCGCTATGTGAACAACGACATCTGCTACCCGTCCATCCTGGTCACGGGCCAGATCATGGAGGCGATCGAGAGCGGTCGCTACGACCTGTCGAAGACGGCCGTGGTGATCACGCAGACCGGCGGCGGCTGCCGCGCGACGAATTACATCGCGCTCATCCGCAAGGCGCTGCGCGATTCCGGGCACCCCGACATCCCGGTGATCAGCCTTTCCGCGGTGAAGCTGGACGAGAGCAACCCGGGCTTCAAGCTCACGCCGTCGATGCTGAAGGCTGCGGTGTACAGCGTGCTGTTCGGCGACCTCATGATGCAGATGCTGTATCGCTGCCGTCCCTACGAGGCGACGCCCGGCGCGGCGAACGCGCTGTTCGAGGAGTTTATGGAGCGGGCTCGCGCGCTGGCGCCGTCGTTCACGCGCCGCACGTTCACCAAGCTGTCCCGCGAGGCCATCCGCGCGTTCGACACGATGCCGCTCACGGGCGAGGGCTCCAAGCCGCGCGTCGGCGTGGTCGGCGAGATCTTGGTGAAGTTCCATCCCACGGCGAACAACCACGTGGTCGACGTCATCGAGGCCGAGGGCTGCGAGGCCGTGGTGCCGGGCCTGCTCGACTTCTTCCTGTACGCTATGAGCAACGCGAGCGTGCAGAAGGACGAGATCGGCAGCTCCGCGGCGGAGCGCGCCGCGATGTCGGGTGCGATCGGCCTGGTCGACTGGATGCGCAAGCCCGTGGACGAGATGCTCGAGCGCAGCGCGCGCTTCGAGCGCCCCGAGCCCATCTCCGCGATGGCCGAGAAGGCGACGCAGGTGCTCTCCCTGTGCAACAACATGGGTGAGGGCTGGCTGCTTACGGCCGAGATGCTCGACCTCATCGATCATGGTGCGCCGAACATCATCTGCACGCAGCCGTTCGCGTGCCTGCCCAACCACGTGGTGGGCAAGGCCGTGATCAAGGAGCTGCGCCGCCAGCATCCCGAGAGCAACATCGTCGCGGTGGATTACGACCCCGGTGCGTCCGAGGTCAACCAGCTCAACCGCATCAAGCTCATGATCAGCGTCGCGAAGGAGAACCTGCGCGCGGGCAAGGGCTTCGTGATGGAGCCCATCGCGATGGAGCGCCGCGACTCGGTGACGAGCCGCATGAAGCCGCATCACCCGGTGTCCGAGTCCGAGGTCGAGGCGACCGCCCGCCGCCTGGGCCGAGGCCTGCACCGTCGCAAAACCTCAGATTAGGGACAGGTACTTTTCTGAGGCCACGCCTCAGGTTGGGGTCTCAGATTGGGGATAGGCACTTATCTGAGGCCGCGCGGATCGGTGCCGCCTTCCCGTGCGCGACCGGCTTGGGGGCAAGGATCGGCGAAAAGAGGAGGCGACCGTCGGGTCTCCTCCTCTTTTTCACGGCATTGCATGGGGGCGTGGAATCTGAGTAAGGGTTTTCGTATTCAAATCGGAATTCGTCGAGTAGACGGTATGGGCACCCATCGTCTACCTGCGCTTTTCATGTTGGTTATTACTTGTCTACTTGCCTGTTCGGCATTTCGATACGAAAAGCCTCACTAAGGGTGCGCGGGCACGTCCGAAGAGCGCGCACATGTGCCCATGATGGGTCTTGGCCGCGGCGGCTTCGGCTTGCATTGGGCCCGCTTGGCAGGCCGGAGCGCTTTCGGCGCTCGGCCGGCCCGCTGCCAGCGCGGTACCCGGCCCACCGGCGCTGGAAGATCCCTAGTACTCGCGCGCTTGCAGGTAGATGCTGATGCTCGTGTCCGTGTACTCGTCGAACTCGTCTTCGGGCTCGGTGGAGAAGAGGGCCCAGGCGCGCAGCGTGCCCGTGTCTTCCATGTCGATGTCGAGTTCGGTGTAGTAGTCGTTCGCGAGAAACGCTTGGCGGAAATCTTCCGGCAGGTTCGGCGCGGCAAGGAGCCCCATGTCGGCGTATTCGACACCCTCGTCGGTGGGCGCCGCGGTGGCGAGCGCGTTGTGGAACCGGGCGAAGGCCTGTTCTGCCCGGGCGAGGTTCTCCTCGGTCGTCCGCTCGATGTCGACCTCGCTGCTGTAGATCACGCCCGTCACGAGCCCGTGCTCGTCGGTTTCCACCGTGATGCGGGCGATGCCGTCGCCGTTCTCATCGGTGATCCGGCCGGTCACGTTGTAACCGCTGTCCCGTCGCTGCAGAGATGGGTCGTCGGCGGAGACGCGGTCGCTGACGGGCTCGAGCGCGCGGGCCACCTTCGCGACCGTGTGCGCCGCGGCCTCCTGCGCGGCGGAGGTCTGGCTTGCGGACTCCATGAAGCGCGGTATGAAGGCGAGTGCCAGGATGAGAAGCGGCAGGACGAACGCTGCGAGGCGCGTGCGGGTCAGGCCGGGGAGCTTCACGCCGAAGGCGTGGCCGACGGCCGCGGCTGACTTGCTCATGCGGTTCATGGTCTCGAAGAAGCCGTAGGCCGCCATGGAGCCGCCGGCGATCTCGAGTCCCGTGCCGAGGGCGTCGAGGTCATCGCCGCCGAGCGTGCCGACCAGGCGGCCGCCCGCCGCTACGCCGATGCCGCCCGCGATGGCGCCGTTCGCGCTTGCGTCGGCGTTGAAGCCCATGGCGGCGCGTTCGAGTTCCTGCCAGTGCTCGCTTCGCAGGCCGGCTTTGGCTGCCAGGCCGCAGGCGATGCACAGCGCGCCCTCGGTGACCAGGAGGGCGACCATGACGGCGAGCTGCAGGCCGCCAAAGCCGCTTGAACCCAGGGCGATGTTGTCGATCATCACGAGCAGGATGGTGAATCCGCCCGTGGGGAAGAGCGCCGCCAGCGCGTACCAGGCGACTTTGGGCAGAAGGTAGTGCTTCCTGACGAGTTTTTCGTCGCGTGCGTCAAGCATGGGGCCTCCAAGCATGGGGGGGTTGCGCTCTTCGGTTGCGCATGAACACGATTATGCCGCACGGTGCGCCGCCCTACCGCGCCGTTGCGGGCGCCGCGGACGTCGCGCCCGCCGCCTGCATCGAACGCGGGGGCTAGCGCACCCGTGCCCCGAACGGCAGCAGCGACAGCTTCGCCATCTTGAACGATTGCAGGCCGAAGGGGATGCCGATGATGGTGATGCAGTTGAACACGCCGGCGAGCAGATAGCTCACGGCCATGGGGAGCCCGGCGAGCACCAGCCAGATGATATTCGCGATCAACGACGGGGCTCCGCCGCCGTATTCGATGGTCTTGCCGAACGGGGCGAGCGTGAGCGATGCCATCTTGAAGGCCTGTCGCCCCAGCGGTATCCCGATGATGGTGATGGAGAACAGGCAGCCCGCGATAAACCAATACAGCGCGGTGAAGATGCCGCCGAATACCATCCAGATGATGTTGCCGAGCAGTGTCATGGAGCCTCCCGTCCGAGGGTATGCAAGGTGGACCTTATTGTACGGGAACGGCTGGGCGGATTATTCCTCTCGCCGCTGAACGCGGTGTGCGAGACGACGGGCGCTGTAGCAGCCGACCCGGGCGGTGCGTGCCGATGCGGGCGTCGGACGCAGACGGGGTGATGGGCATGGACGGGGTAACGGGCGCTGTTGCAGCCGCCCCGCGGGAGTTCGCGATTTTTGCAAATCCTGTTACGAGGAACGCTGTGCTGCGTTCAAAGGCGTGGTCGGCGCGGAAGCGGCGACCCTTCATGAGAGGAGAGCAAAGTGAAATCGAAGAAACGGGATGCCCTGGGGGCGCCGCGGGAAAGAGTGCAGCGGCCCGAGGCGGCGCTGACGCGGGGGAGTGTCCCGCGGGATGGCATGGCGATGCGCGTTGCGGGCGCGGCGAGCACGGATATATCAAACGATATAATGGAACCAGTAAAAACGGCTTTGAGCGGAGGAGCTATGTCGAAGGAAACGCAGATGGGCGCATCGGAGTGTAAGACGGCCGCCGAGGCGAGGCCCGGGCGGACGGCGGCGCTGAAGGCGATGCCCAAAGAGCGCTTGACCGAGGACCTGCTGGCCCGCCTGCTCGAGTCGAAAACGCCGGAGGCCTACCTCGCTCAAGGCGAGACGGTCGATCGCGAGCTGCCCGACTACCTCTACAGCCTGCTCGATGCGAGGGGGATGAACAGGAGCCAGGTGGCGCGCATCTCGTGCATCAACACCACGTTTCTCTACAACATCTTCGAGGGAAAGAGCAAGCCCAAGCGCGACAACGCCCTCATGCTGGCGTTCGCCCTCGGATGCGACCTGCGTGAAACGCAGCGGCTCCTGCGTTTGGCGGGCGTGTCCGAGCTGTGGCCCAAAGTGAAGCGCGATGCCATCATCATCTGGTGCATCGAGCACGGATACACGCGCGAGGAATGCGATGACGAGCTCTATCGCCTGAAGGAGCGCGTCATCTTCAAGGTGACGGGCGAGCTTCAGTGAGCGTCCGCCGTCGGTGCCCGCGTTCCAAGGCTCGAACGCGCGTGCGTTTCCGCGCGTCGTTCATTCAGTTGCCAGCTGAAGCATTGTGCGCGCGTGCAGCCTACAATCAGTCGGAAACGTTCTCCCGTGCCGTGTTCAGCGCTGAGGGGGCGATGACGTATGGCTGAATATAGGCGGAGGATTTCCGGGTTGAATAGCGAACAGGTGATGCACGCGATGGGTATCGATGACGCATACCATGTCGAGCGGGTTCTTGTTCGCAACTCCAACGGCGTCACCGAGCTGGTGACCATCGAGGGAGCGGGTCCGTTCGTTCGCAAGAAGATGCCGCTCGACGAGGTGAACCGGTCGGTTTGGGCCGCGATCGCGGGAAACGATTGCGCGCGTCTGCCGCAGGTGGCGGCAACGTACGAGATGCCCGATTGCTTTGCGGCCGTGTACGATTACGTGCCCGGCGAGACGCTCGAAGACGTGATGGCGCGGTCGGACGCGCTGGACGTCGGATCGGCCGTTCAGCTGGCGACCGACGTGTGCGAGGCGCTTGCCGCGCTGCATCGGCGCGGCGTCATACATCTTGATATAGCGCCTCGGAACATCATCGTGGCGGCAGATGGCGCGCACGTGATCGATTTCGGCAACGCCCGGCTGATCGCGGATTCGGGCGATGTCCATGGCGAGACGGTCCGACCCAAGGGCACCTGGGGTTTCGCCGCTCCCGAGCAGTTTTTCTCGCGGGCCAGCGTGCGATCCGATGTGTTCGCCGTCGGCCGGTTGCTCGGCTACATGCTTACAGGCATCCAGCCCGATGATGATCGCATCTCGGCATTCGAGACGGCGCTGCGCGACGAGTCCCGCGTGCCGGCCCCCGTGCGCCTCCTCATTGAGCGCGCAACGGCATTCGAGCCGAGCGCCCGTCCGGCGAGCGCGCGCGAGCTGGCTGCCGAGCTCGGCGCTGCGGCTCGCGGAGATGTCGAGGCCCGCCCCCAGATGCCGTCAACGGCACGGGCGAGCGCTGCGTGCGCGGCATCGGACGATTCCGCATCGGTATCGGATGGGGCTGCTGCTCGGACCGGCGGGCACGAGCGATCGAGCGCCGGTGCGCGACGCATCACCGCCGTCGGCGTCGCGACCATCGTTCTCGCGTGCGCGGCGGCGGTCATGGGAATTGCTGTGGCGTATAAGGTGCTCGAGGAGCCGCTTCGGACGGCGCTATCGGCTGGCGATGCGGGCCCCGCGCTGGTCCAGGGCGTCCACGGCGCGTCGGATGCGAATGACGCCGCCTCGTCGGCGCCCGGGGGCGCGTCCCAGGCCGACGTGCATCGCGCCGCCGATTCGCTCGGCATCGTCGAGAGCGGCTGGCGGACGAACGCGTCGGGCTACGTCGACTACGCCGTCACGCTTAAGAACGCCAGCGAGGACCTCACGGTCGAGTTTCCCGCGATCAATATCGTCGGGCGCGATGCCTCCGGGGCCGTGCTGTTCTCGTCCGAGCAGGTCATGGGCGTCCTCTTTCCCGGCAGCACGATGACGTTTGCGTGCATGGCGGGCGACGGCACCGCGCCGTCGTCAGTCGAGTTCTCCCTGGTGAAGCCTCAGGACTACCAGGTTCGCCGCGCGACGGGCAAGCCGACGGCATACGAGGTGCATGGTGTTTCGGCTCGCAGGGGCGCGCATGGAGAACTCGCGATCTCCGGCGAGCTCGAGCTCTCGACCGAGGGCGACGAGCCCCTGCCGGTGGGCGATGTCTGGCTGTCGGTGCTTTTCCGCGATGCCGAGGGCAAGATCATATCGGGCATGAACGGGTTCGTGCCGAGCCCCGACGCGGGCGAGCGCGCGCCGTTCTCGATCCAGCTCTTCGATTGCCCCGACTACGCGACGCTCGATGTGGTGCCCCTCGCGCATTAGGCGGTGCGTCGGACTTCTCGACGGCATCGTCTCGCGTTCCATATTCGTGGCGGTGTAGCGACTTTTCCGCCGCGCGTCTTCCACTCTTAGGTGAAGCTTTTAATTCGCGAGCAATTGAAAATGAGAGTCACTGTATCAGCCGAGGCGGCAACTGCGGTCGATCGCCTTGTCGCCTTGCCGAAACGAAGGAGTGTTCTCATGAGGAAACGCGTTGCGCTCATTGCATCTATGGTCGCGATATCGGGCGTGCTGTGCCTGTCTGGGTGCGGGGGAATGATGGCACCCGACGGATCGGGTCAGCAGGCCGCCGCGTCCGATGATGGAGGCGCCCGGGGTTTCGAAAAGCACGTGACCGTCAAGCAGTCTCCCGATAAGTACACATGGTATGTCAAGGATTATCGCGGCATGAACGCTGCGTCTGTCGGCTACACGGCTCTCGATACCTTTCGTCGCGACCGATACGGCGCGGGTATCGTGAAGATCATCTATGTCGCGCAAGACGGCACGTTCATCAATCCCGAGGACGAGGAGCTGCTCAAGCAATATGTGGTCGTCGGGCAAAATGTGGAGCCGAACACGGAGATCAAGCTTGTCTTCGATAAGGATGAGGAGGGCGTCGAGTACGAGAACCTCACTTCATATGTGAGCCTCGATGAGATCGTCCTGGCTGTGGACAAGGTGGGCAGCAAGAAGGCCCATGATACGGCGATGACGCCTCTCGAGAAGTCGCCGGATAAGTATACGCACTACATCCGTGACTATGTGGGCCGGAATCTGGCCGAATGCGGCTATTCAACGATGGGCGGGTTCTTCGCCGACGGCTACGGGCACGGTTGGATCAAGTTGAATATTGTGACAGACGACGGCGCTGCAGTCGATATCGAAGACAAGGCGTCGCTTGCGCAGTACGTCGTCGTTGATCAGGACGTCGCCCCCAATACGGTGTTGAGCTACACGTACTCGACGGACCCCAACGGTATCGAGTACGACAACCTGGTGTCCTCCAAGACGCTCGAGGGGCTTACGTTGTATGTGGAGAAGCTCGAGTCATAAGCGCATGGGTCGTGCGTAGCGAGCATGGCTGGGGGCGCGCCAGCAGATGGCTATGCCGTCAGCTGGCGCGCCGTGCAATGCAGCCTTGCTGTTCAACCGTTGAACAGGCTTGATGAAATGGTTGAGAGGAGGCTTCATGGAGCAACGTGTGTCGGCGGAGGGATGGAAGATCTCGCAGGTCGTGAGTCTTCTGAACATGGAACGCCGCGACATCACGCGGTCGTGCTACGCGGATCGCCGACGCGGCGGTGCGGGGATCCTGCAGCCCGCCGACGGCTCATGGGGCCGACGCAGCTACAGCGTCGAGGATATCGGCTGGCTGTACCTGGTCAAGCTGCAGCATGAGGCTGGATTCAGCTTGCCGGAGATCGCGAGCAGGATGGATACCTCGGTCGGGGCGGAGGGCTTGTGCGACCTGCTGAGGGTGGTCGAGGACCGTGCGGCGGAGGAGTTTGACGAGCTCCGAGCGAAGCGGGAGCGGGCGCGGGTGCTGCGCTGCGCGCTCGAGGGGAGCGCGCGGCGCGCGCAAGAATCGCTCGAGCAGTACCTGAACGAGCGCCTGGGTGTCGAGACCGTCGATATGCTGCGATTTCTTGTCACGTGCCTGTCTGCTCCGGAAACCGACGGCGCTCCGCAGCTCCAATTTGGCGTGCAAGATTGCATGCGCTTGCGCCAGGTGCTGGACGAGCCCGGCATCGACCTCGCGATCGACCTCTGGGCGGGCCCGGGTTCGTACGATCGGCTGGTCGAGGCGGCTGTCAGCTGGGCGGGCGCGTAGGGAAAACATCGTGGGGCGCCCCCAACAGGCGCGGGCATGACGTTCGTTTAGTAGCCATTGGCAAAACCGAGCGACCATCACGTATCGGGAAAGAGAAAGGGAGAGCGATGATGAAGAATGACAGCTTGGCGTGCGAGACGATGCAGGAGGCTGATGTCGAGGCGGTTGGCGACTTGACCGACGGTGTGGTGGGCTCCGACCAGCAAGATGCCGAGCGGTTTGCGTACGAAATCATGAAACGCGCCGCATCGCTTAAAGTCGTCAAAATCGACCGCGGCGAGTTTTTGCGTACGACCATCAAGAAGTGCTGTCCCGAAGTGGACGCGATGCTCGCGGTTGCGTCCACTCCGATTAAGGCGGGCGTGTCACCACGCGACCTCGACAAGATGGCTCTCGATGTCATCGAGTTCGAGACGAAGAAGTGTGCCGGCCTGTCGTTCTTGGCGGGCATTCCCGGGGGAGTTGCTCTTGCCGGAACAGTTCCGGCGGATTTGGCGCAGTACTTTGCCCATGTTATGCGTGTCGAGCAGAAGCTTGCGTATCTGTACGGTTGGCAGACCTTCCTGAGTCCGGAGGACGAAGTCGACGACGAGACCCTCATGAAGCTCATCGTGCTCATGGGAATCATGCTCGAGGTCGGTGGCGTGACGAATAGCGTCACCAAGTTTGCGACGGACGTGGCGCAGAAGGGCATTGCCAAGACCATCGAGCGTCAAGCGCTCACTAAGACCTTCTTTTATACGCCCATGAAGAAGGTCCTACGTGTCCTTGGCGTAAATCTCACCAAGCAGACGTTTGCGAAGGGCGTGAGCAAGGTTGTTCCCGTGGTCGGCGGCGTGGTTTCCGGTGGTCTGACGTATGCATCGTTTAAGCCGGGTGCCGAGCGTCTTCGCAGGTATTTACGTGAGCTGCCTACGTCGGGAATTGATGTGGAGATGAACCCTGACATCGCGGTGATTCGCGAGCAGGTGCGAGCCGAGGAACGCGCGCAGGCGGTCGTACGGGCGAAGGTCGCTGCTGCCGAGGCCGCTGATGTTGCCAGCAGGGCTGCGTGGGGTGCACTGGGGGCAGCAGGGGCATTCCTGACCGACTTGGCGAGCAGGGAGTAAAAGTAGGCCTTACTGTCACGGTGGCGCTGCTGCCTGCTCCGCCCCCCGCTGCGTCTTCAAGAATCCCATGTGCGTTTCGGCGACATAAAACGCGCTTTAGCCCGCGAAAATGTTGCCAACGCACACACGGGATTCGGCGGCCCGGCGGATGGACTGTTTGAACTGAAAGGATGTCATGAAATACTGCAATCAATGCGGTGGCGGACTGGTGGACGGCGCTCGTTTTTGTTCCAGTTGCGGAGCGCCAGCCTTAACTGATCGGCCGAAAATACCCCGCCGTGAACGTGAGGAATCTCAGAAGGGCGCAATTCATAAATGTCCATATTGTGGTGAACCGATCGAGTCATTTTCGGGATATTGTTCGGCATGTGGCCATGAGGTGCGCGATAGGGAATCCGTGCAATCAGTATCACAGCTCGCGGATAAGCTTGCACAGTTGGAAGTGCAGAAGGCGAGAATAACTAATAGGAATGGTATATTCGGCCAAGCTGATTATCTGAATCAAATCAACGAAATTAATCAGCAAAAAGCAAACTGTATTAAGGCCTACCCAATACCCAACAACGTCGAGGACATCAAGGAATTCGTGCTGCTGGCTGCCACGAACGTAGACCCTGAAAGCTATAGCGGTCTTTCGACTAGGCACAATGCACAATCTTCTCGGGAGGTGTCTGATGCGTGGCTTGCAAAATGCGATCAGGCGATGAATAAGGCGCATGCCCTGATGAAGGGGCGTCGAGAAGTAGATGAACTCCAATCAGTAGTTGATGATGCGAAGGAAAAAATAAAGAGAGCTAAAAGAAACGGGCTTTTTAAAAGCGTCGCCTTGTTCGGTGGCCCATGGATTTGTGTCTTCGGCATGCTGGGGATATTGGTTCTGACCGGCGTGATTGGGCCTGCAGCAGAGATGAGGGAACAGGTACGCCTAGAGGAAATAGAGAAGGGCATACTGGAAGACTTAGAGGATGGCGAATATCTAAGGGCTCTACTTAGAGCGGACTCCTTGGAGAGCAGCATATCGGATGAAATGCGCCAAGAATGGGAGATTAATAGGGGGTATTGGATGGACCGCGTGCTCCATGAGGCCAAGGAAAGCGGGGTTGACCTGGGTGAACGCGCGGAACAGTTGGAGGCCGAGCGTCTAGTGGAAATAGAGGAAGAGTCTAGGTCGGGGTTTGACAAGGCGCAGGAGAACATCGACGAATTCAATCGCATCATGGCGGGGAAAGATGAAACATCGCAGGAATAACGCCTCGAAAAGGGAGCGGATATGAGCATCTTTAACAAGAACATTAGTGGCTTCATGGACGAAATTCGCTGTGATGAGTCTGAATACCTGATCTGGAAATGGCGTCCGTGCGGCTCTCGCAAGGGTTTCAACTCTCGTGAGAATGCCATTCGCTGGGGCTCGTCCCTCCGGGTTCGCGACGGCTCCGTTGCCGTATTCGTTTACAACAAAAAGGATGGTTCGTACCAAGACTTCATTGAGGGCCCGTGCGATCAGATCCTCAAGACGGCCAACCTGCCGGTGCTGGCGAGTATTGTTGGCTTGGCGTACGACGGCGGCACCCCATTTCAGGCTGAGGTGTACTTCATCAATCTCGCCCAGGTCGTGCAGATCCGGTTCGGTGTCCCTTACTTCGATGTGTTCGACCCACGGTTCCCCGATTTCGGCGTTCCGTTTGCTGTTCGTGGCACGCTGACGTTCCGCATCGAGGATTATCGCCAGTTCATCAAGTTGCATCGCCTCGACGAGTTTGATCTTGAAACATTCAAGCAACAGGTCAAGGATGCGATCGTCCGATATGTAAAGGCCGCAGTCGCCAATGCGCCTGATGAGTTGTATATCCCCGTCATCCAGCTCGAACGCGCTCTTGCGAAGATGCACGACCAGATCGAGCCGCAAATCTGCACACGGCTGTCTGAGAAGTTTGGCGTCGAGGTGTCGGGCTTCGATATCTCGGCAATCGAACCGGACAAGATGAGTGATGGGTATCGCCAGCTCATGGCGGTCACGCGCGATGTAGAGGCCCTGACGGTTCAGGCTCAAACGGAAGCGCAGATCAAGGACATTCACGACCGGCAGCGCATCAACGTCGAGAACCTCGAGGAATCCCTGCGCATCCAGCGAGAGGAAGTCCAACGCGCGCAGCGCATGTCGACCGAGACCGCAAATATCGGCGCGTTCCAGCTCGAGAAGCAGGCCGAGGTTGGCGTTGCGGGCGCAAACGCGCTCGGTCAGATGGGCACCAACGGCGCGACCGAGGTCGGCAGCCCCGGTGGCGGGGGAGCCGACGGCGGCTCTGGATGGTTCGATCCCGCGGCGATGATGGCCGGGATGGCCGTTGGTGGCGCTGTTGGCCAGAACATTGCCGGAATGATGAACGGCATGATGGGCGGTTTGGGCGGGCAGATGCCCACGATGGGAGCTCCCGTTCCGCCTCCGGTGCTGCAGACTGTATACCATGTTGTCGTAAACGGTGCGGCGACCGGTCCGTTTGATATGTCTGTGCTGAAGCAGATGGCTTCAGCAGGACAGTTGACGCGTGAGAGCTTAGTTTGGAAGTCCGGTATGAGCGAGTGGACCGCTGCTGGAAGCCTGGCAGAACTCGCGCATCTGTTTGCCACTGGCGATGCTAGTGGTATGCCTCCAGTGCCAATGAGCTGATATGGAGAATTGCGATACAGCCCGATTAGTTTATTTCGCATGATTATTAGTTTGATTATTGAGCAAAGTGAACCGTTCCTTGGTTCTACATCTGCTCTTTGGAAAGACGGCAAAACTTGGAAGATGTGACATCTTTGATTAAAGCAGTTGCTGACTTTGGCCTGCTGCGAGTCCTTTGCATTTTGGCTTTGGTTACAGTAATTCAGGGCTCTGCCCAACGTATTGTGTCTCGTGGGCTTGCTGTTAGGCGGCGGGAGTTGATTGATGATTTGCGAAGTGCGGGTAATTTGTCAGATCAGGGTGATTTTGCAGAAAGGAAGATAGAAATAATCGGGCTGCTTTATGATGACTTGAGGTCTTTGATTGTTTCCGCACATAGGCGCAAGTCTGCTTACCTTAGTGTGATCCGCGGCTTTCCTATTACAGTGGTTTGTCTTATATCAGTTGCTCTGCTAACGCTTTCTTGCTTATTTGAAGGTGGAGGAGACGCGAGTCAGATGTTGCCGCTTGTTCCTCTGCTGGCACTGTTCGCAGTCTGCTTTGTTGTGGACATGCTTTTGTATGCTGTAGCGAGATTGGCAGAACGCGTTACATTGGGTGTGTGGCAAAGGGCAAAAATGAAAGGCCTTGATAAGAGGCTCAGTGAAGAAGAGAAAAAGCTATCGGAATTTAATCAGCAATTATATGCTATTGACAACGAGATTGAAGAGCTGGAGACGAGGCATTATGAGTCGTGCTCAAAGGCAGTTCAAAGTAGGTTGCAAGAACTGGGTGTCGACTTGAATTACATTTCTTCAGCGCTTCGCGAAGAACGAGTATGGCTGCATAATCAAAAACTTGACTTAGCCAACGATATCGATCAGAGCGAAACGGGATTAACGAAAGACATCGCTCGCGATTATCGAAAAACACTGATAGCTGCTTATAGCCGTTGCTTCGCTTTGCTTCACGAGCTTTGCCAGCTGGAATGCTACCTGAGCAAACTCAATACTGATATTACTTCCTTTGTATCTGATTAAGGTGCACTTGATTGGCGCTATGAGGGTACCGTCAAGATTCTTGCACACTTTCCGACAGCCCCATAGGCCCGCCTCCGGTACGGCTACCCATCGAGCAGCGTCACGTCCAGGTAGCGCCTCGATTCCCACTCGCTCTCCGCGACGTACTTGAGCCTCGCGGTGACGAGCATGAGCGCCGACTTCCCGTCGGGGAAGGCGCCGACCACGCGCGTCCTCCTGCGGATCTCGCGGTTCAGCCGATCGATGGCGTTGTCGGTGAGGATGCGGCGCCGGTGCTCGCGCGGGAAGCCCGTGTACGCCAGGGTCTCGGAGAAGCCCTCGCGGACGACCCTTACGGCCTTTCCGAGCCGCATCGCCTCGAGCTCGTCCGCGGCCGCGAGCGCCTTTGCCTCGGCGGCCTCGCGCGACTCCATGGCGTGGACCGCCTCGAGCATGGCCGCGACGGCGGCGCGCCTGGACTTCGGCGCGCGGGCGAGCGCGTTGCGGTAGAAGCGCGCGGTGCAGCGCTGGTAGGCCGCCTCTGGGAAAACCTCCGCGATCGAGCTGACCATGCCCGCCGCCTTGTCGCCGACGACCATCCGCACGCCGCGAAGGCCGCGGGACCGCAGCCGGGACGGGAGCTCCCGCCAGCGCCCCGCCGACTCCGTGAAGCCCTCTGCGGCCCCGATGACCTCGCGGTAGCCGTCGTCGTTGACGCCGATGGCGACCATGACGGCGA
>OBIU01000571.1_pt1 | contig 16006 bp, 9 predicted proteins | sample 1519871 | NCBI WGS metagenome assembly OBIU01 (sample SAMN04209229, study PRJEB22552) | human gut metagenome | biome: gut; material: feces | host: Homo sapiens | place: USA: Oklahoma
CCGACCTCGCTCTCATTGAGGACCTCAACCCGTTCTTCCAGATGCTTCCCGAGGCCGTGCGCCCGTTCGGCGTCATCCTCTCCACCTGCGCGGCCATCATCGCCAGCCAGGCCCTGATAACGGGTGCCTTCTCGCTCGTGTCCGAGGCAAGCCGCCTGGACCTCATGCCGCATATGCAGATCTTCTACCCCGCCGAGACCAAGGGCCAGCTCTACATCCCCATGGTCAACAACGTCATGTGGGTCGGCTGCGTTATCGTCGTGCTGCTGTTCCAGAGCTCCGCTCACATGGAGGCCGCCTACGGCCTGGCCATCACCATCACGATGATCTGCACCTCCGTGCTGCTCTTCTTCTACCTGCACGGCGTGCGCGAGATGAAGGTCTTCCCCTGGGCCTTCGTCATCTTCTTCGTCGCGCTTGAGGGCTTCTTCTTCGTGTCCTCCCTCACCAAGTTCTTCCATGGTGGCTACTTCACCATCCTGATGGCCGCACTCATCATGGGCGTCATGGTCAGCTGGTACAACGGCAGCCGCGTCGAGCGCCGCCAGTACACGATGCTCCCCGTGCGCAAGTACATCGACCAGCTCGACCGCCTGCGCAACGACTCGCACTACGAGACGCTCTGCGACAACCTGGTCTACCTCACCAACAGCAAGTCGACCGACATGCTCGACCGCGACATCCTGTACTCGATCTTCGATAAGCACCCCAAGCGCGCCCGCGCCTACTGGTTCCTGAACGTCGAGGTCACCGATGAGCCGCACACCTTCGAGTACTCCGTCGAGAACTACGGCACCGACTTTGTGTACCGCGTGCACCTCCACCTGGGTTACAAGGTCAATCAGCGCGTGAACGCCTACCTACGCCAGATCGTTTCCGACCTGTCCGCGTCCGGCGAGCTGCCGCCGCAGGTGCACGATTACTCCGTGTACGACAAGCCCGGCGTGATCGGTTCCTTCCGCTTCTGCCTGATCCGCAAGACGCTTGCGCCCGAGTCCGACGTCGAGCAGCGTGAGCGCCACGCCATCGCGATGAAGTACGCGATCCGCCGCTTCGCCGGTTCTCCGGTGCAGTGGTTCGGCCTGGAGAACTCCAGCGTGTTCTACGAGTACGTGCCGCTGTTCACCAAGTTCAAGCCGGTCGACCGCATCGCGCGCGTGGCCGTGGAGGAGCGCTGCTAACGAGTGCCCCCGCAATCTCGCTGAATGTCAAAAGACCCATCCGACCGGATGGGTCTTTTTTGTTTGTGCATGCCAGGACGTTCGCCGTGAAAACCGAGGCCCCAACGGGGCCCGAGCATCGCGCTTGAAGTGTTTCTACCAGCTCTTTCCAAGCCAATTCCGAAGCCATAAGTCCATCGACCGGCTCATCTCGGCCATGAAGTCGCTCGTGTGCTTGCGCGTGTAGATGTCGCGCACACGCGCCCCGGGCTCCGTCGCGTGAGGGCGGAACATCGCGTCCATCTCGGCGACTTGAGCGTCCATTGTCGGATCGTCGGCGCGGCGATAGTGCTCCTCCATCACAAGGTTGACGGTCGGATGCGGGGTTGCCGGGCGCTCCTTCTTAGGGGTCCCAAGGATGAGCATGCTCAAAGGCACGGTGTGCTCGGGCAAATCCAGAAGGTCACGCACCTCCTCGGCGTTCTCGATGATGTCGCCTATGTAGCAGGTGCCCAATCCCACCGCCTCGGCGGCAATTGCCGCATTCTGCGCCGCGATCACCGCGTCCTGCGCTGCGATTCCAAAATCTCCCAGACCGGGATGCGGGCGGGCAGTGCAGCCAGATTCGGTCGCGAATTCCTCGGTCAAGCACCCCACGTGCTCGAACAGGTCGATCCACTTGCAGTAATCCACCACAAAAACCAGTGCCCACGGCGCCTTGGAGATCATCGGCTGATTGTCGCAAAGCACCGCGAGGCGATCTCGCGTCGCCTGCTCGCGGATATCGATAATCGAATACATCATCATCGCCCCGGCGCTTGGGGCCCTACTCGCAGCATGGAGCACGGCCTCCCGCTGTTCGGCCGTGATTTCCGCCGTCAAGTCGAACTGCCGTGTCGAGCTCCTGCGCTCGATGCAGTCGAGCACCGCGTTTCCCATCATTCCCATTTACCGCCGTCCTTAAGCATCGGTTACGCTTCTTGGCCCATTCTATGGAAACAACGGATACCTGCAGCTTATCGACTAAATCTCGACAATCCGTGGGTAGTATGTTCCCTTGTCGCCTTCCGCGCGTAGCACATGTTTATCAAGGCTGGGTAAGCGTTGTCCAGGATTTGGGCACGCCGCCTGCTTCAACATCCGTTGAGCGAAGAAGAGGTTGTCGTATGTTCACTGCCATCGTATCCATCGCGGGGCTTGTCGCCTCCGCCTACTTGGGCCGTCGGGAGCTCACCCGTCGCAAGGAATCGGGTGATCGCTCCGGCATGGGCTGGGGCATCACGTTCTGCATCATGCAGGCCATTGCCGTCGCGCTGGGCTTTCTTGGCATGACGCCCGACGACATCCTCTCCCCCATCATCCTGAACGCCGTGCTCACCGCCTGCGCTTGGGCCTCTTTCGCGCGTGACATCACCTGGGCGCGCATCGAATCCTACATGCGTTTCGGTGACGAACTTGCCGCTCGCACCTTCCGACCCGACTGCGGCGCATGCGACAAGTACGATGCGTGCGCACATCGCATCACCCGCGACGAGGACCTCTCCCGCATCGGTCGCCTGGGCCTCAAGCTGCGCGGCCGCGTCCACGAGCTCCGCATCGCGCTGCACCGCCCCACCGCGGTCTGCGTGATGCTGCTCTTGCTCGCCGGCCTGTTCGCCATGCTCGGGCTCGAGACCCCCTCCAACCATGACCTCACCTGGTGCTACCCGCTGTGCATCCTGCTTGAGTGGGCACTCATCACCGCCGTCATGGTCGGCCTGTTCTACCTGTTCCAGCGTCGCGGTGGCGCCCCGGCGTTCATCGCCTTCCTGTGCTGGGGTATCGGCATGGCGCAGTTCTTCGTCATCACGTTCAAGTCCATGCCCATCCAGCCCGCCGACCTCTCCGCCCTGGGCACCGCTGCCGCGGTGAGCGGCGGCTTCACCTACATCTTCAGCGCGTTCGGCCTGTACGGCATGGCCCTCCTGGCCATCTCCATGCTGCTGTGTTCGCTCGCCGGCGTCTTCCGCCCCGAGCCCGCCAAGCGCAACCGCCGCCTCTTCCTCACCAACCTGTTGATCGGTGCCCTGTGCCTCGTTGGCGTTGGCGCCCACGTCACGCTCATCGACTACTACAACACCCTCAATATCACCGTATACACCTGGCGCCCGCTCGAGAGCTACTACCGCCAGGGCTTCATCCCCACGTTCATCTCCTCCGCGCAGACCATCAAGCCGCCCGTGCCCAAAGACTACGATATGGCCAAGGCCGAAAAGCTCGAGAAGAAGCTCGCCGGCGAGTACGACGAGACTGCCGGCAAGACCCAGCAGCGCACCGATGCCGAGGCCCAATTCGCCGAGGAAAAGCCCACGGTTATCGCCATCATGAACGAGACGTTCTCGGACCTCTCCATCTACCAGAACATGCACGCCGGCTACAACGGCCCGCAGTTCTTCAACAACCTCCCCGACACCCTCTCGCGCGGCACCCTCTACGTGAGCGCGTACGGCGGCGGCACCTGCAACACCGAGTTCGAGTTCCTCACCGGCAACTCCATGTCTTACCTTGGGTCGGGCGTGTACCCCTACACGATCTACGACCTGCTCGACACCAAGAATCTCGCCGAGCAGTTCAAGGACCTGGGTTACACCACCACGGCCATGCACCCCAACCACGGCACCAACTGGAACCGCGAGAACGTCTACTCCGGCTTCGGCTTCGATCGATTCATGACGATCAACGACTTCCAGGATGCCGAGAAGCTCCGCGGCATGGTGTCCGACGCCGCCACCTACGACAAAATCCTCGAGATGCTCGAGTCCGACTCCGCGCCTCAGTTCATCTTCGACGTGACCATGCAGAACCACTCCGGCTACGACACCGGGCTGCTCCCGCCCGACAAGCTGAACAACTACCTGATCGACGGCGCGGTGAACAACGAGGTCAACGAGTATCTGTCCCTCATTGAGGAATCCGACCGCGCGCTCAAGGACTTCGTTGGCAAGCTACGCAAGCTCGACCGCCCCGTCGTGCTCGTATTCTTTGGCGACCACCAGCCGTTCTTCCCCGACAAGTACAACAACCGCTGGTTCACCAATGAGGATAAGGCCGAACACAACATGCGCCTGTGGACCACCGACTACCTCATCTGGGCGAACTACGATGTCGCCGGCAACGACCAGGACAGCCATGTGGACAACCTCTCCACCAACTACCTGGGCACCGAGATGATGAACATCATCGGAGCTCCGCTCAACGACTACCAAAAGGCCCAACTCACCCTGCGCAGCGCGCTGCCCGCCATCAACACCACCGGCTACCTTGACGCCACTGGCACCATCTACCTGTCCAGCGTCAAGGAGGATGAGAACGGCGGAGATGCCCAGATTTCGCTGCAAAAGGCACTGCAGGCGCGCTCCGAGTACGCCACGATTCAGTACTACGAGCTCTTCGGCGACGGCAAGGATGTGTACACCAAGCTTCGCCAGAGCGCCGCGAACGAGACCGACCCGAACCTCGCGCCCGGTACGACGCAGATCAAGTAACCCGAGCGAAAGGTCGAGAGGCAAGCGCTCGGCCCGCTTCTGCATATCATGACGTCAAAACCCCTGCATGCGATCAAAACATGCAGGGGTTTTGCATATGATTGCCGTCTCCGTTTTTCACTTGAGGGACTTTTGGTAATTACTTTCCGACCTTGCCCGGTAGGCAGCCCCAACGCCAAAGCAAATCCGCAGGTCGGGCTCCCAACTTCTCACCCGCTACTTCACGGTTTCGAATTCTAATTACCAAAAGTCCCATTCATGAACTATCCGACACGCCGCACCCCCACGAAGCGATCACCCAAACCTCAGTCGATGCGCAATCCGGTCGAGCACGGCGACGGGAACCCCGGCGTGACCCTCCAGATACTCCCGGACCGTTCCGTAGCGCTCGTGCAGATGCTCAAGCGTCAATTCCATCTCGGCGGGAATCGCCTCGAACAGGCAACGAGGAGCGCGACGACACAAAAGTGCGGAAACAGCCACGCGCTGAGCACGCAGCCCCCGTCCGAGATACCGCTGCGTAGCCGCATAGTCCGCAACGATGTCCTCATCCGAAACCCCAGCGAGTCCCAGCAGCAACATCGCCACAACGCCCGTCCGGTCTTTGCCCGCCCGACAATGAAACAGCGTGCAGCCATCCTGCCCAAAGGCGTCAATCGACTCCATCACGCGTCGGATGCTCGAAGCGTGATTGTCGAGCAGCCCCTTGTACACCGTCGACATGCGATCCGGCAGTGCGTCACGAAACTTTCCCGAATTGAGCTGGTCGAGCATCTGAACATGCACGTACGTCACGCCGTCTCGGCCGTGGGCATAAGGATCGGGCCAATGACCAACCTCAAAATCGCTGCGCAAATCGACGACGCACTTCAGACCCTCTCCGTACTCCTGCAGATATTCATAATCTCCAGGCGTCAATTTGCGAAGAGACGGGCCGCGAAGAAAGATGCCGTATGCTGTTTCCCCTTGCGAGCCGTCCTCCGACCTATACGCATGCCCGCCCAAATCGCGCACGTTTCTCACGCGGGCAAGCGGGAGCTGCTTGGGGCCGGCGGAATGAACTGCGGCATCGCGCCGCTCAGTTGCAATTACCATATGCGCCAATCCACCTTGCGAATCGAAGCTCTCATACACTGGATTTTGCCATGCGGTTTGTACACTACATCGTATCGCTCGGTGTTCGTCACTTGCTTACGCAACGCTTACGGCATCCCGCTCTGCCTCGAAATGCCCGAATCGCCAAAACAAAGGGGCGAATGCCTTTGCACCCGCCCCGCTCTCTCAAGTTGAAGATGGTCCCTGGATGAAGATGGTCCCCAAATTGAAGCCGTTTGGCGTTGGGGACAGCCCCGAAGTGAGGCTGTTTGGCATTTGCGCTCCCCTACAGCTCGCGCGCCTTATACACCCGCAGAGAGACCAGCGCACTCACGGCATAGCACACCGCGCCGAAGATCAAAGCGCCCACGGTAAACGACGTCAGGCCCTCAGGCGTTTCCGCGAACGAAAGCGCCTGTTGCATGGGCACAATGGCCTCCTCGCCCATAAAGCCGCCCGCCATTACCGGCGCAACTCCCAAGAACATCATGATGAAGGGCAGCCACTGCGTCGCCTTGGTCTGGCCGAATTTGAAGAACACCGGCATGGACACCGATGCAATCACAAACCCCATGGCACTGCAGAACGCAAGGGCGAACACCCCCGCCTGAATCATATCCGCATCGAGGCGCACCACGTTGGCGACCACCTCGGGAAGTAGCGAAGCCCCGCCCATCCAGGACAGCAGGCACGCCGCTACGGAAACGAACAGCGACGCGATCAGCGTGCCCGCCAGCACGAACAGATAGCGACCCAACACCACATCTCTGCGCGACACAGGCATGGTCAACCTAAACGCAGCCCAATCGTTTTGCTCGTCGTAATGACTCGCGCTATTTGACAGGCTGAACATCCCCATCATGAAAATGATGCCCGGCAACATGGAAGTGCTGCCCATGCCCACCGTGAAACACACCGCCATGAACAGGATGCTGAACGCCAGCTGCCTGAGGTATTGCCCAAACACCGTGAGCTCCATCTTGAACATGCGCATCATCGCGCATCACCGCCTTTCTGGACGCCGTCACGCGGATGCAGGACCGTGCCCTTGAGGACGAGCGCCATGTAGTCGTCAATCGACACGCGGTCACATGGGATCTGCGGGAACGCGCGCATGAACTCAAAACGATCGGGAACGAGCAGGTCCACGCCATAGTCGTGATGCAAAACGCGCACCTCCATAGGTGCCTGCGCGCTCGCCAGCACCTGCTCGACCTCCGCCGCACGGCACCGCGCCACCCCCATGAGATCGCAGATTTCGTCCTTGTCGCAGGCAAACACGATGCGCCCGTCATCGATGCACATCACCGTGTCGGCGATCTTGTCGAGATCGCTCGTGATATGGCTGCTCATCAGAATCGCATGCTGCGGGTTTCCCGCGGCATCCTCCACCGCCACAAACTCGCGCAGCATGTCGAGCACCTCATCGCGTGCCATGGGGTCGAGCCCGGCGGTCGCCTCGTCCAAGATGAGCACCTGCGGGTTGTGCGCCAGGGCGCAGGCCAGGCTCAACTTCATGCCCATACCGCGAGACAGCTCTTTAATCGCCTTCTTCGAATCGAGCTTGAACCGATGAAGATACTCTTCGAACACGCACACGTCCCAGTTCCGATACGCGCGCTCCATAAGCTTGCCGACCTCGGCGATCTTGATATGCGGCGGCATCGAAACGGTGTCGAACACCACGCCGATGCGCTCCTTCACCGCGGCGTCGGCGCCGGACAGCCCGCGCGCATCGACACCCAAGATTCGGGCATCGCCCGCATCGATACCGATGATGCCGAGCAGGGCCTTGATGGTCGTTGATTTACCCGCGCCGTTCTGCCCGATAAAGCCCACGATTTGCCCCGGTTCCACCGTGAGGGATACGCCCTGCAGTGTGAAGCCGTCGTAATGCTTGGTGATATTGCAAGCCTCGATAAGAGGCGCGCCCACTCGTGATGAAGTCATAGCTAGTCGTCACTCTCCAAAAGGGTCCTCATCATCTCGATGAGCTCCTCATCGCCCAAATCGAGCGCCCTGCCAGCTTCGATGGCCTGGAGCAGGCGCTCCTCGATCTCGCGCAGGCGTTCCTCGCGTAGCATCTCGGCGTTGCCACCGGCGACAAAACTTCCCTTGCCCTGCACCGTCTCGATGAAGCCCTGCGCCTCCAAGTCCGCGTAGGCGCGCTTGGTGGTGATGGCGCTCACACGCAGGCTGTTGGCAAGCGCGCGAATCGAGGGAAGCTGCTCACCCGCCGTCAGGTCACCAGCCATGATCTGACCCTTGACCTGTCGGACAATCTGCTTGTAAATGGGCTGGTTGCTCGAATTCGAAATAATGATTTCCACGAATCACTGTCCCTTTCCCGTCTGCGCCTTGGGCGTCCCCGCGGCGCCAAGGTCGCCCCAGACGTCATGGTGCGACCAGACCGAGCATACTGTGTATACTCGATAAGTACAGTATATACACACTTATACACAGTGCAAGATAATTTTGCCTCAATGAGAGAGGGCGGCAAGATACTCGTCTTGCCGCCCTCCGGACAACGCCGTGCGCAACCCGCACTGCTATGTGTAATTTGCACCCGTCCCCAATTGCACATCCCAATTGGGTCCAATCGGGTTAAGACAGGCGCGAGCCAACCTCCTTGGCGGCGGCGGGCTTGTCGAAGTTGCCGTTCGTCGCGGCAGTGAGAGCGCCCATCACGCGGCCCATGTCCTTCTTGGACGTGGCACCCAGCTCGGCGATCGTCTTCTCGACCAGTGCCACGAGCTCATCGCCGGAAACCTGCTGCGGAAGCAGGCTCTCGAGCACCGCCACCTGCTCGCGCAGGTTCTCGGTGCGCTCGGCATTGTTGCCGGCCTTCTCGGACATCTCGAGTGTCTCGTTGGTCTGCTTGAGTGTGCGCTTGATCTGGGCGGTCACCTCTTCCTCGGTGATCTCGTGCGCGCCGCCGCGAGAGGCGGCGTTCTTCAGCTCACCCAGCACCAGGCGCGCAACGCCCAGGCGGACCTTGTCCTTTGCCTTCATGGCGGCGACCATCTCGGCATGCAGCTCTTCGTACGTCATGGGATGCCTCCTCGCATCCGCCTACTTGGCGGAGTCGTCCTTCTTCTCAGATGCCTTCTTCATGTCCACGTTGTAGGGCACGTTCTCGGGCATGGGGTTGATCTTGATCTCGGCCTTCTCGGTGTAGTCGGTCAGCCACTCGCCATAAGCCGTGGCCACCGCCTGGGACTCGAGCATGTCGGAAACATATGTGCGAATACCCTCAGGCACCTCCTCGAGAGAGGTCACGGTCTGAACCTCGAACAGCTCCGTGCACTTGATGATGTGGTAGCCGTAGGTGGTCTTCACCAGCCCGCTGACCTGGTCGACGCCGAGCTTGGAAAGGGCGTCCTGGTACTCGGGCACAAACGTGGTGAGCTTGTCCCAGCCCACATCGCCACCCTTGTCGGCGGAGGAATCCTCGGAGTACTTCTTGGCGGCCTTAGCGAACTCGATCTCGCCCGCGTTGATCTGGTCGAGCACCTTCTGGGCCTCGGCCTCGACCTTTGCGCGCTGCTCATCGGTGGCGCCCTCGGCGACCTTGAACAGAATGTGCGAGGAGCGGCGGGCGCCGTTGTAGGTGGAGAGGTTCTCGTTGAGGTAGGTAATGATCTCCTCATCCGAGGGCTTCTTGGCGGGCGCGACCTCGTCCTTGAGCTTCTGCTGGGCCAAGGAGCTCTTGATGTTCTCCAGGTACGTATCCTTGGTAAAACCAACCTGCTCGATCATCTCGACGAATGCCTTCTCGTCGCCGCCGTAGTTCTTCACGGCGTCCTTCCAGGCTTTGTCGAGGTCCTCCTGGGAGACGGTGATCCCGTACTCCTTCTCGGCCTCGACCAGCAGGTACTGGCGGGCGATGCCGTCGATGACGTTCTCGCGGTAGGACTCGGGCGTAAGGCCCTGGCTCGCGAGATAGGCGGCCCAATCGGCGTCCTTGTCGTAGGAACCCGTGCGCAGGCTCATGATCTGGTTGGTGACGGTGTCCTCCTTGATGTTAACGCCGTTCACCGTGGCGGCCACACCGCCGGTGAGCTCATAGGGCTCTTCCTTGTTGACCTCGTTGAGCACGCCAGAGCACGCCATGGCGGTCACAGACAGGAGCATGGCGAGGATGCCGATGGCCACGAGCACGATCTTGGCGGTTTTGGAGAGCTTCTCCTTACGTGCCTCCTTCACCTGCTTTTTCGTGGGTTCTGACGCCTCGGGGGCCTCGCGTTTGACCTTGGGGTTTCTTCTGCCGACTGCCATAGTGCCCTCTTCCGATCCATCGCTGGAAGTCGCCGCATTGCGCGCGACCATGTCGTTCACAGATTTTTTCATTATCCCACATGGGCAGATGGGGATGCACGCGCTTTTACATATGAGCGTGTGTAAATGGGCGGGGCCCTCCATTTCAACGGAGGACCCCGCAGCGCGTGAGGCTACGCCAAAGATTAGCGCGCGTTGCGTCGACGCAGCGCCACGCCCACAATGAGCGTGACAACGGCCATCACAGCGGCACCGCCAATCATAATCGCGGCGTTATCGCCGGTTTGCGGCAGCCCGGCGCCGGGCTTGCCGGGCTTGGCCGGCTTGTCCGGGTCGACGGGCTTGTCGGGATCGACCGGCTCATCGCCCTTCGGATCCAGGCGCAAATCGGTGATGCCCGTGGCGAGTTCGCCCATAAGGGCATGCACGGAGTTCACATCGCCGCTCTGCTCCTTGAGCGCGTCCTCGGCCTCAGCGAGCTTGGAGGAAAACTCATCCCAGGTCTCCTGAGTAAAGGTATCGTGCTTGCACGAACCGTCCTGCTTGATGGTCTTAGCGGCCTCGATGAGCATGCGAAGCGACTCGAAATCGGGGTCGGCGTTTGCATCAAGAAGAGCAAGCTCGGCTGCAGCGGCGTTTCCGTTGTTCGCCTTAACCCAAACGAGCTTGACCGCCTTCACGTTCTCCTGCTTGTCGAAGGGGATGGTGATGGGATCCGTTCCGGCGACCTTGAGATCGCCAGACTTGACCTCGGTGAAGTCCTTGCCGTCCGCTCTCACCTCGACGCGATACTTCTGGATGTTGCCATTGGTACCGGTCTGGCGAGGCGTGTAGACAATGCCCTCGACGCTCATGGGGTTGACAGAGGTCAGCGTCAGCGAGTGCTCACCAGTCGTGATGTTCCAATCGCTGTGCCAAATGGTGGACAGTTTGCCATCAAGCACGTTCTTGGGGTCGGAGCCATCCTTCTGGAAATCAGATGCGGTGGCATCGAGCGTAGACGGATCGATGAAGTTCAGGTTGCCGCCGGTCTTGATCTCGAGCTTGTCGAGTGCGGCCACAATAGCGGCCTCGTAGGCGTCAACCGTGGACTGCATGCTCTTGGGCAGATCCTCGCGGACCTGGGCCCAAGCGGCCTGGAGGCCGGCAACGGACTGCTCGGTGAACAGGCCGTTGAGCAGGGTAGCGGCATCGCTGTCGAGCTGGAGCTGCGCATAGGCGTCCAGGCGGCAGTAGTCGGCAACCTCATAGGAGGGCTTGCCATCCTCGCCGGTCAGCAGGGCCTTGATCTTGGCAACGAGGCTGTCGATGTCGGCCTGAACCGGGTTGGGGTTCAGGAACAGGGCGTAAGCCTGGTCCAGGAGCTCACGCAGACCGGGGACGTCCTGCTTAGCGAGGACGGACTCGGCGGTGATGACAGCGTAATCGAGCTCCATGGTGGAGGCGAACTCACCGGCGGTGGAGATGCGGACATCGTCCACGTAGCCCTCGAACGCGCGGGCGGTCGATCCGATGCGCTGAACGGGGAGCATGAGGGTGGCCTTGAGCTGCTTGCCCTCGACGGTCTCGCCATCGCCGAGCGTGTCGACGAGCGTGCCGTTCACGTACAGCGAAGCCTGCTCGAACTTATTCTTGATCTCGAGCTCGACCCACTCGTTCACGGGCAGGGTGTAGTTGAAGGAATAGGCGCGGTTCTCGCGGGTAAAGCCAACCTTACCGGTGCCCTCCTGAACGGCCATGATCGAACCGTAATCGGATTCGAACAGGACCTGCGGATCCACGGAGGCACTGGTGCGCTTCACCTTCACGCGAAGGTCGTTGCCCAGGCCAACGGTCGTGAGAGCGTCGTCCTTGACAGACGCGAAGGACTCGCCGCCGTTGAGCTTGAGGGCCTTTTTGCCATCGACGTCCTCGATAGCGGCGTTCTTGCCCGCCACGAGGTCGCGGCCGAGCTCGGAGGCATCCTTCAGAGAGTCCATCGCCCAATGGGCGACAACACCGTTCTTATCGGCGGAAACCTCGTACCCAAAGTCGACATTCGGGGAGTCGCCCAGCTTGGAGACAACAGCCTTGGCACCAGCCGTATCAAGCTTGCCCTTGCCCCAGGAGTTGGCGGCAAAGAGGCCGAGCGAATGGTCGATGCGGTCGTAGATGTCGTACTCGGAAACGCCGTTCTCCAGATAGTCGCACATGTCGTTCCACACGGCATAGGCGCCGCCGACCATCTGCGGGTCGCCCGCCGGAATAGCCACGCCGCTGATGGAGTTCAGCTGATCGGTATAGGCCGCATCGCCCAGGTAATCGTAGTAGTAGCCGGCGTTCGGCACGATGTAGAAAACGCCGTCCTGGCAGTCGATCAGGTCGAAGCCGAGCTCGTACATCTTCTTGAGGTCGGCCCAACCGGGGTTCCACAGGTTCATCTCGCGATGATGCTTGCCGTCCTCGGACACGCCCTTGACCTCGACATCGCCCTTGATGGTGCTCAACGAACCCCACACACGGGCCTTCTTGCCGTTGTCCTCGCTGTACTTGAACATGTCGTTCACGAATTTACGGTACGCGTTTCCATCCGCGGTGTACTCGTCGGCGCCCACGTGAATCGTGTCCGCACCCGCGAACACGGCCGCATCCCCGCCCTTAACGTACTCATCAAAGATGCCGCGCACGAACTTGAAGCACTCGTCGTACTGCTTGGCGATATCCAAGTGATCGTTCTGACGACCGCTCGTACCATGGCGCAGGTCCGGACGGACCTTGGTGAGAGCCAGGGAGTGGGCGGGGGTATCGATCTCGGGGATGATGTTCACGCCGAGAGCCTTGGACTCCTCGATATAGGCCTTGAAGTCCTTCTTGCTGTACCAAACGTCCTTCGCGGTCAGGTCGGCCTGGTTCTTGCCGTTGTTGCCGCCCTTCTTGACGTCGGACTCGAGGCGGAACGCCGAGTAGGCCTGGAAAACATCCTCGTTCTTATTGGTGTAGTACTCAAGCGGAATGAGGTTGTCGTTCAGGTGAATCTGGAAGTCGTTCATCTTGTAGAACGACATCTGCTTGGTCATCTGCTTCAGCCAGTCGAGGGTGAAGGTCTTGCGTCCCACGTCGAGGATGATGCCGCGCACCTTGTAGAGCGGGTAGTCGCGGGCCGTACCGAGCGGGAAGGAGCCGGAACCGGACTTCATGCCCTGCAGGATCGTCTTGCCACCCCAGTTGGCGCCGGCAACGGCCTCGGCCGTAACGGTCATCCGATCCGCGGTTACGTCGAGCAGGTACCCCTCATCCTTGAGCCCCTTGGCCTTATCGGCGCCGAGGGTGAAGAAGATGTCGCCCGCCTGTGCAGAGGTGCCCGTGGCAACCTGAAGCCTCACGCCGGTCAGGACCTGGTAGTCGTTGGCAAAGTCCTCCGCCATGGCCTTGAGCGAGGCGTCTCCGTACACAACGCGCTTCGCCGTGGAGGCGGCAAAGCTGCCGCTGCCGCCGACCCACTCGCGGAGCTCGGGCAGGACAACGGGGGCGGCGTTGGCACCGGCGGCCGTCATGCTACCCGGGACCTTGACGTCAAACTCCTTGAAAGCATAGTCGGAAGGATCCGACTTGCTGGAGATCTTGAAGGACGCCTTGACCGTGACATCGCAGATCGGGCGGTAAATCGTGCCGTCGGCATCGATAACCTGCTCGTAGTCCGTGCCGTTGTACTTGATCTCATAGCCCTCGGGAGCCGTGGGCAGATCGTAGGAGAGCATCTTGGTCTCGGGCGTCACGGGATTGACCACGATCTCGGAAAGCCAGTCATCAAGCGTCTTCTCCAGGTCGCCTCCATACACCTCGAGCTCGTGCATCGAAATGTTATCCCACTCGACTCCGCCGTCCGGATCGAGCGCGTCCCAATCTTCAACGAGCACGCGGACATAACGTGCCTTCACGGCCTTTTCCAGAGAAACGGTCTGCGTCCTCTTCGAAGGGCGATCCGTTTCCTTGGCCGTGGTCCACTCGCCGTCCTTGACTGGAGCAGATTCTCCATCTGCATATTGGAACTTCACGCTCTTGGGCTTGCGAGTCTCCCAATACACACGGAAGGTCTTCACATCACGCGTCGAACCAAAGTCGAGCTGGATCCAAGCCGGGCGGGCTCCAGTCTTGGTCGCCCACCGAGATTCGCGGGCAGAAGTATTCCCATCGATCGCCTTCTCGCCCGTAAGATTTCCGTCCTCGTTGCTAGAAGTGGCGACTTTGGCCTTGCGCGCGATGTTGGTCTCGGGGGTCTGCTGCTCAGGAGCAGGGCTCGGGGCCTCTCCCGCGATATTCCAAACCTCGAGCTCGGCCACGGACACGCCATACGCACCGTTCATACGCGTAATCTCGAGCTTGATGAACTGGGCATCGACGGGAGCATCGAGCTTGAGGCGAGTGACGGCCCCCGTGCTGCCCTTCCACTCCTTGATCGGCGCGCCCCAGTCCTTCTTGTTCTTGCTCGCATACAGTTTGAAATCGGCGCCGCAGTTGGTCTCATCTTCCCAAGTGATCTCGAAAAAATTGACCTTCTCGACCTTCTGTAGGTCCACGATTGCGGAATGGGCGTCGGTCGCGGGGGCCTCGGTCATCCAACGACCGGCCTTCGTCTTGTCACCATCGACCAGCCTTTTAGCGCTCCCTTCGTGCTCTCTTGTCACCTCAACCGGTTTCTTGAGGGCCAAATTGACCTCGTCGGCGTGCGCCGCCTGGGCAGGCAGGGCGATCGCCGCGGCGCACAGCAGCAATAGGCACCGAGCGGTCACCCTCTTCCAGCGCTGCATCTTCATATACATCCCCTTCCATTCGACAAAACCCCCGCTCGGCCCCTTGGAAGCTGGAGCCTCCGAGCATGGATTTGCCTACTGTAAACGTGTCCTGGTTGGGATGCTGAGCTCATTTCATGCAGCTATATTCTATATTTCAATATTTTTATGCATATATATCTGGTATTTTACCGAAAAGACCAGTTTTGTTAACAAGTGGTACACTTGTACGTTTATGCATCAGACATGACAATTACTCTATATTTAATACCTATTATTTCAGTATGCTAGGCTCGCATTTTTTCATTTTCCCACCTTTTCCCTTGGCTTAACTCCCCGCCGAACGGCGCATGTTCATCGGCGAACGGAATGAAAAAGGGGCGCGGCGAGCCTCAAAAGCCGCCGCACCCCATGGCGCGATATGTATGAAGCGCTGCGAAACGGGCCACAAGGCGCAATGCGAAACGCATCGCGCTCGGCCCGCTACGCGAGTGACCGGACCTCGACCGTGAGGTTCTCCCTCACGTGCACGCGCCCGTCGGCCAGCATCTGCACGACCTCCGGATACAGCACGTGCTCGATGGCGTGGATGTGCTCCTCGAGCGTGTCCACATCCCAATCCTCCTCGACCACGAGGGCGCGTTGGGCGATGATCGGACCCATGTCGTACACGGCATTTGCGATGTGCACGGTCACGCCGGTCACCTTCACGCCGCGGTCGAACGCATCCTGGATGCCGTGCGCACCCTGGAAACTGGGCAGGAGCGCAGGGTGGATGTTGATCACGCGGTTGGGGAACGTGGCGAGCAGTGGGGCGTGAACCATGCGCATGTAACCGGCCATAACCACGTACTCGCAGCCTGCCACGAGCAGCTCATGGGCAATGACCTCGTCCGCCTGGATCGGATCGGCGTAGATCTCCTTGGAAAGCGTGAGCGTCTGGATGCCCGCCGCCTCGGCGCGTTTAAGACCAAAGGCAGAGGGACGGCTGCCCACAACGAGCTTGATCTCGGCATTGAGCGCACCGGCGTCGATGGCGTCGATGAGCGCCTGCAGGTTGGTGCCGGAACCAGAGAGCAACACGCCGATGGGCAGCGGCGCGCGATCCTCGCGAGCAAGGGCTGCGCGGGCGTCCTGCAGCTCGTTGATATCGGGCATGCCGGAAACGCGGGCAGCCGCC
>OBIU01000591.1_pt1 | contig 15710 bp, 14 predicted proteins | sample 1519871 | NCBI WGS metagenome assembly OBIU01 (sample SAMN04209229, study PRJEB22552) | human gut metagenome | biome: gut; material: feces | host: Homo sapiens | place: USA: Oklahoma
TATGACTTAACGACTGCAGAGGGAATTCGCAGTATACCTATTTCAGAAATGAAAAAATGGATTCAACACGCATCGGGTGCACCGTCCCATCCAGAACAAATTCTGAATAAAAAGGCAACGGAATATAAGAGAAACGGGCAAATGGAACTTGCGATCGAATGCTTGCGGAAAGCAAACGAAATTTATCCGATTAGTGATTATGTCTACCGTGAAAAGAACTACCTTAGGCTTGTGTATTATCTCCGGGATGCAGGCCGATTTGAAGAAGCGAAAAAAGAACAAAATGCAATATCCCAGATGTTTGGTCATTCGTCGGATGAACCTCCTACGGTCGAGCCAATAGGTGAAAAAGCAAATAAAATTGCAATTTCATGGGCGCATGATTTAGGGATAGATTTGGTCGAGGCAAGCTGGGCAAATGTATGCTGTGAAAAATGTGGAAAGTATAGAGGACGGATTTTCAGTCTTTCAGGGAAAAGCAAGAATTATCCCCGTTATCCGAAAGATTTTTGCACGGCATGCGGTCTTACATGCTATCCTTTTTACGAAGGGGTGAGTTCTCCGCAGTATTACACAATGCAAGAAATTCGAGAACTGACTTATCGACCATTTACGGATACCAGAACGTCCGAAGAAAAGGCTGCATATGAAGCGGAACAGCATACTATTACAGTGGAAAATAAAGATAGAGCTGATTATGCATGGATCCAGGAGCATCTGACAGCAGATTCCCCAAAATCCTTCGGCGGGTATAGAAGAATGAAAAACAGCAATTCCGCAAATTTTCAAAAGCTAAAAGAACTGGCACAAAAGGCGGGGAGAACCATCGGTTAAAATATAAAAGGAGACCTCTATGGAACAACTTTACCATCAGCTTGCCGCCCTTGCCCGCCAATACAGCGCACAGCGGCTTGTGCTTTTCGGCTCCCGCGCAAGGGGAGACAACCGCTACAACAGCGACATCGACCTTGCCGTTTACGGTATGCCGCAGGAAAACCAAGGCTCTTTTTGGATGGATTGCGAAGACCTGCCCACGCTGCTGAAATTCGACATTATCCATATCCATGACGGCATGAACCCTGCATTTTTACAAAATATCGAGAAAGATGGTGTGACCCTGTATGCTGCAGAAAATTGAGAACTACCACCACGCCGTTGCCCAGCTGGATCAGGCGGTGGCCGTGTACAGCAACGATCAAAGTGACTCCCTTTACCGCGACGGCCTGATCCAGCGGTTTGAATTTACGGTAGAACTGGCGTGGAAGTCCTTGAAAGAATATCTCGAAGATCAGGGCAGCGTGCTGGCCGTGGCAGCACCCCGCGCGGTGCTGAAGGACGCCTACGCCGCCGGGGTCATCATGGACGCGGAAATATGGGATGAGATCATCCGCTCCCGCAATGTGACATCCCACGTCTACGATGAACAGACCGCCATCGAGGTGGCCGACCGCGTGTGCAGCACCTATCTGCCCATACTGCAAAAGCTGGATAACTTTTATCGCCAATAAAAAAAACGCCCCCGGTGCTACCAACACCGAGAGCGTTCAAGAAAGCGGCTCGCCCGAACGGGGTCATCGCACACCTACCAATGCGATTATACCTCTTTTGGGCAGGCTTGTCAAAGTGTACCTATAAGGAGGTTTATCATGAAACGAACCAACACAGCCAAGTGGATCGAATCGGCCCACCGCTGGCAGATCAACGTGCAAAAGGACGGCGTGCGCAAGACGTTCACGTCCGCCAAGCCGGGGCGCACCGGCCAGCGTGAGGCCAACCGCAAGGCAGACGACTGGCTGGAGCACGGCGTAAAATCCGGCGGCAAGGTTGCCGATGCCTGGGCACTGTTTCTGCAATCCCGCGCTGCGATCTCCGACAATGAGTATTGCAGCGCCGAGAGCTTCGGCCGTGTGCGTATCCTGCCGTACATCGGGGATAAAAAACTGGCCTCCGTGACAGAGCAGGACTACCAGGCCATTCTGGATCACGCCTTTCGCAGTCCGGCCAGGCCTGGGCGGGATACGCTGTCTCGTAAAACGCTGCGCAATTTAAAGGCTACGATTACGCAGTTTGTCAAATTCTGCCGTAAAAGCCGGCTGCCCGCGCCGGAGCTGTACGATTTGAAGATCCCGGAGGCTGCACGGTACGTCGGCAAACGCGTCGTGGAAGTGGACGACCTTAAGGCCATCTTCACTGATGACACCACCTTGTATCGCGGTGCCGTCTGCCGGGATGAGTACATCAATTACTATCGCTTCCAGCTGCTTACCGGGGTGCGCCCGGGCGAACTGCGCGGCTTAAAGTGGGCCAACATATCCGGCAATACCTGCAAGATCGACGGCGCGATCAACACACATGGTGCGCATACCCGCGGCAAAAACGATAACGCCATTCGCTCCATCGTGCTGTCAGATTACGCCCTGGCCGTGCTGGACGCGCAGCGGGCCTACACCGGGCGGCAGAAATATATCTTCCCGATGGAGTCCATGCGTGCCTACTACCGCCGCTGGGAGCGTTACCAGCAGCTGCACAAGATGCCCCCGGTATCTCTCTACGAAATGCGCCACACGTTCGTAAGCATCGCCAAGCAGCTGCCCACCGGCCAGCTCAAACAACTCGTCGGCCACAGCGAAAACATGGACACATACGGCACCTACGCCCACGCGCTGAGCACTGACGCCGCCGAGACTGCCGCGAATTTAGAGACCGTTTTCGGCAAGATTCTGGGGCCGGAAAGTACACACTAAAAGTACACACTTTTTCTTTTCGGGGCGGTGCAGACGGGGAAAGAAGTTTATAAATCCATCCTATATACGTGCAATTTTAAAGCCTTAGAGCCGGTGTTCCAGCACATTCCTGGTTCGAGTCCTGTACCGCGCACTTGAAAAGACACGTAGATTTGTTTGAATCTGCGTGTTTTTTGTTTTATAGACAAATTTGCATTGTTCCTCTTGTTTTGGGGCGCTTGACTTATGCGCATTGAGCGCTTACAATGAAATAGAATCCTTTTCTTGTATCTTCTATAAGATTCAAACAAACAAAATTGGAAGGATGTATTCTTGTGGCCTTTCGTTTTCGCAAAAGCGTCAAAATTGCCCCCGGTGTGCGGTTAAATTTAAATAAGAAAAGCACCAGTGTTTCTTTTGGCGGCAAGGGTTTTCACCACACCATCAGTTCGACCGGGCGCAGGACGACCACTACGGGCTTACCCGGCACAGGTATCTCTTACAGCACAACAGAATCCGTCCATAAAGACCATGGAGCAGAACCTTCTACCCAGCAATCAAATCCCAAAGTTCCCAACAACGGCCAAAACAAAGGATGCAGTGGTTGCCTTTGGGTTTTGCTTGCTCTTATATTCTGGCCGTTTGCCCTTAGCTATTGGCTATGGACTTCCAATAAGTTCCATGCCAGCAAGAAAGCTCGCGTGGGAATCATCGCCGCTTTCTGGGCTGTTCTATTGGTGTTTGCCTCTATTGGCGGTGATTCCAATGCGAGTGATGCCACACAGGCCTCACCCATGCCGACAGCCACCGTTGCTGCAGAGACCCCACAACCAACAACAATCCCTACTGAAGCGCCAGCATCGGAACCAACTGCCGTACCTACCGAAGTCCCAACACCAGAGCCGACCGTCGCGCCTACTGAAACGCCGACTCCGCAACCGACTGAGGTGCCAGCTACTGAATCGATAAGTTCCACAACCAGTACCAACAGCTCCGTATATCAAGCGGGCATGGTCTACATCGCAAGCAGCGGTAGCGGAAAGAAATATCACCGCATACCCAGTTGCAGCGGTATGGATAACGCTACTGCCGTCACACTAGAGCAAGCCGAGGCATGGGGATATACTCCTTGCAAGCGGTGCTATTAAATCGGAAAAATTATGCGAAAAAGAATTTTTGAAATTATAGAGGTCTCCTCGCCCGGTGATGCCGCCAGCCGGATTTATGACTGGTTCATGATGGCGACGATTTTGGTCAGCTTGATACCGTTAGCAACAAAGTCAACCGCCATGTGGACCGTCGTTATCGACCACGCAACGGTGGTCGTGTTTATCTTTGACTATATCCTGCGCTTCTGGACTGCTGATTTCAAACTGCCGCGCCGGGGCCGCACTGCGTTTCTTCTCTATCCGTTCACCCCAATGGCACTGATTGATCTGCTCACCATTCTGCCGTCTTTCGGCATTGTAGGGCGTGGGGCCAGGGTGCTGCGCATTTTTCGGCTGTTCCGAACATTTAAAGTGTTCCGCGTCGTCAAATTTGTGCGGTACTCCAAAAACATTGAGATAATCCTCACCGTGCTGCGTCGTCAAAAATCTGCTTTACTCACCGTCGGCGCACTGGCGGGCGGTTACATCTTGATTTCTGCCCTGGTGGTATTTAATGTAGAGCCTGATACGTTCAATAGCTTTTTCGATGCAATCTACTGGGCCACCATTTCCCTTACGACCGTCGGCTACGGCGATATCTACCCTGTATCGACAGCCGGGCGCATCTTTACCATGCTGTCGTCCATGGTCGGTATCGCGGTGGTCGCACTGCCCGCCGGTATCATCACGGCCGGTTATATGGATGCCGTCAATAAGGATACTGCAAATTCATAAAATCAACGCCTGCGCTTTTCTTTAAGCGCAGGCGTATTTTTTTTGAACAAAAATCCAATTTTTAAAACAGATGTTCCTATTCTGGCGGCTAGGTATCTGCTACCATAGAGGTACGGTAGCGGCGCGGGGTCAGGCCGGTCTGGCGGCGGAACACACGGTAAAAATAGTTGTAGTCCGAAAACCCGGTCAGGCGGCTGATCTCCACGTTGGACAGGGACGTTGTGGCCAGCAGTTCCATGGCCCGCTGTACCCGCAGCCGGGTGATCTGCTCATTGATGCCGCAGCCGTAGGTCTGGCGGGAGAGATAATACAGCCCGGTGCGGCTCAAGGACAGCGCCCGGCAGATCTTTTCGCTGGTCAGTTCCTCTGCCAGGTGGTCGCTCAGATATTGGCCCAGCCGTGCCTCGCTGCTGCCGGGGTTCAGCCGCGCCAAACCCTGTTGGTACAGCGCGGACGCCGCCAGCGCCAGCAGGTCCGATGCCGATTTCAGCGTCGGGTAGGGCGTGCGGGGCAGGGCATCGTAGGCGCTGTGCAGCGCCGCTTCGTCGATACCGTAGGGTGCGCAGCGCTCCTTGGCCACGACCCACTCGGTCGCCTCGTCCGCGCCCTGCACGATATGGCTTAGCAGCAGAAATCCCACCGCCGCGCCGTCTATCAAAATCGGCGTGATGACCTCGATCAGCCCGGCGTGGCAGGTGTAGATGACCGTCTCTTTCCGCCGCGTGGCGCTGCGGCAGGCGTTTTGGTCGCACAGATGGCAGCCGATGACCCCTTCCGGCACGCCGCGCACCAGCTTGCAGTAGGCAGGCAGCTCCGGCGGGTAAGAGAGGATATCCATGCCGTAGGTGTCAAACACCACGGTGCGCAGCCCGGTCAGGCGGTGGAAATCCTGCAATAAAACCAGCATTTCTTCCTTATTGAAAACCGTTCCCATAGGTTGCCCCCTTCATTTTGAACATCCAGACAGTTTCATCATAGAAAACAAAGCTCCACTTGTCAAGGAGGAAATCCATGCTTACCTTACGAAATTGTACCCTCGGCATTGAGTTCGGCTCCACCCGCATTAAAGCGGTGCTGGTGGACGATGCCTGCAAGCCGGTCGCTCAGGGTGACTTTACCTGGGAGAATCGGCTGGAAAACGGTGTCTGGACCTACCCGCTGGACGAAGTCTGGCGTGGTGTGCAGGCCGCCTACGCCGCCCTGGCCGCCGATGTGCAGGCCCGGTACGGCCAGCCGCTGACCACGGTGGGCTGCATCGGCATTTCGGCCATGATGCACGGCTATCTGCCTTTTGACGCGGCGGGCAATCTGCTCGTGCCGTTCCGCACCTGGCGCAACACGATGACCGGCCAAGCGGCGGAAGCGCTGACCGCGGCGTTCGGGTTCAACATCCCCCAGCGGTGGAGCGTAGCGCACCTGTACCAGGCCATGCTGAACCGCGAGCCGCACCTGCCGCAGCTGGATTTCTTCACGACGCTGGCCGGGTATGTACACTGGCAGCTGACCGGGCGCAAGGTGCTGGGCGTGGGCGACGCCAGCGGTATGTTCCCGATTGACAGCGCCACCGGCGGGTATAACGCTGCCATGCTGGAAAAATTCAACGCGTTGGCGGCAAAGCGGGGCTATCCTGTAGACCTTGCCAGTCTGCTGCCCACCGTTTTGCCCGCAGGTGAGGACGCGGGCACGCTGACCGCCGAGGGCGCGAAGCTGCTGGACCCCACCGGCATTTTGCAGCCCGGCGTGCCGTTCTGCCCACCCGAAGGCGACGCAGGCACCGGCATGGCCGCCACGAACAGTGTGGCCCCGCGCACCGGCAATGTCAGCGCAGGCACGAGTATTTTTGCCATGGTCGTGCTGGAAAAGCCGCTTTCCAAGGTCTACCCGGAAATCGACATGGTCACGACCCCCGATGGTGCGGCGGTGGCCATGGTCCACTGCAACAACTGCACCAGCGACCTGAACGCCTGGGTCGATTTGCTGGCCGAGAGCGCGGCGCTCTGCGGAGCTGGCATCGACAAGGGCGCGTTGTTCACCCGGCTGTTCAACGAGTCTTTGAAGGGTGCGCCTGACTGCGGCGGCGTGGTGCCCATCAACTATATCTCCGGTGAGAGCGTGACCCACTTTGATGCGGGCCTGCCGCTGCTGCTGCGCCGCCCAAACAGTGATTTTACACTGGCGAACTTTATGCGGGCCAATATCTATTCGGCCTTTGCCACGCTGGCGCTGGGGCTAAACATTTTGAAGCAGGAGCACGTGGCGTTGGATACGCTGCTGGGCCACGGCGGCATTTTCAAAACGCCGGGCGTGGCGCAGCGGTATCTGGCCGCTGCGGCAGGCGCGCCCGTCACCTGCATGGAGACCGCGGGCGAGGGCGGCCCTTACGGCATGGCGCTGTTGGCGGCCTACCGCCTGTACCGCAGGGCAGGGGAGACGCTGGCGGCGTATCTGAACCGCTGCGTGTTCGCTGATGCCAGAAGCGTAACGCTGGCTCCGGATGCCGACGATACGGATGGGTTCGCGAAGTTCCTGACCGAATATAAAAATGCGCTGAACGCCGAGCGGGCGGTGGTGTCCTGAAAAATTTTCCCGCCGTAGGGGCCGGGCATGCCCGGCCCGGTCGTGTAAGGCAAGTGTGCACTTCCGGGAAAGTTGCGGGCCGGACGTATCCGGCCCCTACCGAGTACTGCAGGCACTGGTTATTTAAAAGAAGGAGGAAACTTTTATGTTGCATACCTATGAATTTTGGTTCGTCGTGGGCAGTCAGTTTTTGTACGGCCCTGAAGTCCTCGAGACCGTCGCCGCCCGCGCGGCAGAGATGGCCGATAAGCTGAACGCTTCCGGCAATCTGCCCTGCAAAATCGTCTACAAAGTTACCGCCAAGACCAACACCGAGATCTCCGACGTGGTGCGCGAGGCCAACTACGACAAGCACTGCGCGGGCATCATCACCTGGTGCCACACCTTCAGCCCCAGCAAAATGTGGATCAACGGCTTTGCCAACCTGCAAAAGCCCTACTGCCACTTTGCCACCCAGTACAACCGCGAGATCCCCAATGAAGAGATCGACATGGACTTCATGAATCTGAACCAGGCCGCCCACGGCGACCGCGAGCACGGCTTTATCGCCGCCCGCCTGCGGATGCCCCGCAAGGTCATTGCGGGCTACTGGCAGGACGAGGACGTGCAGAAGCGCCTGGGCGATTGGATGCGTGCCGCCGTGGGCGTGGCGGTCTCGAGAGAATTGAAGGTCATGCGTTTCGGCGACAATATGCGCGAGGTCGCTGTGACCGAGGGCGACAAGGTCGAAGTGCAGGCAAAGCTCGGCTGGCAGGTCAACACTTGGCCCGTGGGACAGCTGGTGGACACGATGAACGCCGTGACCGATGCGGAAATTGACGCCCTGATGGATGAATACCGCGCCGCCTACGATTTTGCCAGCGAGGACACGGACTTTATCGAGACCGTGCGCTACCAGGCCCGCGAAGAAATCGCCATGAAGAAAATGCTGGACGCCGAAGGGTGCAAGGCATTTTCCAATACTTTCCAGGATTTGTACGGTATGCGCCAGCTGCCGGGCATCGCCAGCCAGCATCTGATGGCCCAGGGCTATGGCTACGGCGGCGAAGGGGACTGGAAAGTTGCCGCAATGACTGCTATAATAAAGGCAATGGCCGAGGGCAAGACCGGCGGCACCGCCTTTATGGAGGATTACACCTACAACCTCGTGCCCGAGGCCATGTACAGCCTGGGTGCCCATATGCTGGAAGTCTGCCCGTCCGTGGCCGCCGCCAGGCCCCGCGTGGAGGTTCACCCCCTGGGCATCGGCGACCGTGAGCCGCCTGCCCGCCTGGTGTTTGAGGGCCACGAGGGTGACGCCATCGTCGTGAGCCTCATCGACATGGGCGGCCGCCTGCGGCTGATTTGCCAGGACATCCACTGCGTCAAGCCGATTCTGCCCATGCCCAACCTGCCGGTGGCCCGCGTCATGTGGCAGGCTATGCCTGATCTGACCACCGGCCTTGAATGCTGGATCACGGCGGGCGGCGCACACCACACGACACTGACCTACGATGTGACCGCCGACCAGATGAAGGACTGGGCCAACATGATGGGTATTGAATTTGTCCATATCACAAAAGATACCACGGTGGAAAGTCTGGAACAGCAGCTGTTCTTGAACGATTTAGCGTGGAAATTGAAAGGATAACCTATGCTGGAAGCATTAAAGCAGCAAGTTTATGAAGCCAATATGGAACTGCCCCGCAGGAGCCTTGTGACCTACACCTGGGGGAATGTCTCGGGCATTGACCGGGAGCGCGGCCTGTTCGTCATCAAGCCCTCCGGCGTCGAATATGACGAGCTTACGTCGGAAATGCTCGTTGTCATGGACCTGGACGGCAACAAGGTCGAGGGCGATCTGAACCCCAGCAGCGACACGAAAACACATTTGGAACTGTACAAAGCTTTCCCGCAGCTGGGCGGCATCGTACACACCCATTCCACCCACGCGGTGGCCTTTGCCCAGGCGCGGCGCGACCTGCCCGCCTTTGGCACGACCCATGCTGACTACTTTTACGGCCCGGTGCCCTGCACGCGGGAGCTGACGCCGGAGGAAATCGACGAGGACTACGAGAAGAACACCGGCAAAGTCATCATCGAGACGTTTACAGAGCGCGGCATCGACCCGGTACACGTGCCCGGCGTGCTCTGCGCCAGCCATGGGCCGTTCACCTGGGGCAAGGATGCGGCCCAAGCCGTCTATCACGCGGTTGTGCTGGAAGAAGTGGCAAAGATGGCGATCCTGACCCTGACCATCGACCCCAACGCCCATCCCGCACCGCAGCACGTGTTGGACAAGCATTTTATGCGCAAGCATGGGCCAAATGCCTATTATGGGCAGAAATAAGGAGGTTCGTCTCATGAAATTCTACATTGATACCGCCAATGTGGACGAGATTCGCAAGGCCAACGACATGGGCATTATCGCCGGTGTCACCACCAACCCGAGCCTGATTGCCAAGGAGGGCCGCGACTACGCCGAGACGCTGAAGGAGATTGCCACCATCGTGGACGGCCCCATCTCCGGCGAGGTCAAGGCTACCACCACCGACGCCGAAGGCATGATCGCCGAGGGCCGCGCCATCTACGCGCTGGACCCGAAGCACATGGTGGTAAAAATCCCCATGACTGCCGAGGGGTTAAAGGCCATCAAGGTGCTGTCCGCCGAGGGCATCCCCACCAACTGCACGCTGATTTTCAGTGCCAACCAGGCATTGCTGGCCGCCCGCGCGGGGGCAGCTTACGTCAGCCCCTTCCTTGGCCGCCTTGACGATATCGGCCAGCCGGGCATTGAGCTGGTCGAGACGATCCACGATATGTTCCTCAACTATCCCGATATCGAGACCCAGATCATTGCCGCCAGCGTGCGCAACCCCATCCATGTGACGGACTGCGCCCTGGCCGGGGCGGACATTGCCACGGTGCCCTACAAAGTTATCGAGCAGATGCTCCACCACCCGCTGACGGATGCCGGCATTGAGAAGTTCAAGGCCGACTACACCAAGGTGTTCGGCGCGTAAAACACGCTGCCTTCTCCGCGCTCTGTGCCATTGTTCGGCACAGGGCGCTTTTCTTTGTGCGACGCTTGACGAATCCGCGCTGGTACGATATACTAAATATTTACGGCTCTGGCCGCAATGTGTGTATAAAAGGAGGGAGAACCGCCGTGATTTTCGGCAAGTATATCAACCGCTACTACCTCAAGCACGCGCCTGTACTGCTTTTGGGTATTCTGTCGCTGCTGACGGTGGATTATATCCAGCTTCTCATCCCGGAGCTGTACCGGCTGGTCATCAACGGTGTAAACTTGGGGCAGGTGGTGGTGGACGGCCAGACGATGGCCTTCACCAAAGAAGTGCTGTTCCAACACATCTGCCTGCCCATGATCTACATTGTGGTGCTCATGGTCATCGGGCGTTTTCTGTGGCGCGTTTGTTTCTTCGGCTCGGCGGTCCGGGTGGCGGCCGACCTGCGGGAGCAGATGTTTGACCACAGCCGCCAGCTGTCCCAGCAGTATTACCAGATCAACAAAGTGGGCAACCTGATGAGCCTGTATACCAACGACCTGGACACCATTCAAGAGTGCTTCGGCGACGGCATCCTCATGTTCTTTGATGCGTCGGTGCTGGGCATTCTGGCGCTGGTCAAAATGTGGCGCATGGACATCAAACTCACGCTGCTGGCCCTGATCCCGGCGGCGGTCATGTTCGCCATTGGCACCGTGATGAGCCAGGTCATGACCAAGCGTTGGGAGGAACGCCAGCAGGCATTTTCCGACCTATCGGACTTTGCGCAGGAAAATTTCTCCGGCATTGCGGTCATCAAGGCGTTTGTCAAAGAGCTGAAAGAGCTGATGGCGTTCCGCAAATTAAACAAGGAAAACGAGGAAATTAACGTTACCTATACAAAAATTGCCACACTGTTGGAGGTCCTCGTCACCCTGTTTGTTGAATCGGTCATCTGCGTTATCCTCGGTTACGGCGGCTGGCTCGTCTACCGGGGCCAGTTCAACGCGGGCCAGCTGGTGGAGTACATCGGCTACTTTGAGGCCATCGTCTGGCCCATCATGGCGATTTCGATGCTGATTGAAAAGACCGCCCGCGGCAAAGCATCGCTGAACCGGATTACCGAGCTGCTGGACGCGCCCATCGATGTGGCCGACCGTGACGGCGTGGCCGATTTGAAAAATCCCCGCGGCGGCATCGAGTTTCGCCATCTGAACTTCCGCTACCCGGACGGCGAGTACGATGTTTTGAAGGATATTTCCTTTACCATCACACCGGGGGAGAGCGTCGGCATCGTGGGCAAGACCGGCGCGGGCAAAACCGCGCTGGTAGATCTGCTGCTGCGCACCTACAATGTGCCCGACGGCACGCTGTTTGTGGATGGGCAGGACGTGAACACCGTGTCCATCCATTCGGTGCGCAACGCCTGCGCCTATGTGCCGCAGGATAACTTCCTGTTCTCGGACACGATTGCCCACAACATCGGCTTCGGCGTGGACGACGCCAGCCGGGAGGACATTGACCGCGCCGCCGCGCTGGCCGATGTGCGGGACAACATCGTGGACTTTAAAGATGGCTACGAAACCGTCCTCGGCGAGCGCGGCGTGACCGTTTCCGGCGGGCAGAAGCAGCGCATTTCGATTGCCCGGGCACTGCTGAAAAACGCGCCGATTTTGATTCTGGACGACTCGGTCTCGGCAGTCGATACCCGCACCGAGCGCATCATCCTCGACAACCTGAAAACGAGCCGCGCGGGCAAGACCACCCTGCTGATTGCCCACCGTATTTCCACGGTGGAGCAGCTGGACAAAATCATCTTTATCGAGGACGGCAGGGTGGAGGCCGTAGGCCCGCACGACGAATTGTACCGTACCTGCAACGAATACCGCCGCATGGTAGACCTGCAAAAGCTGGAAGATGAAGTGGGAGGTGACGGCAATGACTAACCTGAATCCGCTGCTTCTCGTCGGGGGCGTCATCGGCACGGTCACGGCCATTTTGATTTTTGCCTACGCCCTTGTCAAGGGCAAAAAGGAGACGATGGGCTTTGAGCGCACGATGAAGGACGGCGAAATCCTGCGCCGCCTGGCCGGGTACGCCAAGCCTTACTGGGCAAAATTTGTCGTTGTGCTGTTCCTGATGCTGTTCTCGATTGCCTACGACATTATCTCGCCCCTCATCGTCGGTGCGCTGGAAGAACTGGTGGCCGGGGAGTTTGCGCTGCCGCGCCTCTTTGCGGGCGTGGCCGTCTATGCGGGCGTGCTGGTGTTTTCGATGGCAAGCACCTACTTCCAGGCCGTCATTTTGCAGCGCGTCGGCCAGCGCATTATCTCCGACCTGCGCGAAGATCTGTTCACCCACATTGAGTCGCTGGCCCACGAGCAGCTGAACGAAATCCCGGTCGGCAAACTCGTCACCCGCGTGACCAACGACACGAACGCTATCTCGATGATGTTCACGAACCTGCTGGTCACGCTGGCCAAGAACATCTTCGTCATCCTCGGCATTCTCATCGCCATGCTGTCCCTCAACTATGAGCTGACGCTGATGGTGCTGTGCTTTGTGCCGTTCATCGTGATTTTCACGGTGATTTTCCGCAAATTCTCCCGCCGCGCCTACCGCAAGGTCAAGGACGCGACGACGGATATCAACACCTACCTGTCGGAGAATCTTTCCGGCATCAAGGTCACGCAGATTTTCGGCCGCGAGGATGAAAAAATGGCGGAGTTCCGCGAGAAAAGCCAGCGGCTTGCCAAGGCCAACCAGGAGCAGATTTTTGTTTTCGGCGTGTTCCGGCCGCTGGTGTATATGCTGTACATCTGCTCGATCCTGTGCCTGTTTTACCTGGGCGGCATGGGCCACCTGACCGACGTGACGTTTTTGGGGCAGACGATTTCCGGCGGCACTATCGTTACCTTTTATATGTATATCTCCAAGTTCTTCACCCCCATCCAGAATCTGGCCGAGCAGTTCAACTGGCTGCAATCGGCGCTGGCCTCGTCGGAGAAGGTGTTCTCCATCATGGACATTCAGCCCAAGATGGTGGACGCACCCGACGCCGTTGAGTTGGACGAGGTGAAGGGCGACATTGAGTTCCGCGACGTCTGGTTCAGCTACATCCCCGGCGAGTGGGTCTTGCAGGGCGTGTCGTTCCATGTGAGCCCCCGGGAGACGGTGGCCTTTGTCGGCTCCACCGGCTCGGGCAAGAGCACGATTTTGTCGCTGATCTGCCGCAACTATGAGTTCCAGAAGGGCGAGATTTTAATTGACGGCATCGACATCCGCAAAATCAAAATTTCGTCGCTGCGCCGCCACTTCGGCCAGATGCTGCAGGATGTGTTCCTCTTCTCGGGCACGATCCGCAGCAATATCGTCCTGCGGGAAGAAGGCATCCCCGACGAGGAGATCATGCAGGTCTGCCGTTATGTCAACGCCGACAAGTTCATTGACAAGCTGAATCACGGCCTCGACGAGGAGGTCCGCGAGCGCGGCAACAATTTCTCGGCTGGTCAGCGGCAGCTGCTGAGCTTTGCGCGGACCATCATCCACAAACCCAGCGTCATGATATTGGACGAAGCCACGGCGAATATCGACACCGAGACCGAGCTGTTGATTCAGGATAGCTTGGAAAAAATGCGTTCTGTCGGCACGATGCTGATCGTGGCGCACCGGCTTTCCACCATCCAGCACGCGGACAATATCATTGTATTGTCCCACGGCAAGATTCTGGAGCAGGGCAGCCACCAGGCGCTGCTGGCAAAGCATGGGCGGTATTACCAGCTGTATACGCTGCAATATCATAAGGAGCAAATGAAGGGGTAAGGCAGTAAAGCCCCCGCCTTTGCCTTGAGCTGGTGGCTGAGTGGGTTAAGCTACGACGCCATGCACGGCGTCGGCAATTTTGCCATCATGCTGGTGCTGTACCGCCCGCTGCGGAAAGCGCTGAGGGCGGCGAAAAGGCAGATTGGGTGGTAGCTCTTTGCCTTCCCCCTTGGGGGAAGGTGGCCCCGCAGGGCCAGATGAGGGGCACGTGTGCCACAGTAACCCGTGAAGAGGCAATAGCGGTAAGTCGCCCTTCATCAGTCCGCGCTGCGGACAGCTTCCCCAAAGGGGAAGCCTTTTTTATTTGCAGGCAGTGGACGTACCCCCGATTTTATGCTATACTATATCAGTTATAGTGGGGAGGTATAGGACCATGCGCGTTTTAGGCATCGACCCTGGGTATGCTATTGTGGGCTGGGGCGTTGTGGAATACATCGGCAACCGCTTTGCCCCCATCGGGTACGGCGCGGTCATCACCGAAAAAGACACGCCCTTTGAACAGCGGCTCGTCGAAATTTACGAGGGTGTGCTGGATATCTGCAAGCGCTACCAGCCCGAAGCCCTCTCTATCGAAAAGCTGTACTACCAGCACAACCAGACCACCGTCATCGGCGTGGCTGAGGCCCGCGGCGTCATTCTGCTGGCGGCTGCCCAGTGCGGCGTGCCGATCTATGAGTACACCCCCATGCAGGTCAAGCAGGCTATCACCGGGTATGGCAAGGCTGTGAAAAAGCAGATTCAGGAAATGACCCGCATGATGCTCCATCTGGAAACCATCCCCAAGCCCGACGACACTGCCGACGCCCTGGGCATGGCGATTGCCCACTGCCATTGCAGCCGCAGCCGCCTGATGGGCACACCTGTGCGGTAACAAATCCCCCCTATAAAAGAAGGATCAACCATGATTTACTGTCTGACTGGAAAAATCATTAAAAAATCGCTGGATTCCGTCGTCATAAGCTGCGCCGGGGTCGGCTATTTTGTCCAGATACCCGCCACCACCGGCGAAGCCCTGCCCTCCGCCGGGCAGGAGGGCACCGTTTACACCATCATGAACGTGACCGAGAATGACGTCTCGCTTTACGGCTTTGCCACCGAGGAACAGCGCGACTGCTTCAAGATGCTGACCGGCGTCACCGGCGTCGGCCCCAAGGCCGGGCTGTCGATTTTGTCCATCATGACGCCGGAAAAAGTCGCCCTCGCGGCGTCCAGCGGCGACCACAAGGCCTTCACCAAGGCATCCGGCGTCGGGCCGAAGCTGGCCCAGCGCATCGCCCTGGAGCTGAAAGACAAGGTTGGCAAGGGGCTGGCTGCCGGTACCGGCTTCTCCGGCAATATTGCGACCCCCGCGCCCTCCAGCGCCCCGGCCCAGGCCGTGGCCGCCCTCGTCAGCCTGGGCTACTCGGCCAGCGACGCCGCTGCCGCTGTGGCCCGCGTGGACGAAACGCTCTCCGTGCAGGAGATCATCACCATTGCGCTGCGCAGCCTGTCGCGCGTGTAACAGAAGGGGAGTGCCGAATTGAACCAGGAATATACCGTTGACCCCAGCCGCCTCGTCAGCCCCGATATGAGCGCCGCCGACGCCGAGGAAATCAGCCTGCGCCCGAAAACGTTGGACGATTACGTCGGCCAGGAGAAGGCCAAGGGCAACCTGAAAGTCTACCTGCGGGCGGCGCAGCAGCGCGGCGAGCCGATGGACCACATCCTGCTCTACGGCC
>OBIU01000593.1_pt1 | contig 15682 bp, 10 predicted proteins | sample 1519871 | NCBI WGS metagenome assembly OBIU01 (sample SAMN04209229, study PRJEB22552) | human gut metagenome | biome: gut; material: feces | host: Homo sapiens | place: USA: Oklahoma
GGGTGAATTTCCCGTGCGCCGGTCGCCTTCACATATTATTAAAAGATACAATGCAATCCACACTTACTGCGCTGCATCAGGAGCTACATACGAGTATGCATTGGACATCTTTGCAGCATTGTTTGTCAGAGTGACAGCCTCTCTGTAGTAGGCAACAACAGGAGTGCCCTTATCCACAGCGTTGAACAGCTGCTCTGCAAAAGCAGGCGGCACATTGATACATCCGTGTGAGCCGGAGGTTTTGTAAATTGTTCCTCCGAAGGTATCACGCCAGCTGGCATCATGGATACCTATATTGTAGGCAAACGGCATGAAATAGCTGACAGGAGAAGAGTAACCCTCACCGACAAGAGTAGCATTTCTCTGCTTGTAAACAATCTTGTATACACCATCTACGGAACCATTCTGACGCGCGAGATTACCTGATACGAAATCAGACTCCATCTGGAGAGCACCATCCTTGTAATACCACATGTGCTGCTTTGTGTAGTCAATCTCTATGTATGTATTACCTATGTCGTCAGCGCCTCGGTAGAGTGCAGTCTGCTCGTAAACAGGTTCTCTTTCCACTGGCTTGCCTCCCTCTAAATCTGAAAGGAGCTTGGCTTTCTCATTTTTCTTGCTGACTACCCATCCGTAGTCTCCACCACCTATTTCAATAGTGTCACCGGACGATGTCTTGAACGAGCGTTTGCGGCCGAAGGTATTGTACTTGGAAGCAAGCTGCTGGACATATTTAGTGACCTTGGCATCATCTATGCTCACGCTGCCGTCATCTGAGATGCTTAGCATATCAAGGATTTTGGCTGAGTCAAGCTTCTCGTCGGCACCTTCAATTTTGTAAGTGACGGTTGAAGCAGTGTATTTGTCGAGGGCTTCTTTTTCATTTTTGATTGTATCGCTTTCCTTTGTGATTTTTGGAGCTTCATAACAGTTATCACTTAAGGTAAGCTTTGGAAGCTCATTGTCCAGGGCATCCTTTACTTCGGCAAGGATGCTGTCATATATCGGCTTGCAGCCATTTTTCTCTTCAATCACATTGTATTTGCCGTCTTTTATCTCGATGTGGGCATCCTCCGGATTTTCAATGTAGTCATCACTGAAAATATCAAGAGCCTTGAGCTTTTCCGCCAAAGCGGCATCGTCATATTTGGACGAACCCTTTAGAGTATAGTTTTGAGCTTTGAAGAGACTGACAGGCCATGTAAAAGCATTCTGGCTTTTTAGGATTTGCTCCTCGTCACCGTTTGAGACATATTCATAGGAAAAATCAGGTCCCTTAAGTGAAAAGCTGTTGCCTTTTCTATCAGTGATTGTGAGCAGATAGTCGCGGCTTAAGGCTGTATTTTTTTCTAATGCTTCTTTTACGGTTTTCCCTGCGTATTTTACAGAGTTAATCTTTGTGTTGAACAGATAGTGGCTGCTAAAATAAAAGGCAAAGCCAAGATAAACAGCCAAAATCACACCAAGCACAACGGCGCAGGCTATAAGCACTTTTTTCTTCATGTAAATCGACCTCCTTGAAGATATGCTGTTGCTGCCCACACCGGGGTGTAGGCGGCAGCTAAAATCAGTTACATTTGTGAAGATGTGACACATCCATATAGTCAGGCAGACCATTCTTGTAGGCTACAGCGGTTTCTCCCTGAATAAGTGGCTTTAAGTATTCGATAAGCTCAGGCTTCACATCATTGCCAGCATCATTGATCCACTCTCTTGGCACAGACTTGGCCTCGTTTGCGATATCCTTGATAGCAGAATATGTGTATTCTACCTGATAAGGATCATTTGAGATGCGCTTCAAGCATACCATTGATGCGGTCACACCCTCTGCTGCAATAGTGACACCCTTTTTACCCTGAGCAAAAGATTCCTCGATATCGGTTAATGATGCAAGATGTGAGGCACAGCGCTGGAGCACGTTTACCTCTACTGAGCGAACCTTAACACCGATGTTTTCCTTTACGATGAACTCAAGAGCTTTTCCGGCACCGCTTAGCTGCTGGTGTCCGAACTGGTCGCATGAGGCATTTGATGATGTAATGTATGAGCCGTCTGCGTCATGTATTCCTTCGGATACGGCAACTATCACATTGTTAGTGTGCGTAAGGGCTTCTTTTATATCGGCAACAAATTTGTCCTTGTCGAAATCCACCTCAGGCAGATAGATGAACTGAGGCGCTGTATTGTACTCATTACGTGCGAGAGCGGAAGCGGCAGTGAGCCATCCTGCGTCACGTCCCATGATTTCAACGATTGTCACACTTTTAACAGCATAGATAAAGGTATCATGGGCTATCTCGAGCATGCTTGATGCTATATATTTGGCGGCAGAGCCAAAGCCCGGAGTGTGGTCTGTCATGCACAGATCATTGTCGATGGTTTTTGGAATCCCTATAATTTTCACATCACTGTTGATTTTTTTTGCATAATCGGATAACTTTAATACGGTATCCATCGAATCATTTCCACCGATGTAAAAGAAAGCTTTTATAGAAAGCTTATCGAACTGGTGGAAGATGTATACATATGGTGAATCATCATCCTTGTAATCAGGGAGCTTGTGGCGGCATGAGCCAAGATACATGGCAGGTGTGGTCTTGAGCTTTTCAAGATTAGCATCATCTGCAAAAATATCTGACAGATTGAGATAATTCTCATTTAATATGCCGAGTATTCCGTTTACGGCGCCATAGCAGATATCGTATTTCTCGGAGCTTTTTACTCCTGCGATGACTCCTGCAAGGCTTGCGTTGATTGCAACAGTTGGGCCGCCTGACTGGGCGACGATACAGTTTGACTGATTCATTGTAATCTCCTTATTGTGTATTTTAACTATTCTCTTCTGTAAGAATAGTTATGGTATAATTTTAAAATGACTACTGAAGGCGCATGGCATATGCACCGCATAATCATATAGATTGTAGTATCAAACATTATTTTTAGCAAGGGTTAAAATGAAAAATATGAATAAATACGAAAATTGCTTATTGTGTCCCAGAAAATGTGGCATAAACAGAAGCACCGGACAAACAGGCATATGTGGCGTTTCATCTGAAATAAAGGTGGCGCGAGCAGCACTTCATTACTGGGAGGAGCCATGCATATCAGGAAAAAGAGGAAGCGGGGCAGTTTTTTTCTCAGGCTGCAGCCTGCACTGCGTGTTCTGCCAGAACAGGGAGATCTCTGACGGAAAAGCGGGAAAGGTAATCAGTAAAGAGAGGCTGAGTGATATCTTTATGGAACTTGCGGACAAAGGCGCAAATAATATCAATCTGGTCACACCGGGGCAGTATATCCCTGATATAGTGTGGGCGGTAAACGATGCAAAAAGCCGCGGCATGAAGCTTCCTATTATATACAATACGAGCGGATATGAAAATGTGACAGACCTAAAGCTGCTTGAGGGCATAGTGGATGTGTATCTTCCGGATTTTAAATATATGGACAGTACGCTTTCGGCAAGGTATTCAAGGGCAAAAGATTATCCGTCTGTCGCAAAGCAGGCGCTTTCAGAGATGGTCAGGCAGCAGCCGGATGTCGTGATTGACGATGCGACAGGACTCATACAAAAGGGAGTTATTGTGCGACAGCTTCTACTGCCGGGACATGTGAATGATGCAAAGGCTGTACTTAAGTACCTGTATGATACATATCATAATCACGTATATATAAGCATGATGAGCCAGTTTACGCCGATTGCACTAAAGGATTATCCTGAGATAAACCGCACAGTGACAAGGAGAGAGTATGAAAGGCTTGTTGACTATGCCCTCGAAATAGGAATCACGAATGCATTTATACAGGAGGGTGACGTGGCAAAGGACAGTTTCATTCCGGCATTTGACTGTGAGGGAGTATAATATTTACCGTTTTTCTTAATAAAATAGTAAGAATTGGCAGGCAAAAATGACTGGATTTTGTGACGCCGGTGTAGTACTATGGTTATGTGATATTTTTTAACTGTGAAGGTACTGAACAGTTACGATATTTTGTTATTACTCACATCCCGGTGTGACAGATGATAATGTTTTTAATCACACATGATACATTATTCAATAGAGGATACATTGATGAAAAATATAGGAGAACAGCAGATAATAATTGAATGTCCGAATACTATCTTTCATCTATACATTGACAGTGAGGATGAGCTTTCAAAGGTTAAGGTGTTTATGAACAATATGAAGCATGTTGATTCGATAAGTCTGCATGATATATACAACTGGTGCAACAGACAGCATGTGCAGTACACGACGACATTTAATTATGACAGTAAAATGACCTGGACAGAAATGATAAAATCCTACATATTTTACTTCAGACAGAAGCTTAGATATGTAAATAATAGTGATAGGATGATAGAAACATGAGATACCCTGAATTTCTAAAGGATAGAGGAACAATAGGCTTTGTGGCGCCTTCGATGGGCTGTACAACAGAGCCGTACAGGAGTGCCTTTGACAATGCCATTAAAAGGTTTCACAGCATGGGTTATAAGACGATAGAGGGACCTAACTGCAGGTGCGACAGTGGCATAGGTATCAGCAATACACCTAAGAAGTGCGCAGAAGAGCTGAACGAGAGCTATGCTTCTGTTGACAGTGATGTGCTTATATCCTGTGGTGGTGGCGAGCTGATGTGCGAGGTAGTGCCTTATATTGATTTTGAGCGCGTGAAGCAGTCAAAGCCGAAATGGTACATGGGCTATTCCGACAACACGAATTTCACATTTTTGGAGGCTACTATTGCAGATACAGCAGGTATTTACGGGCCGTGTGCGGGCAGCTTTGGCATGGAGGTGTGGCATGAGTCACTTACCGATGCATTTAATCTGCTTTGTGGCAGGAAGCTTTCATTTACCAATTACCCTATGTGGGAGAAGGAATCGATAAAGGATGAGAATGCTCCGTTTGTGGGCTACAACCTAACTGAAAAGTCGTGCATCAGCTCTATTCCTGCGGTGGCAAAGGAAAGCAGGCTTACCATGAGAGGCAGGCTGCTTGGTGGCTGCATGGATTGTCTTATCAATCTGCTTGGTACATCGTTTGACCATGTAAGGGAATTTAATGAGCGCTACAGTGATGATGGTATCATATGGTTCCTTGAGGCTTGTGACCTTAATGTGATGGGCATGAGAAGGGCTATGTGGCAGATGAAAAATGCAGGATGGTTTTCAAATGTAAAGGGCTTTCTTATCGGACGCCCGGCGCACTTCGGAGAGGAAATGTTTGGCATAGACCACAGACAGGCGCTTTCATCACTGCTTAGAGAGTTTAATGTGCCGATCATCATGGATCTGGATATAGGTCATATGTCGCCGATGATGCCTGTGGTATGCGGAAGCATGGCAGATGTCAGCTTCGACGGAAGCAACTTCACAATTTCGTATGATATAGAGCAGTAGATTGGAGGAAAAATGATTAGATCAATAAAGAAAAAAGCAAAGAGTATTGTATGTAGCGTGCTTGCTGCGGTGACACTGTTTACAATGAATCCGGTTGTATTTGCAACAGAGACAGCTACGCAGACTGATACAGTTTCAAGCGTTGATGTATCAGGCAGTGACGCAGCTGATAAGAGTAACACAGACAGTACTGCAGACAGTACAACGACAGCCGGCAGTGAGACAAACGACAAGGTGACCATCAGCAAAAATGATAAGCCATACTTAAGTCTTGGAGCAGACCTCACACCGGATCAGAGAGCGACAGTGCTTGGATTTATGGGAATCGAGCTCACTGATCTGGACAAATACGATGTGGTCTATGTAAATAATGATGAGGAGCACAAGTACCTCGATTCATACATCAGCAAGAGCGAGATTGGCACAAGGTCACTTTCCTCAGTACTCATTACAGAGGATAAAAAGGGTGCGGGTCTTAGTGTTTCCACACACAATATCAATTACTGTACGGTAGGAATGTACAAGAATGCGCTTGCCACAGCAGGCATAGCTGATGCTAAAATCATAGTCGCAGGACCTTTCCCTATTTCCGGAACGGCAGCACTTGTAGGCACACTAAAGGCATACGAGGAGATGACAGGCAAGAAGCTTGACGACAAGGTGACAGACGCAGCGATGGATGAGCTTGTCACAACAGGAGAGCTCAACAAGAGCATTGACGGCGATTCGCAGGATATCGAGGCAATGATTGCAGACCTAAAGAAGCAGCTTGCCGATGGAAGGCTCAAGGATGAGAGCCAGATAAAGGATGCGATAAAGGAGGCTGCAAAGGATTACGACCTGAAGCTTTCTGATGATGATATTGCAAAGCTGACATCGCTTCTTATGAAGCTTAAGGATGCCAATATCGACTGGGATTCAGTCATCAACCAGGCACATGACTGGGCATCAAAGCTTGGCGATAAGATAAATGACCCGGGCTTCTGGGAAAAGCTTGGTAACTTTTTCATGGATTTATGGGATAAGATAAAATCCCTGTTCAGCTAGAAAAGCTACAGGAGACAGTAAGAAAAAGCAGAATATGAATCAGACAACTCCCTGAAACGTAAGCATGAGCTGCACGTTGAAGGGAGTTTTTTGATTAAAGGGTCAAAAGGTATCATCGATGCATGCTTGCATGCAATTCGATGTATACCTTAAAAAAAAATAATAAATTTCTGCCGAATACATTGATACAAAGGTCATATTCTATTATAATTAAATGGATAATGGATTAATGTAAACAATGCACATAAGAAAGAGGGGATTTGATGATAAAGATAAATAAATTTCTGGCAGCCTCTGTCGTAACATTGTCATTAGCTGCATGTGACCTGGCACCATACAGCAGCATAGCAGTCTATGCGGATCAGGCGGCTAAGGTTGTGTGTGATGAGAGATACTGGGTAGCGGCGAGAAGCGGACCGGGAACAGAGTATGAGCTGGAGCACAAGCTTTCAAACGGCAAGGATATTACTATTCTTGAGCAGACCACAGGTGCAGACGGCAAGGTGTGGTACAAGGCAAAGTACAATCTGGCAGCAAATAATGAGGAGTGTGTCAGCTATATAAGGTCTGATTTTGTATCAGCAGGTACAGCTGCATCAGACAATGCGCAGACAGGGGATGCTTCGGCAGACACCGGCAATGCGGATGCCATACAGCAGAATAATGAGGAGCAGCTTGCCATTGCAACCGCATCGGGAGCATATGCTACAGGTACGATTACAGGTGGCAATGTGTATGTCCGCAATGCAGCAGGCACATCCGGCACTACCAAGGTTGTCTCACTCAACTGGAACCATCAGGTTGACATAATTGGAGAGACCAGGGTAAACGGTGTGGTCTGGTATAATGTCAAGGGTACTTTAAACGGCAAGGCATTTACGGGCTGGACTATCAGTACATACATAAAGGTGACATACAATAACAGCGGAGACAATACTGATTTTGTCACGGCTATGAAGAATGCAGGCTTTCCTGACAGCTATATTCCAAACCTTACAGCTCTTCACAATAAGTATCCAAGCTGGACATTTGAGGCTGTAAATACAGGTTTGAATTGGGATACGGTGATTGAAAATGAAAGTGTAAACGGACTTAATCTGGTATCCAAATCAGCAGACAATTCCAAGAAATCCACAGCTGCCGGAGCATATAACTGGTCAACAAATACGTGGGTTGAGTACGAACCGGGATGGGTGTCAGCAAGCAGTGCCTATATTGCTTATCTCATGGATCCAAGGAATTTTCTTGATGAGACCAATATTTTTCAGTTTCAGAGTCTGGCATACAGTCCGAATGAGGCACTTGAAGGTGTTCAGTCCATAGTAAAAGGCACATTTATGGAGGGAACAAAGACCTATTCCAACAATGGTGAGAAAATTAATTATGCAAGCACATTCATGGATGTGGCAAAGAGCAGTGGAGTAAGTGCATATCATATAGCATCGCGTTTAAAGCAGGAGCAGGGACAAAAGGGAACGAGTCCTCTTATTTCGGGTACATATTCCGGATACGAAGGATATTATAATTATTTTAATTTTAATGCAACCGGAAACACGAAGGATAAGATTTATAAAAATGGTCTGTCTTTTGCCAAGAAGCAGGGCTGGAATACAAGAGTAAAGTCCATAAGCGGCGGAGCTGTAAAGGTGGGCAGCAATTATATAAATAAGGGTCAAAATACACTGTATTTTGAGAAGTTTAATGTAGTAAATACAAGCTCGCTGTATTTCCATCAGTACATGGGCAATGCCACAGCGGCTCTTACTGAGGGACAGAGTCTGGCTAAAGGATATTCAGACAAGAATCAGGCTTTTGTATTTAAAATACCTGTATACAACAATATGCCATCGTCAGCAGTGGGCTTCGATAAAGCTGGCGATACCAATAACTATCTGCAGTCGCTTGCGATAAGCGGTGTAACACTCACACCGGCCTTCAATGGAGCGACAACAAGCTATTCAGCAGTTGTTTCAAATGCTATAAGCTCAGTGACTGTTTCGGCAGATGCAGTTTCAGGAAACAGTGGTGTTTCAGGCACAGGAAGCTATTCGCTTGCTGTCGGAAATAATACAATTAAGGTAAATTGCAAGTCGCAAAGCGGTGATACAAGAACATACACTATCAATATAAACAGGCAGGCGGCATCTGCAAATAATGCAGGTGGCAATAATAATCAGAACAATAATAACCAAAATAATACAGATGTAAACATAACATCAGGTAAATACAGTATAGGTACTTATATTACAGGCATTGAGCCTGGAACCGGTGCAGCTGATTTTGTGAAGAATATAGCAGTATCAGCATCAGGTACTGTAAAGCTTCTGACAAGCTCAGGCTCAGAAAACAGCGGAAAGGTTGCAACAGGCAATAAAGTGGCTGTTTATGATGCTTCGGGTAACCTGAAAAAGACATATGATATTGTTGTATATGGAGATATCAATGGTGACGGTGCTGTAAATGCCCTTGATATGATTAAGCTCAACAGACATATTTTAGGAAAGGGAACACTCACAGGTGCTTATCTGGAGGCAGCTGATGCTAACAGAAAGGGTGATGGTGGAAATGCCCTTGATATGATAATCATGAACAGACACATACTGGGCAAATCAAAGATATCGCAGAATTAGAAATGTGAGGAAAATATGAAGAAATTATTTGGATGTATATTATCACTTGTTGTGGCGGTGATGCTTGTTTTCACACCTGCCGAGCATGTATATGCGCAGGGACTTGGATTAAGTGTCAGCTCAAGCTCTGTAGCTGTTGGAAAAACAGTCAAGGTGACGGTTTCTATGCCGTCAGGATATTTTGGCACTGTAGTTATCTCAAGCTCCGACGAGGGAGTACTGAGTAACGGAGGGGATGGTGTAGCCAATATTGGTGACGCCGCAGGATATCCTACATCGCAGTCATTTTCGTTTACGGCGAAGGCCGTAGGAAGCTGCACTATAAAGGCATATTGTACAGTTGTAGGAGATGCAGAGGGCAACGATGCCGGAGGTACAATTACCGGTGCCAGCACGAAGGTGACGGTAACAAGTGCTTCATCAAACAATGATTCAAACAGCAACAAGGACAATTCTGGCAGCAATACCGGCAATGACAGCAATGCAAATAAAGATAATGAAAACAAAGAGGAAAAGAAATCCTCAAATGCATCTCTTGGTTCACTTGTTATCTCAGCAGGTACGCTTTCCCCTGAGTTTTCTGCTGCGACAAAGGATTACACAGCTACAGTAGATTACAGCTGTTCAAGCCTTGCGGTTACAGCAAATCCGGCTGATTCCAAGGCGAGTGTGACATCCGTCACAGGCAATGATTCACTTGAGGTTGGAGAGAACACGGTCAGCGTTGTTGTGACAGCAGAGGACGGCAGCACAAGCACATACAATATAGTTGTTACCAGAAGAGCCGAGGATGATCCGGAGAATGCAGATAAGCAGGATAACTGGAAGAAGTTCGATATAAATGGCACAGAGTGGACTATGGTAAATGACATTCCGGAGGATGTTGTTCCTGAAGGCTTTGAGCACTCAAAGACAGTGATTGACGGACTTGAATACAATACCCTTCATGGCACCTTTGGTGATATCACGCTTGTGTATTTACAGTCGGAAAGCGGCAATGGGCTTTTTGTATATGATGCAGCACAGAATACAGCATATGAGTTTGTCCGTATCAATTCAGAGTCACATTTTATAGTGGTTTTACTGCCTAAGGTGGATGATGTGCCTGAGGGATATAATGAGATATCGCTCTCCATAGAGGGCAAGGGTGTGGCAACAGCCTACCAGACCAAAGGCGAAAAAACCGATGATCAGACAAAGGATTTTTACCTCATATACGCTATGAATGACAATGGTGAGAGTGGCTGGTACACATATGATAGCGTAGATGGCACATATATGAGAACTGAGCTCAGTACACCTACAGTGGCACAGGAGGAAAATGATACAACAAAGAGTGAGCTTGTCCCGGGAATTGCCAATAAATATCTTGTTTTGGCTGCAATACTGGTTCTTATTATCATTATTCTGTTACTGTTGCTTATGGTATCAGCTGTGAAAAACAGAAAATATAAGGCAATGGACTATCATGATGACGATGATGATGTAGATGATGCAGCAGAAGATGTATCAAATGAAGCTTTGAAAGAAACAACTGATGAAACTGCGGACGAGATAGCAGATGAGCTGGAAGAAGAGGTTACAGAAGAGCCGTTAGATGAAGTGGCAGAAGAAGCTGCAGAAGAAACAGCGGAAGATGCTGCAGATGAGCAAAAGATGGCTACGGATGAAAATATATCAAATGCATCCTATGTCGGAAGAACCGTAGAAATTACACCTGATTCTAAGAAAGCTGTTGAGAATGAAAACTCTGAGTTTGATTTAAAAGACGATTCAAGGCAGGAAAACGTTTCTGACACAGAAAACGATGCTGATGAGGATGCTTTAAAGAATCAGCTTCAAATGGCACTTGATGGCTTTGTCAATGAGGGAAATAAGCCGTCTGAGACTATAGACAGCAGTGCAAAGGATGACAATGAAGATGACAGCGAAGATGATGATTTGCAGTTCATCGACTTAAATTAGTGAATATGACTGGAGGATATGACTTGAAACCATATACAAGTAAGGCTAAAAAAGCAATAGATTTGGCTGCACGTATATCAAAGAAAATGAATTACAGCTATATTGGAACAGAGCACATACTGGCTGGCCTTATAAAAGAGGGCACCGGTGTGGCAGCTGAGGTTCTAACAGCCTGCAATGTGGAATATGATAAGCTTATTTCGATGATTGAAGACCTGATTTCACCGGGGGATAACATCGAAGTGATGGACAGGGATGGCTATTCACCAAGGACACAGAGAGTATTGGAGCGTGCATCGGAGGAAGCCGATAGATTTGAGTGCAATGAGATAGGTACAGAACACTTGCTGATGGCTATAGTACTGCAGGGAGACTGTGCAGCTGCAAGACTTTTAAACACCATGGGTGTTAACAGTCAGAAGATGTTTATAGATATTCTTGGTGCGATGGGTGAGGATCCGTCTGCATACAGGGATCTGATGAAAAGTTACGGTACATCATACAATTCTGCGACTCCTGTATTAGATCAGTATTCCAGAGATTTGACAGATATGGCAGAGGCAGGGCTTCTTGACCCTGTTATAGGCAGAAAAAAGGAGATGGAGCGCGTTATCCAGATACTCTGCCGCCGTGGCAAAAACAATCCATGTCTGATTGGAGAGCCGGGAGTGGGTAAGACCGCTATAGTAGAAGGACTTGCGCAGGATATAGTCAGTGGCAATGTTCCGGATATTCTTTTGGGAAAGAGACTGGTTTCCCTTGATATGTCCGGGCTTGTAGCCAAATCAAAGTATCGTGGTGAGTTTGAGGAGCGTATCAAGAAGGTGATAAGCGAGGTTTCAAATGCCAAAAATGTACTGCTTTTCATTGATGAGCTTCACACTATAATAGGTGCAGGAGGAGCAGAAGGCTCGTTAGATGCATCTAACATATTAAAGCCTGCGCTTGCCAGAGGCGAGGTACAGGTAATCGGCGCCACTACCATAGAGGAGTACCGCAAATACGTGGAAAAGGATGCTGCGCTTGAGCGCCGTTTCCAGCCGGTGATGGTTGAGGAGCCGGGTGCGGATGAGACAATAGAGATACTCACAGGATTAAAGGGACTCTATGAAAAGCATCATGGTGTCATCATAACAGATGAGGGTGTGAAAGCAGCAGTAAGCCTTTCTGCACGATATATAAATGACAGATTTTTACCTGATAAGGCGATAGACCTGATGGATGAAGCGGCAGCCAGGATAAGGCTTAAGAATCTGACATCATCTGACGAGCTGCTTGCTTTGAAAAAAGAGATAACAGATAAGCAGAACCAGTTGGAAAATGCTTTGTCGAAAGGAGATCTTGCAGCTGCCGGCGCGCTTATGTCAGAAAAAGAAGTGCTTGAAAATAAACAGCAGAAGCTTATGAGAAAGAACCGTCGCACAGGAGCCAAAAATCAGCCTGTAGTCGGCGAAAATGAGATAGCGGATGTAGTATCGGGATGGACCAAAATACCTGTAAATAAGCTTACAGAGTCAGAGGCAGGACGACTTGCAAAGCTTGAACAGATACTTCACAAGCGTGTAATAGGACAGGAGGAGGCTGTTTCTGCTGTCGCAAAGGCAGTCAGACGAGGCCGTGTTGGTTTAAAGGATCCTAAGAAGCCAATTGGCTCATTCCTGTTTTTGGGACCGACAGGAGTAGGTAAGACGGAGGTGTCAAAGGCGCTTGCTGAGGCTGTCTTTGGCAAAGAAGATGCCATGATACGTGTTGACATGTCAGAGTACATGGAAAAGCATAGTGTTTCAAAGATGATTGGTTCACCACCGGGATATGTGGGCCATGAGGAGGGCGGACAGCTCTCAGAGAAGGTCAGACGCAATCCTTTTTCTGTTATACTGTTTGATGAGATAGAAAAAGCACATCCTGATGTGTTCAATATACTTTTACAGGTGCTTGATGATGGTAGAATCACTGATTCACAGGGGCGCACGGTTGATTTCAAGAATACAATAATCATCATGACATCAAATGCAGGAGCTTCTTCTATTATAGAACCAAAGCGCCTTGGTTTTGGCGCTGGTGAGGATGAAAAGCAGGATCACGAGCGTATGAAGAACAGTGTCATGGAGGAGGTCCGCCGTATATTTAAACCTGAGTTTTTGAACCGAATCGACGAGACTATTGTATTTAGAGCTCTCAACAAGGATGACATGAAGCATATAGTGACACTTCTTGTAAAGGAGCTTAAGAAACGCTGTAAAGAACAGCTTGATATAGAGCTCACAGTGCGCGACAGTGCAAAATCCTTTATCGTGGACAAAGCCTATGACAGAAAATATGGCGCAAGACCTCTTAAACGAAAACTTCAGGAGGAGATTGAAGACCGTATGTCAGAGGATATTATTACCGGCAAAATTAAGCGCGGCAATAAGGTAATAATTTCTACGAAAAACAAACAAATTTCATTGACTGTTGAGTAGAATTGGATTTATAATTAATATATCAATATAGCTACGGGAGGATAAAAATGGCTGTAATAAGTGAATTAATCCGTATTGAGGAAAACGGAAAGCTCAGCTTCGGAGATTATACATTGGCTGCAAAGGCAAAGCTTGACAATTTTGAGAAGGATGGAGATATCTACAAGGTAAAGACCTTTAAGGAGATTACAAAGCTCGAAAGAAACGGACTCTTTGTATACGAGTCTGTTCCGGGAACAGCGGTTATGGATTTCGAGGAGACTGCTGATACAGTGACATTTACTGTGGAGGGACCTGAGGATGCTCAGATTACTCTTGGCCTTGAAGAGGAGACAGAGTACGAAATTGATATAGCTGGAGCTGTTGCAGGTACTATGAAGACAAATCTCGGCGGCAAGCTCAGCTTAAGCGTAGAGCTTGAGGGTGTTGATTCAGTCGATATCAAAGTATCAAGAAAATAGAGCATATTTTTAGCCCGGTGAAAGCCGGGCTTTTTGTATTTTATAAAGGAGAACAATATGGCAAAAGGAAAGACCTCTGTATTTTTCTGCCAGGAATGTGGTTATGAATCGGCAAAATGGATGGGACAGTGCCCAGCCTGTAAGGAATGGAATACATTTGTAGAGGAAACCGTAGATAAAAAGTCGATAAGCTCGTCGGGAAAAGTAAAAAAAGAATCAAAGGCGGCACAGGTTCTGCCTCTTTCGGCAGTAAAAAGCGAGAAAGAGGAGCGTATAGTGACAGGTATAGCCGAGTTTGACAGAGTGCTTGGTGGAGGAATTGTGAGGGGGTCACTTGTGCTTGTGGGAGGAGATCCGGGTATAGGAAAATCCACGCTTCTACTTCAGGTATGCAGGGAACTTTCACAAAAAAAGGTGCCATTACTTTATGTGTCAGGTGAGGAATCCCTGCATCAGATAAAGATGCGTGCCGACAGACTTGGTGATTTTACGGATTCACTGGAGCTTTTATGTGAGACAAGTCTTGATATAGCAAAGGATGTGATTCAACGAAAAAAACCGGAGGTTGTTGTAATAGATTCCATCCAGACTATGTACAATGAGGAGATAGCGTCGGCACCGGGCAGTGTCTCACAGGTCAGGGAGACAACCGGAGTGCTTATGCAGCTTGCAAAAACTCTGGGTATTTCTGTTTTTATAGTAGGACATGTGACAAAGGATGGTGCGGTTGCGGGGCCGAGGACGTTGGAGCATATGGTTGATACTGTGCTTTATTTTGAGGGTGACAGGTATGAGTCGTACAGGATACTTAGAGGCGTTAAGAACAGATTTGGTTCGACCAATGAGATAGGCGTATTTGAAATGAAGGCGGAGGGACTTATAGAGGTGGAAAATCCGTCGGAGTATATGCTTAGCGGTAAGCCCGAGGGAGCATCAGGATCAATTGTCACATGTTCCATAGAGGGAAGCCGCCCGATACTTCTCGAGATACAGGCTCTTGTATGTCACAGTTTTTTTAATAATCCAAGGCGTACAGCAAATGGTACAGATTATAATAAAGTAAATCTACTCATGGCGGTCCTTGAAAAAAGAGCCAACCTGTCACTGTCAGACTGTGACGCTTATGTGAATATAGCAGGCGGTATAAGGATGAACGAACCGGCGATAGACCTTGGGATAGTGCTTGCAATCGCATCAAGCAAAAAGGATATTATAGTGCGTGAGGATACCATATGCTTTGGAGAGGTGGGCTTAAGCGGAGAGGTACGCGGAGTTACCATGTCCGAGCAGCGTGTGGCTGAGGCAAAGAAGCTTGGCTTTAAAAAGTGTATTGTTCCCAAAGTGTGTCTTGCAGGAGTGTCGCATATTAATGGAATTGAGATTGTCGGTGTGGCAAATATCAAGGAAGCGATAGAGGCTGTCAGATAGTAATTGTGAGAATTGTATATAATAAACAGACAATTTAGAAAATTTGTGTTTTTTAAGATAGTTTTACTACTTTAATTAATTGCAGAAAATCCGTTGACATATGTGTGCCAGGATGATATTATATCAAAGCTGACTCGCGGGACACATTGAGTTGTAGAGCTTGTGAGTTGCATTTTACAGACATGACTTTATAAATATTGCTTTGAAAATAAGTTGAAAAAGTTATGAAAAAAGTTCTTGACAAATGCAAAACATTTTGATAGAATAAACAAGCTGTCGCAA
>OBIU01000602.1_pt1 | contig 15442 bp, 10 predicted proteins | sample 1519871 | NCBI WGS metagenome assembly OBIU01 (sample SAMN04209229, study PRJEB22552) | human gut metagenome | biome: gut; material: feces | host: Homo sapiens | place: USA: Oklahoma
GTACCGCAAATCGCGCACTCTTTCTTCTCGAACATCTTGTCAAAGAAGCCCATGGTTGCCTCCCATCAACAGGTAGCGTGTGTCACTTTTGATGATGGGGGAGCGCGCGATCTTTCACGATACCCAGACGGCTCAAGAGGTCTCCACAACTGGGACACATGGCCCATTTTTCATCCCCAAATAACTTGCGGTGAAATAGTTCCTAAATGTGGGCCATAGAAGGCCAAACAGGAACTATTCCACCGCAACTTCTGGGTAGTCAACGGGGACGTTCTTAAACGACTAGTCGTTGGGGGCAGTCTTCGGCCACTCATTGGGGACGTACTTAAATGAGTGGCGGTTGGGGACACTCCGTGCCGAATGTTGGTGCTGCCGCTTGCTACGCGACGGTGATGGCGACCTGGGCGTAGCGGGTGCAGGGGCGCTCGGCGCGGGTTTTAACGCTGAGGGTGAGCACGAAGCGGTCACCGGGTTGTGCATCGGCGGGCACGGTAAAGGCGGCATCCACCGCGCATTCCTGCCACTGCGACAGATCTTGGGCGCCTGCATAGCTCGACGGCCCCATGGTGACATTCCAATGGGCATCGAAGCCCCTGCCGTCGGGGTCGAAGATGGTCGCTGCAAGAGCAACGCGCTCGCCGGCCGCGGCGCTCATGTCGCCCGTGACCTCGGCAACATACGCCGGATGCGAGCAGGCCGCGGGCTCATGGGCGCACCACTGCGCGCGAGCGGCGAAGTCTTCCTGGTAGGCGCGCAGATAGGGATTAGGATTGCCATCGACGGGCGTGCCTATGGCTGCAAAGCCGGCGGGTGCGTCCGAGTCGGGATGCCCGTCAAGGAACATGCGGCCGAGCAACGTGTCAAAGTCGCGATTATCGATGCCGCGCAGGCCAAACGGCAGCAGCGGGATATAGGTCATGCTGTCGCCCTCGGCCATAAAGTCGCCGCGCTCAAACTGCATCGCAGGCATGCCCTCCAGGCCCCAGTCCAAGCGCGCATGCTTGCCAAACTGAAAGCGCTCGGGCTCGTTTTCGTAGACCTTGCCATCACCATAGAGCATATAGCGCGCCATAAGGGGACCGTTGCCCTGCGTGAGACTCTGCTCGGGCCAGGGAGCCTGAAAGAGCGGCAATGTATCGGGCTGAGCCATCTTGGCATCGACATAGCCGCCATACATATAGGGCACACACCAAAAGATGAGATCGGGGAAGAGCTTATGCCCATGGTCGAGCCAAGAATTGTCCTGCCCCACGCCATCGGCAACGCCCATCACGCGCACCTTCTGATAGACGCGCTGCTGCACAGAAGGCCACTCGGGCGTATCGCGATAGCGCTCTGCAATACTCATAAGCGCACGAACGATAGTATTCATACCGCCCCAGCTGAGCAGCCACAGCGTACGCGGGTCGTCATCCAAGATTGCCTGAGCAATCACGCGAGAACCCTCAGTCTCCTCACGCACATCGCCTTCAAAGGCAACATTGCCCACAAAGGTACGCTCAATCATCTGAGCAGGCGAGGGAAACGGCGGCTCACCGGCAGCGGCCGCATTCGCCTGCAACTGCGGCCAAGCCCGGGCATACTCATTGCTCCAGAGGCTCTCAATCCAATGCTCAGGAAACGGTCGATACTCACAAAGCTCCCCAGCCGTGGGATCAGGTTCATGGGGCACAACATCCCACTCATAAGAGCGACGCCCTTTAGTCCGCCAACGCGGATTCACCTCGCCAAGTGCATGCACGCCATCCCCAAGAAAGTGATACTGCGAAGCCGTATACACCACAGCCTGAACATCGAGCAAGTTGAGATACAGAGCCAAATGAACGAGCGAGTTCATATCATCGACTTCCATATCAGTAGTAACAATCACCCGAGTTAAATCGCGAGTCATAAGAAAGCTCCAACCAAAATCATTTCAGCCAGTTACGCGCAAGGCAAGACGGGACCCCCGCCCTCATCGCCGTCAACCCGGCGGCCCGCTAGAAGCGCTCGCCCAGCGTTTCGAACAACGTTAACTTAGGGGCCCTGACCTTTAGTTTTGTAAACATTCCGCAGCGCGGGCCCCGCTTATCCGATGCTCCGAAGGAGCAGGATAAGCGGGGCTCATGCGCGAGGACGTTTACAAAACTAAAGGTCAGGGCCCCCGATGGGATGGTTACCTCGAAACTCTGGCCGACCACTCCCAGCAGCCCACCGGCTCGCCGTCGATGAGTACGTTGCCCCCGTCGAAGTCTTGATAACACAGGTCGTTGAATTGGTGGATCCACACGCCATGGTTGAACGTCTTCTTGGGCGAGCCGTCGGCCTCGCGGTAACGCCCGGTCAGATCCTCGACATGGCTAAAGTACGTGAGGTGTACGTTGGCACCGGCAGCGCGCAGGCGAGCCGTGAGCGGCAGCACGGTCTCCTGCGGTATCACGAGCTCATCGCCCTTGGAGTGCGTAAACCACAGCGGTGTCTTGGCAAGGGCAGCAACGTCCTCGTCCGTGGCGTTGTACCACGGCGCGCAGCAGGGAAGGCCCGCGGCGAAGAACTCGGGGTAGTCGGCGCACAGGCGCAGCGTCATAAAGCCGCCGTTGGAAAGGCCAGCGACCACGATGCGGTCGGTGTCGATGCGGTCGGCATGCTCGGCGACAAACTCGTCGATGAGCGCCTTAATGACGGGGGAGTAGATGCTCTGGTTGGAGTGGCCGAGCTGCTCAGTGCCGTTGTCCATCCAAAACGTGGGCGACTGCGGCACGAGAACCCAGGCAAAGCCGCCAAAGTAGCGTTGGATCTGCGCCTGGCTGATGGCCGTCACGCGGTTGCCGATATAAGCGCGCGTGGCGCCCTCGCCTTGCGTAGCGCCCTTGCCCTCGCCAGCGCCGTGCAGGTACACCACGAGCGGGGTCTTCTGGGGCACGACTGTCGTTTCGGGCGCGAAGGGGTTGAAGCAGGCGGAGTCCTCGGCCTTAAAGCTGGGCTCAAAGAAGCCGTACTCGAGCGCGATGCCGTTGACGGCGGTCTTTTGCGTGGCATTGCTCCAGCCCTTGAGCGCGGGACAGATGTCGCCGCGGCAGGTGTCAAAGACCAGGCCGCAGGTTGGATCGTCACCGTCATTGCCGGGAAGGGCCGCGAGCTGCGTGATGCGCAGCTGGTCGTCGAGCAAGCGCGAGCCCATCACGCTGCCCTCGATCTTCTTGGTCAGGCGCTGCTCGGCGATCTCGAGCGCCACATGGGTGCCAAAGGCGAGCTTGCGTCCGCACTCATCGCACGGATAGGCGGCGAGGACGTCGACATAGCCTACGGAAGGTGCGGCGTGGTCGGCGCCGCGCTCTTTGCGCATCAGGATCTCGCCCGTGCGTTCATGGCGCTCTACATATATATGGAAGGTGCGCGCATCGATATCGTTGGCGCGAACGGTGCACGGCAGGTCGAGCACGACTTTGCTGATCCAGGGGCCAAAGTCTCCCAGCGTGGTGACGGTTGCGTAGGTGCACGATTTGAGTTCCATGAGCTGCCTCCTCTGCGCCGCGAGTGGTAAACATCAGCGGCAATACAACTTAAACATGTTTAGTTTAATGCAGAGCTACAGAACAGGCAGATGAACTCGGTAAACGGTCAAAATGAACACTCAACAAATTACTAAACATTCGTTTATCACCATTTAGCAGGGCTTTTGTTGATGGGTCAACAAAGAATAGAGGTGTTTACCAAATTAAAAGACCACGTAAATAGGCATTTAGCAGCAGAGCGTCAAATAGACAATCCCTTACCGTTCAAGTACGTTCACCCCCGATTTCCTACCGTTCACCGGACTACAGACGGCAAAATTGCCACAAATTAGACGTTCCGTGTAAACTAAAGCCAATAAACGTTCAGTAAACACATTGTTTACGACAGCGTATCCAAGGGTTCGGTGGCCGTAAGGGGTTATAGTCGCCGAGCCAAAGGCGTGCCTACGCCCAAACGAGTAGGCACACGATGATATGGGGAGGGGTCCCATGGCAGTAGATAACAAGCAGATTGCCACCGATGTCCTCGAGTTCGTGGGCGGTGCGGAGAATGTTTCCGTCGCCACCAACTGCATGACGCGTCTGCGTCTGACGCTCAAGGACAACAACAAGGCCGACGTGGAGAAGATCAAGAAGGTCAAGGGTGTTCTGGGTTGCCAGTTCGCCGGCAGCCAGCTCCAGGTCATCATCGGCCAGAACGTGCCCAAGGTGCTCGCCGAGTTCGTCGCCATGTCCGGCGTCAAGCAGGGTGCCGCGGTCGACGAGAACCTCGATGCTCCCAAGGAGAAGTTCGAGCTCAAGAACCTGCCGAACATCATCCTCGACTATCTGTCGGGCTCCATGACCCAGCTGATCCCGCTGCTCATGGCCGGCGGTCTGTTCCGCACCATCGCTGCGGTCCTCGGTCCCACCATGCTCGGCGTTCTCTCTGACACCGATCCGACCTACACGTTCCTCTACACCACCCTGTACGAGGCCACGTTCACCTTTATCCCCATCTACCTGGGCTATGCCGCCGCTAAGAAGCTCGGCGCCTCCCCGGTTCTGGGCATGCTCCTCGGCGGCGCCCTCATGGCCCCGTCCGTCGTGAGTGTCGCGACCCAGGATGGCGGCGGAATCATCTCCGTCTACGGCATTCAGATCGCCGCTGCCAACTATCAGCAGTCCGTCCTGCCGATCATCCTTTCGGTGCCCGTCCTGTACTTTGTCGAGAAGTTCTTTAAGAAGGTCATGCCCGACGTGCTCTCCACGGTCTTCACGCCGTTCTGCACCATGATCGTCACCATCCCCATTGCCTTTATCGTCCTCGCCCCGCTCGGCAACGAGATCGGTAGCCTCATCGCTAACGCCCTCTTCGGTCTCGCTGACATGGGTGGCGTCGGTATCCTGATCGTCATGGCCGTCCTCGGCGCCTTCTGGCAGCTCTTCGTGGTCTGCGGCATGCACATGCCCGTCATCCTGCTCGCTCAGGTTCAGATCATCGCTGCCGGCTACGATCCCTTCGTCTTCGTTTCCACCAACTGCGCTATGGCCGCTGTCTGGGGCTGCGCCTTCGGTGCCTTCCTCAAGATGAAGAACCCCGACGAGAAGGGTCTCGCCCTGGGCTACGTCATCTCCGCCATCGCCGGCGGCGTCACCGAGCCCGCGCTCTTCGGTATCCTCATGCGCTTCCGTCGCACCATGTTCGGTATGTTCATCGGCGGTGCCATCGGCGCCGTGTTCTCCGGCCTCATGGGTGTTACCTACTACCTCGCCGGTGGTGCCTCCAACTTCCTGGTCTTCACCAACTACCTGCAGGGTGGCCAGATGAACACCGTCTGGGCTATCGTCGGTATGGCAATCTCCTTTGTCATCGCCGCTGCCGTCGTCTTCGTCGCCGGCTTCTCCAAGGAGGAGCTCGCCGAGATGGAGGCCTAAGGCCAAGCCATTCGGTCGACTACGACCTTACCTACACGACAGGGCCCCGTCAGGCGCAAGCCCGGCGGGGCCCTTCTTGCAAGGTAGACTGGAGTGGGCAAGTGGTGTCCGCCCGCAGGGGTTTGTTAAACGGCGGGGGCTTTCGAATCAGGGGTTACCGCGAAAGCTTCTGCCGGTTCGCAATTCCTTTATCGAGCGAAAGGACATGCAGATGAGTTTGGGAAAACTGACCGTCAACGGTCGTCAGGACGGTTTTTTGTGCGAGGGCAAGCCGTTCTTTTGGTTTGCCGATACGTGCTGGAGTGCGTTTACCAGCATCCCCGAGGCCGACTGGGACTACTATCTGACCCGCCGCGCCGAGCAGGGCATGAACGTGCTGCAGATTAACACGCTGCCGCAGTGGGATCGCTGCTGCCCCGATCTGGGCATTTGGCCCTATGCCAGCGAGGATGGCGTGCGCTTTGATTGGTCTCAACCCAACCAGGCGTATTGGGATCGCGCCGCCGCCATGTGCCGCGCTGCCGTCGAGCACGGCATTCGTCCGGCGCTCGTGCTCATGTGGTGCAACTACGTGCCCGGTACCTGGGGCGCTAAGATCGCCGAGCGTTGCGGTGCCGAGGTTATGCCGCGCGAGGAGGTCCGTGCCCACGTTGCCCGCGTCGTCGAGAACCTGGGCGAGTTCGATCCCGTCTATGTGGTGACGGGCGACACGGACTTTGCCGGTGACGAGGCGATTGCCTATTACGAGGATGCGCTCGACGAGGTTGCGAAGCGCGCGCCCGAGGCCCTGCGTACCATGCACATCAATCGCGGTAACCGCACGATTCCCGCGCAGTATTTGGACCGCCTGGACTTCTATATGTTCCAGCCCGGCCACAACTACGAAGGCCAGCCCGAGGCCTGGCACCTGCCGCAGGACTTTATCGCCAGCTATCCCAAAAAGCCGATGGTCAACTCCGAGCCCTGCTACGAGCAGATGGGTGCGTCGCGCAACGTGTACTGGCGTTTTACCGCGCAGGACTGTCGCGCGAGCGTGTGGTCTTCGATCCTTGCCGGCGCCAGCGCGGGCGTGACCTACGGCGCCCACGGCGTTTGGAACTGGCAGACATCGCGCAGCCAGGGTTCGGTGCTGGGCGAGGGCTTTGACATGCCGTTCCGCTGGCAGGAGTGTCTGCAGTTTGCGGGCGTGTGGGATTTTGCCGCCATCGAGCACGTGCTTGCCGGCCTGGGTGCCACGGCTAGCGACGACGCTCTCGCCGTTATCCCGGCACAGGAGCTGCTCGATGACGCGCGCGAGTCCATCCGTGTGGCGCGTATTGGCGAGCGTGTCGTCACCTATCTGCCGCGCACCACGGCACTTACGTTTAAGCTCGATAGTGCGCGCGGCTGGTCGGCGACGGCCCTCGACATGGAGGCCAAGCGTATCGCCAAGCTGCCCGTTCGCGACAATGGCGACGGCACCGTGCGCGTGGCTCAGCATTCCTTTGAGCACGACGCCCTGGTGATCCTGACGCCCGAGCGCTAACGCTCGAGCTTCGATCCCGAGTTGCTCCCTCGGCCCGGGCACCTCCCTCCCTTTTCCGATATCAACAACCCAGTCCCCTTTATATGTTGCGGTGGAATAGTTCCTAAATGACAGCCCGGGCCGGTCAAACAGGAACTATTTCACCGCAACTGCTGTTGGGGCATTTGCGCCGGATGCGTAACACTTCGGGCATTGCGTGGATACTAAGACCCATTCTCCATTAAAATGGTTTTCCGGACATCTAAGCGGGTGGGGGTTACCATGAGGGACCTGGGAGACACAACCGCATACTTGCGCCGGGGCATACGGGAGATTCTGTGCCTGGCGCTTTTCTTTTTCACGTTTTTGGCCGGCGAGTACTTCTTTGACGTACGCGTGGCCGAGTTTGTGCCAGCGAACGAGGTCGTTATCTACGAGAGCATCGTCGTCGGCGCGAGCGTGATTGGCTATTTTGTGCGTCCTCTCCTGTACTATCGCCGTCCCCAGGCAATCGATGCAACGAGCGATATGACGGGCGTGCTGCTGGTGTCGGCATTGCTGCTGCTGATTATGGCGGCGCAGTTTCAGGTCGTGATTGCGGGCGGTCTGGTGGCGTGCTGCGCCTTGGGCTACTGCGGATCGACCGCCCATGCCAATCTGGCGCGGCGTTTTGCGCAGACGCCTTGTCTGGCACGTGCCGTGGCGGTTTCTTATGCTGCGGGCATTTTGGTACAGGTGCTCAACCATATGGTGATGCCTGCGGGCATTCCTCAACAGTTTGTCCTTATTGCCTGTGCGATTGCGCTGGTTGGGCTGCTTCACGGTACCCGCCGAGCTAAATTACGCGATGAGTCCGCGCCCGAGTTCGAAGCCGAGATTGCCGAGCTATCGGTCGATGCGTCGGAGCATGGCGCCAAGTGGCGCGATAATCCCGAGGCAAAGGCGGCCTTCCAAGGTGCCGTAGTGCGCTTGACGGTGGCGACCGCCTGCCTTACCGGCGTATTCGCGGCTCTCAATGCCGGTCTTACGACCTCGCATGCCGCCGGCGCCATCGATCTGGGTGACTGGCCGCGCTTGCTGCTGGTTGTGAGTGCACTTGCCGCCGGCGCCCTGTATGACCTGCGCGGACGCTCGTATATGAATATCATCATGACGTGCGCCGCCATGTTGTCCACGCTCTCGTTCTTTGTGCTTATCACCGATGGCAACGGTGGCAATGCGCTCGCCGCCACGATTATCTTTTACCTGGGTACGGGCCTTTTCGTGGTGTTCTTCACCGCGAAGTTCGCCGCGATTTCGATGTATGCGCGCTGGTCGTATTTGTGGCCGTGCATGGGCCGCGTCATCAACAACATTTGCTCAATGCTTGTGACGGCTCCGGCGGTGGCGATCATCTCGAGCCAAAACGTGCTGATGGCGGTGGGTGTCGTACTCGTGCTGTTTGTCGGCATTGCGATCTCGCTGTTGGGGCAGTTTGGACAAGGCGTTGAGGACGAAGCGGGTCACAGGGGGCTGGCGTTTGCCACCGACGATCTTGGCGTGAGCCGTGCGCCCGATCAGGTCGACACGGTGTCCCTGGAGACACCGGAGCTTTCGTTTGACGATCGACTCGACGGCTTTGTGGCCGCCTTTGGACTTACCAAGCGCGAGCGCGATGTACTGGAGGCGCTGGTCGTATCGGACGACAGCGTGCAGGACGTTGCGGCGGCGCTCTTCCTTTTGCGCTCCACGCTCTACCGCCACATCGCCTCGATTAACAAAAAGACCGGCGCCGCCTCGCGCGTGGCCCTCATCAGCTTCTTCTGGTCCTGGACACCCCAAGACTAGCTAACCACCACAAAGGGGACAGGCACCTTTGTGGTGGTTTTACCTGCAAAAATATGAATATGAGACATTTGTCACCTGCCGCTTTGGCGCTCAAAGGCATATGAATGTGATGTTGAGCGGAGCAGAACGGAAGGGGTGGGCCTATGGCGTCTCGTGGTTGCTCGTCTAATAAAATTGCGGGCGCGCTTATCGCCGTGGTGGTCCTTGCTGCGGCGGTGACGCTTGTGCGGGCATACGGCTTTGGTGCCCGTGCCGACCAGGGAAAGAACGCCGCGCAAGCGTTGCTGAACGATTGTGCTGCCGATCCGGTGGCAGTCAAGCTTATCGAGGACGGCGAGGCGCGGACGATCTATGAGACCGACGATGCCGAGCTGGTCGCATCGACTTTTGCCGCGCTCGACGATTGCACCGTGGGAGGTGCGGTGGATGAGCGGATGAGCGATGCCGGTCGCACGCTCGTCTTTGTCTATGAAGACGGCTCGGAGCAATCGGTGGAGTTCGAGGGCGGGAATATCGTGCTCGACAAGACGGCATATCGCCTTGACGGTGCCGATGAACTGTGGCGACAGCTAGCCGCCATCAAGAACAGCCAATGAAATGAGGGGTGTACGGGATGAGTGATTTGAGATTCTGCCCGGCGTGCGGGGTGCAGCTGCCGCGGGTCGCCGGCGTGCCGGTGCGATTTTGCCCGGGCTGCGGTGTTCGGCTTGAGAGCGTTGAGGATGACCCGGGTGTCGCGGAACACGCAAATGGGGCGGCTGCCGATGATGGCGCGGGCGAAGGTTGTGAGCCGAGCGCGAACGCGCCGGTCGATGTGCCGATGCAGGATGCCGACGCCGCGTCGCCGGTCCGCGACGTGGCCGCAGCGGATGCTCCCCGCGTCGGCGACCTTGAGCTCCACACCGCATGCGATGCCTCTGGCGGCCAAGCGCTCGCGCAAGTGGCGCTGCCGCGGGGTTGGCGTATCGAAGAGGCGCATCTTGAGCGCAGCAGTAGTTTCGACTGCCCGATTTCAGTTGGCGTGACGGCGGCAGGCCCGGCGGGCGAACGCATCATGTATCGCTCCGAGCTCTGCTACGTGGACGCGGGCGCCGTTGCCAAGCGTATCCCCACGCAAACCGAGCGCAAGGCGTTTGTGCACGTGGAGGCGGCGTGCGACGAGTTGGCTCAAGCCTGCGCGGCGCAATTGGGCGCACGGGCGGAGGTTGTGGCCGAGCAACCCTATCCGTCGAGCGCGGCAGGCGATATTGAACATGAGCGTGCTCGCGTAAAGCGCGAGGCTGCAAACGACTTTGCGATTCAGGGCTTTTCGATGGAACCGAGCGATGTGGTCTATGAGTGCCGCATGCGTCGATATCGGCTCGCGGGCGTCCCGGCGCCTACCGAGCTTGCAGTGGCGGCAAAGGTCGAGGGCTATGTAGTCTCGATCGGTGGAGTCGCGGGTTCTGTGGGTAAAGGCGTTGCCGCCGGGGCCGAGGCGCTGCTGGGCGCGGGCCTTTCGGGCGGACTGATCGGTGGCGTTCTGGGTAAGCGCCTGCGCGAGCGCCAGGCGGCTGCGGCGGCGGGTCAGCGCGCCGCGAAAGATCAGGCTCCGGATCAGGGCGATTGCCCAGACGGGGCGCCGTTCAAGCTGGGCGCGGCAGACCTGTTGCAGTGGCGTATCAGGGACAGCTTCTGCCTGGTTGCGCCGGAAGGCCGTCTGGACGAGGCGGCCTCCACGGCGCTTGCCTCAATGGCGTCGACTCTGCGGCTCAACCCGTCGATTGCGCGCGAAGCGTGCGCTCAAAAGCAGCAGATGGTGCTCGAGCAGCGTCAGCGCACGCAGATGAACATCGCCCAGCAGCAACAGCAGTTCGCGGCCTGGCAGCAGATGCATGCCTCGCAGCAGGCGGCGTTCGACAGCTACCAGCAGGCTTGGTTTGAGCGCAGCGATCGTCAACACGCCGCGAATATGGCCGCCAGCGCAGCCAATTTCTCCAGCGCAGGTGTGGGAACGGGCGCGGCGTCGTATTCCGATGCCATCCGCGGGGTCAACCATTACACCAGGCCCGACGGTACCGATGTCGAGGTTTCGGTGATGGCGGATCAAGCTTGGGTGAACGGCTCGGGCGACGTGATCGGCACGCGCGATGGCTTTGAGCCCGGTTTTGGCTGGACGGAGCTGCCCCGTCAATAGCGTGAGTGGGCTACGGGAGGATCGGTGTCGAGGCGTTGCTCGGCGCTGTGATAAGAAACGGGAAAGGAACAACGATGAGGGAGACGGTTATTTCGCGCACGGCGTTTGTCGCGGCGGCGGGAACGGCGTTGCTGACGCTTGCGGGATGCGGCGGACAGCAGGCGCAGGACACGAAGGGTTTTAACGACGATCGCCCGGTAAAGGACAAGATGGATGCGGGCTCGTCATCGGGTGATTCCGGTGATGCGGGCGGCGGTGCGGACACAGACAGCGGCTCGGCGGACGCGTTCGATACGTGGTCGGATGACTGCTGGGATGCGCACCGCAACATCAGCATCGCAGCGTTGCTCGAGCTTAAGGGCTGGCAGTTGCAGGAGTTTGCGTCGCAACAGGGTTATACTTGGCAAGATGCGCTCGAGATGTACGAGAACGAGGCAGGTCGCGTGCTCAGCGTCTGCAATATCAGCAAGGATGGCGCAACCGAATGGCTCGGCGAGGATGAAATCGGAAAGCTCGACAAGGGCGGCACCGGGAGTACCGTGATGTTTACGCTGCAGCTTGCGGGCTATTCGAGCTGCGAGGATGTTATCGCGGGCTTTTCCGTTCCGGTTGAGGACCGCGCGCAGATTACCTCGGGCTCGTGGATTGCGTGTGTCTACGGTTCCAACATGGCGCGTCACGTTGCCATGGTGAGCCAAATGGAAAACGGCGACTACCGCCTGGACCTCATTACCGAGGAGGCCATCAAAACCGGTACGTTTACCCAAGGCGGCGGTGCCCCCACGATTAACGAATTTTGGCAGGAGAAGACCGGGCGCGCGCTCGGCTAAGTGCGATGCGGCCAATAGCATAGCGAGGGACGAACATGATGAACGAGATGACGATGAGCCGTGCGGTCTTTGTGGCGGGCGCGGGCGCGGCGGCTTGCGCGCTGGCTGGCTGCTCGGGCACAACGGGCGGCGCCAAAGCAGTGAGCACGGCGGACGCCGCCTGCGTGGACGACAATGCTAACGTGACGGTCTATGCCGCGATCAACTTGGCTGGTGCCGATATGGTGCGCCTGCTCAAACATCAAAATTATGAGTGGCAAGGCGAGAACGTGGGCTACGGCGCCGTCGATGACGCGGGATTTTTCGCTTTTCCCTTTTCCAAGGTTTCGGACGATGTGGACGAACTTGCGAACAGCGCGATACCGCTTTCGGAGTCCGAGTACGAGGAGCTTGAACCGGGCGGCGGAGACGAAAACGTCGCGATTCTACTCTCGGTGGGCGGCTATACGACGGGCGATCGCGCGCTCACCGGCGCGATCGGCGATGCGGCGATGGTGCAGGAGAAGTGCACGATTGACGATTCCACGTATTGGCTGGTCAAGGCACTCGACGGCAGCCGCTACGTGATTTCGGCCTACGATACCGAAGACGATGGCGACAGCGCTCATGACATCTATATCTACAATGAGGCTTTTATTCGAACCGGGTATCTGAGCGGCGGCGACCAGATTGATATCGATGAGCTTTGGAGCCGCCTGACAAACGCCTCGTAACGCCCCAAAACCACCACAAAGGGGACAGGCACCTTTGTGGTGGTTTTGCCTTAGGGCTGTCTGTTACAGCAGTTCGCCGTGGCGGGCTATGAAGCGGCGCTTTGTCAGCTGGGTCAGCGCAATATAGGCGGCGACAATGCCGATGAGCAGCACAAAGAAGCTCGCCGGCAGCGGCATGAGGCCCAGCGCATCGGCGATGGGGCTTGCCGGCAGCCAGGTGACAAGCGCCAGCCCCAGCACGGTGAGCGTGCACAGGGCGGGGGCGGCGTGATCGTGCGGGCTCGGCAGGCGCGGGGAGCGCAGCATGTGGATCACGAGCGTCTGCGACCACATGGACTCGACAAACCAGCCGCTCTGGAAGATCGCCGCAAAGGTCGCCATGCCGGCAACATTGCCCGCGGCGGCAAGCTCTGCCCAGCTCACGCCCACGGCGGCGGGACACACCACAAAGAAGAGTGCGGCGAAGGTCGCGATGTCAAACAGCGAGCTCACGGGACCCATTTCGAGCATAAAGCCCTTGATGGACGCGGCGTCCCAGGCGCGCGGGCGGGCGGTCCAGGCATCGTCGACGGTGTCCCACGGCAGCGCGATGCACACGATCTCGTAGACCAGCGACAGCAGCACTAGTTGCAGGGCGCTCATGGGCAAGAACGGCAGGAACAGGCTCGCGACGGTCACGGACAGTACGTTGCCAAAGTTGGAGCTCACCGTGGTCTTGAGGTACTTGAGCAGGTTGCCGTAGGTGCGACGGCCTTCGATGATGCCGCGCTCGAGCACGCCCAGGTCCTTCTGGAGCAAGATGATATCGGCGGATTCCTTGGCGATATCGACGGCGGAGTCGACCGAGATGCCGCAGTCGCTCGCACGCATGGCGGCGGCGTCGTTGATGCCATCACCCATAAAGCCCACGGTATGGCCGAGCAGTTCACGCATGACGCGCACCAAGCGCGCCTTCTGCAGCGGCGAGAGCTTGGCAAAGAGATGGGTCTGCTCGGCGCGCTCCGCCAGCTCGGCGTCGTCGAGCGCATCGATCTCGGAGCCCAGCAAAACGTTGCTTGCGTCGATGCCAATCTGCTCGCAGACGGTGGCGGCGACGCGGTCGTTGTCGCCGGTCAGGACTTTTACCGCCACGCCCTTGGCCTCGAGGGTGGCGACGGCGCCCGCGGAGCTCGCTTTGGGCGGATCGAGGAAGGCCAAAAAGCCCATCAGCACCATGTCGCACTCGTCGGCGATGCCAAACTCGCCCACGGTGCGCGGGTTGGTCTTCTGCGCCACGGCGATCACGCGCAGGCCCTCGGCATTGAGTCCTGCCACCTGCTTGCGAATCTGGGCAAGCTTCTCGTCGGTAAGCGGCTGAGCGGTGCCGTCCACCTCGACGTAGGAGCAAATCTTGAGCATTTCCTCGGCAGCGCCCTTGGTGACCATCTGGGTCTTTCCTTGGGCGTCGGCGACGACCACGCTCAGGCGACGACGCGAGAAGTCGAAGGGCACCTCGTCGACCTTGGCGTAGCGGTCGCGCAGGCTCTGGCCCAGCATGGAATCGGGCGCGACGGCCGAAGGGGTCATGTCGGCGCGGTCGATCACGGCCAGGTCGATGAGGTTCTTGAGGCCCGTCTGGAAGAAGCTGTTCAAAAACGCATGGCGCAGCACACGCGCGTCCTCGTTGCCGTCGGTGTTGAGGTAGCGCTCGAGCATGATGCGGTCCTCGGTGAGGGTGCCGGTCTTGTCGCAGCACAGTACGTCCATAGCGCCGAGGTTTTGGATCGCAGGCAGCTCCTTGACGATGACCTGACGGCGGGCGAGGTCCTTGGCGCCCTGCGACAGGCTCGTGGTCACGATGACGGGAAGCATTTGCGGCGTGATGCCCACGGCCACGCTCGTGGCGAACAGCAGCGCATCGATGACGTTGCCCTTGGTGGCGGCGTTGATGGCAAAGACTGCCGGCGCCATGACGAGCATCAGGCGCACCAGCAGCATCGAGACGCTCGAGACGCCGCGGTCGAACGCGCTCTTCTCGCCGCGCCCGTTGAGCATCTTGGCGATGCCGCCCAGGTAGGTGTCCGAACCGGTGGCCACGACAAGCGCCATGGCGGTGCCGTTTTGCACGGAGGTGCCGGTAAAGACGATGTTCTTGCAGGCGGAGAGCGGCAGCGTGGAGCCGTCGGCGCCTTCGACGACGGTGGCGACGGCGGTCTTCTCGACGGCCTCGCTTTCGCCGGTGAGGGCGGACTCGATCACAAACAGGTCGCGTGCGGTGATGATGCGGGCATCGGCCGGCACCATGTCGCCGGCGGAGAGGCGGATCACGTCGCCGGGGACGAGCTCATCGAAGGGTGTCTCGATGCGCTCGCCGTCGCGCAGGGCGGTGCAGGTGTTGGAGACCAGGTCCTTGAGGGCCTCTGCCGCATTGCCGCTGCGTGCTTCCTGGATAAACTTCATGCCGCCCGATACCAGCAGCATGATGCCGATGACGATGACCGTGGAGGGGTCGCGCTGCGGCTCGGGCACGGCGAGCACGTCGATGTAGAGCGAGACCAGCGCGAGCGCGGCGAGGATGCCGGCGAAGGGGTCGATGAAGGCGTCGGCGATGCGGCGGGCAAGTGTCTTGGTCGGCGCCTCGATGGTGTTGGGACCGGCGGCGTCCAGGCGCTCGGCGGCCTGCCCGGCGGTGAGGCCGTCAGCCGTGGCGTCGAGCAGCACGAGGGAGTCCTCGGCGCTATGGGTTGCGGCAAAGATGGTGTTCTTGGCAAGGCCGGCGTGAGCGGCAGGGCGCGCCGTGCGGCGGCGCTTGGAGATGACTTCGAGTACCGTGGCGGTTTTGAGCATCAGCATAGGGTCCTCCTTGTTAAAGGGAGTTAGCGTACGTGTCGTATTGAATTGCAAAAAACCTAGATGTCGCTCACGTCATGCTCGCGAATCACCACAAGGGGGTGTTCCTATAGTTTTGTCAACTAGTTTCTTGCCCTAGCTCCGGGGCTTTT
>OBIU01000615.1_pt1 | contig 15343 bp, 11 predicted proteins | sample 1519871 | NCBI WGS metagenome assembly OBIU01 (sample SAMN04209229, study PRJEB22552) | human gut metagenome | biome: gut; material: feces | host: Homo sapiens | place: USA: Oklahoma
CCAAAAAGCTTGACGCCCACATGAGGATGCTCGAGGAGGTCTTGGAGGACTGGGCAGCCTACGGTCTTTTGGACCTGTGCCCCGGCGAGCTGATAACTTGGTTTTTGGACCTCATTGTGTTCGACTTGGCGCGTCTGGATGCGGACGGCTTCCACCGTGTTGCCGGCCGCGTCAACAGGGCTTTCACGACGTTTTTGGGAACAGAGTGGGCGGATATGCCTGCTAAGGGCGCCGTTCGCCGTGTTGCCCACAAGCTCGTTGCGGCGACCTCGGGCGTTTCGATGGCAGACGCCACGCTGTTCTATCTTTCGACTCGCGGTCTCAAAGCCTGCCTGGAGCGCTTTCTCTAATTCCAAGCGCTGCCGCCCGCCGCAACTCGGCTGTTAAAATAACCCTGTTACACGCTATTCAACAGGAGGTTCTCTTGCAGAACTCTGATACCCCTAAAGTTTCGCTGCTTGTTCCCATCTGCAATGTCGAACGCTACCTGCGCGAGTGTCTCGATTCCGCCGTGGCGCAGACGCTTAAGGACATCGAGATCATCTGTATCAACGACGGCTCCACCGATAGCTCGCCAGATATCATCCGCGAGTACATGGAGCGCGATCCCCGTGTAAAGATGATCGACAAGGCCAACAGCGGCTACGGCGACTCGATGAACCGCGGCCTGGAGATGGCGCGCGGCGAGTACGTGGGCATCCTTGAGTCCGACGACTTCATGTTTGAGGATTCGCTCCAAAAGCTGGTCGCCAAGGCCGATGCTGAGCATGCCGATGTGGTAAAGGGCGACTTTTACCTGTATTGGTCCACGCCCAGCGAACGCCGTGAACTGTTTGGGATTATCGACGAGCATATGACGGGCGCCGCGTATTGCCCCGTCGATCGCCCGGGCATCTTCTACCGCAAACCTTCCATTTGGTCGGCTATCTATCGGCGCGAGTTCCTCAACGACAATCAGATTCGGTTCCTCCCCACGCCGGGTGCCTCGTATCAGGACGCAGGCTTTAACTTTAAGGTTTGGGCTTGCGCCGAGCGTGCCGCGTTTATTACGGACCCCATTTTGTGCTATCGCCAGGATAACGAGAAGAGCTCTGTTAATTCGCCCAACAAGGTGTTTTGCGTGTGCGATGAATATGCCGAGATGCAACGTTTTTTGGACGAGCGCCCCGAGCTTAAGGCTCAGCTTCAGGGCATTTTAATGCGCATGAAGGTCGATACGTACCGTTGGAATGATGAGCGTCTGGTCGATGAGCTACGCGAGCAGTTTTGGGAGAAGGCTTCACCCGAGCTCAAGGCCGATTGGGATGCCGGTCGCTTTGACCTGTCGCTGTTCGACCCGCGCGGCGAGACCGACTTGCGCCTGATGGTCAAGTCGCCCCGCGCCTATATCGATTCGCGTTTTGACTTTAAGAAGCCGGGCAAGCTCAATACGTTTAAGCATTACTTTAAGATTGGCGGCCTACCGCTGGTCTGGCGCGTGCTGACGTATCAGCGCACCTACGGCGACAACCCGCACCCTGACGACGTTCCGGCAGCACAGTAGGAGCGAGTGACTATGGCTACCCCCAAGATTTCCGTTGTCGTTCCCATCTATAACGTGGAGGAGTGCCTGGCCTGGTGCCTGGACTCCCTGCTTGCACAGGACATGCCCGATTGGGAAGGCGTGCTGGTCAACGATGGCTCGCCGGACGGTTCGCGCGATATTGCGGCTACCTATTGCGAAAAGGACGCGCGCTTTACGCTGGTCGATAAGGAGAACGGCGGCCTGTCGAGCGCGCGCAATGCGGGTATCGCTGCGTCCACGGCGCCTATCGTCGCGTTCTTGGATTCCGACGACCGATTTACGCCCGATGCGTGCCGTGTGATCGTAGATGCCTTTGAGCGCGAGGACTGCGACGTTTTGACCTTTGGCGCGAATCCGTATCCGCTGGAGGCGGGGTATCCGTGGCTTAACTATGTGCTGAGCCCGCGCGATGTGTCGTTTGAAGGCTATAGCTCTGACCTGCTGTTTAAGGAAGCATCTCGCCCCTTTGCATGGCGCACCGCCTGCAAACGTGAGTTTTTGCTGGGCAACGGGATCGTGTTTGACGAAACCGTTAAGTATGGCGAGGACCAGGTCTTCGATTTTGCTGTGTACGGTCGTTCGCACAAGACCGCGCTTATCTCGAACAAGCTGTATGACTACCGCGTGGCGCGCAAAGGCTCGCTCATGGACACCATGCGCTATGACGACGAGACGCGCCTGCTGGAGCACGTGAAGATTTACTCCGCGGTGCTGGCTGACTGGCAGCGCGACGGTCTCGATGTCCAGCATGCCGATGACCTGGCGTACTTCCTATGCGATCTGGTGCTGTACGATGCGCTCAGGTTGCTGGGTTCGGACTGCGGCAAGGTGTTTGCTGCCGTTGCCACGGCGCTTGCCGGTTCTGCCGTGGGCAGCGATGCTGCGCTCGCACAATGCGCTCCTTCTGTTGCTGCTATGGTGCGTGCGGCGCTTATCAGCAAGGCCCCCAATGCCCGTGAGTGCAAAAAGCTCATGTTCGATTACGACGTCTTGAGGTTTGGGCGCCTGGGTGCCTGCAAACGCATGGCAGCGAACGCCCTGGGAAAGCGAGAAGTGTAGATGAGTATCAAGCGTTTGGCGCTTTGCCGCAGTCAGGGCCGTCTGTTTGTGCTGCTTCGTTTTGCCGGTCAGGATGTCGCCGCGCTTATTGAGCGGGAGGGCTCTCAGGCGTTTGCCCATGCGACGACGAGCGGTTCTTGTGTGCCGTCGCTGGTGCTCCCGGTCGATCATGGCCGTGTGCTGGCGCTTTGTCCTTCCGTTTCCGATTACGAGCGCGAGCTCGCCGTCTTGGTGCTTCCGTTTTTGGATGGCTCGTCGATGGATGTCGTTTTTGCATCCGGTGGCCAAAGGTTGGGCTCCATTCGCCTCGATAGCCGCGTGGCCAAGCTGGAATCCAAGGTTAACTACAAAGCAAAGCCTGCGCTGTGCGCGCTTATCCGCGATGTTCAGCGTGGCGAACACTGCGGTTTCTACGAGATCGATGCCACTCGCTATTTGCCGGCAGACGCCGGCGCGGTGTGGCGCTATGAGGTTACTTGGGCGGGAGACCTCCAGTGCGCGCCTGAGCTCCAGATCTTCGATGCGCATATGAATGCCATCGATGTCACCGTGCATGTGTTTGAATCGCAGGTCGATGTGCCGCAGCAGAACGGATGCCGCGTCAATAAAACGTATCTGAGTGTTGAGATGCCTCAGGATATACGAGATTTTGTCGCGATTGTGAGCGACCCCACAGAGCAGATCCAGAGCGGGTTTTGCGCCATGGATGGTCGCCTGTACAACGGCATGGTCGATGACAGTTGGAACCGCATGAAGGACGCGCGTGCAGACGACGCAGCTTATCGACGTTGGTTTGAGCGACATCGCGCAAAGCCGGGCGATTTAGCGTGCCAGCGTGTCGCTTCGGCGGCCTTTGCCTATAGACCGCTCGTGAGCATTGTGGTGCCGTGCTACAAGACCGATCGGGTCTACCTGCGCGAGCTGCTGGACTCGGTGCTCGCCCAAAGCTATGACAACTGGGAATTGCTGCTTATGGACGCCTCGCCCGAATGGGATGCGGTTGCCAATCTTGCGGCGGGCGTCAACGAGGAGCGCGTCCGTCGTGTTGAGCTGCCTGGTAACGGCGGCATTGTGGTCAACACCAACGCGGGTATTGAGCAAGCGATGGGCGACTACATCGCGTTCTTGGACCACGATGACATCCTGGAACCGGACGCGTTATTCCAGTATGTTTCCGCGCTGAATAAGGCGGCCGAGGGCGAGCGCCCCCAGGTCCTGTTCTGCGACGAGGACATGTTCCAGAAAACGGGGGAGTGGGGCCAGCCGGTCTTTAAGACGCAGCTCAACGTCGACCTGCTCTATAGCCATAACTGCGTTACTCATTTTCTAATGGTGGAGAAGGCGCTCATCGATCGCATTGGCGTGTCGCCAGAAGACGTTGCGGGTGCCCAGGATTACGGCCTGACGCTCCGCTGCCTCGCGGCGGGCGCGCGCTTTGAGCACGTTGCGCACGTGCTGTATCACTGGCGCGTGCTCCCTGGCTCTACCGCCGACTGTTCTGCCGATAGCAAGCCATATGCTATCGAGGCCGGACGCCTGGCTCTGCAGCGTCACTTTGACTCGCTGGGCATTCGCGGAACGGTCGAGGAGTCCGAGACGCCGTTTGTCTACCGCATGCGCTATGCGCTGCCGGAGTCTGCGCCGCTGGTGAGCATTGTGATTCCCACCAAGGACCACGTCGAGACGCTCGATGCCTGCGTGATGTCGATCGCCCAGAAGGCCACGTACGCCAACTACGAGATCGTCTTGGTGGAAAACAACAGCGAAGACCAGGAGACCTTTGCGTATTACGAAACCCTGCCGGAGCGCGTAGCCGCTGCGTCTGGTGGCAAGGGTGCAGCACGCGTTGAGTGGTGGCCGGGCGAGTTTAATTACTCCCAGATCATTAACTTTGGCGTTGAGCATGCCAAGGGCGATTACCTGCTGCTTCTCAATAATGACACTGAAGTCATCTCATCCGACTTTATCGAGGAGATGATGGGCTATCTTCAGCGTCCCGACGCGGGCGTTGTGGGCGCCAAGCTCTATTTTGCCGATCATCTGGTGCAGCATGCCGGCATTTTGGTTGGCGTGCGCGGCGCGCTTGCCCATGCCAACCAGGACTTCTCGGCAAAACGTGAGGGCTACCTTGCCCGTGCTGTGCGTCCGGGCAACTTTAGCGCCGTAACGGGCGCCTGCCAGATGGTCCGTCGCGACGTGTTTGAGCAAGTCGGAGGCTACAACGAGGAATTCGCCGTCGGCTTTAACGATGCAGATTTTTGTTTGCGCGTGTGGGAGGCGGGCTATCGCACCATCTTTACGCCCTATGCCGAGCTGTATCACTACGAGTTCACCTCGCGCGGCAGGGAAGAGGCCAACGAGGAAAAGATGCGCCGCTGGAAACGCGAGCAAGCACTGTTCATGCAGCGCTGGCCTGAGTTCTTCTTGACGGGCGATCCATGGTTGGGGTCGAACTTATCCGCTGAGAGCGAGTATTTCTCGCTTTAGAAAATGGGTTTTAGGAAGTCCTCAACTTACTTTCGATATGAGCTGAGAAGAAAGCAGCGTCTAGGCGATTTGCTGCAATGCATCACGATAGCTCGATACTTCCGCGATACGTTTATACAGACTTATACAACTGGATATAATTCGATATAGTCTACGATAAACTTTTAAAGCTAAGATTGACCAATAATCGATTGTCTTGAGAGGCAAACAAGTGAGCGCCACTGTATTCCATAACCCGTTTCGTCCTACTGCCGGCGCTGAGCCTCCGCGCATAATTGGTCGTGATGATATTGCCCTTGAGTTTACCGAGAGTTTGAATGCGGGAATTGGCGCACCTGCGAGGCTCATGCGCATCGCTGGACCGAGGGGCTCCGGAAAAACTGTTTTGCTCTGCGATCTTAGGGATCGTGCTCGAGAGCTTGGATGGAAGACCGCTATTGTCTCTGCTGGCCCTGACCTATTGCTGGACTTGCGGGATCAGGTTGCTGATTCTTCCCTTGCGACCAATGCTTCGGTCGGCGTAAACGCCGGCTTTGTTTCCGCGAAAGTTGACGTTGCGCCCAAAGAGCCGAGCCTTAGAAAGTTACTGAGTTCGGCAGCGAAGTCATCCAAGGGTCTTTTTATTGCCATCGATGAAGTTCAGGACGCTCCGATTGACGATATGCGTGTCATTGCGTCTACGGTTCAGCTTTTGATAGGGGAAAAGTAGATATCGCACTTGCCTTTGCCGGGTTACCCGCCGGTGTTATGGATCTTATTAACGGCAAGGCGCTTACGTTCTTGCGTCGTGCCCTCCCCGAAGATCTGGCGCCTATCAACCAGGTGGAGGTAGCGCTCTCTATGGGCGATAGCTTTGTCGCGACTGGCTTGACCATAGAGGACAATCTCCTGTCGAGAGCCGCTAAGGCCACTAAGGGCTATGCCTATCTGGTGCAACTGGTCGGTTATTCCATTTGGCAGCGCGCCAACTTGCATCGTGCCAAAAGTGCCATTGTGAGCGAGCGCGACGTCACTGAAGGCATTGCGCTGGCGGAGGCTCGTTTTCACGATGTTGTTCACGAGCCCGCGATTTCTGGACTGGGGCTCAACGATATCAAATACCTTTTGGCCATGTGCGAGGATAAACAACAGTCCAAATCAGCCGAGATTGCTAGGCGCATGGGTAAAAAGACCAATGAGATCAGCTCTATTAGGGCCAAATTGCTACAAAGAGAGGTTATTCAGGCACCACAGAGGGGCTACGTGCAGTTTGCCGTGCCGGATCTAGATATTTATCTGCGAGATAATGCCGAGGAAATTCTCGAACGGTTCTAGGTCGAGGTATTATTAGTTTTTTCTACAATATCTTTTTCTATCCAATTGGAAGAACTACGGTCGGCTGCTTTGCTGCCATAACAATCTGGTTTGTTGCGGGGAAAGTCGAATACTCCATAAACAAGGCTGTTTAACAGATAGCTTCAATCGAAGGCTTGTATTTTTGCTGCCCTTTATACTTCCGGCTTTGCATGCGTTGGACCAGAAGCTACATCTGTATCTAATAGTTTTTTTGTCTCTGTCTTTGGATTCCTGCGTTATGTGCCGCTCTTTTGGATTCCCATCGACGGGCTGCTAGTGGATTTTATTATAATTTGCGTTCTTATTTGCTATATTAGCTGGTATGTAGACTTGTCAACAGTGAATTTCGCATTCTCCCATGTGGCTTATTGGTTCGTATTGAGGATCGGAACGGTCATATCTGTTGTCTTGTTAAACCATCGTCGTCGTTATATTTTGCTTGTTGCTATGGCCTATCTATACGTTTTGCAGGGCGGGCCTTCTTATGTCGCTCGCGCGGAAAGCCTGTTTATGGACATCGCTACCGTCATGGCCGGTCGTCTCGGGTGCTGGCCGGGCTTTGCTCGATGCTGATCATTTGGAGCTGATCGGCTATGTGGGCGAGACTATTGGCGCCGAAGGAACCCCGGTGGTAGCGCTTGTGGGGCAAAACGCTGCGGTCGAGACGCGTATGCCCGATACGGACACGTCCATGACCAGTATGGTGGTTTGGATCGATTCAACGGATACTGAGGCGCCAGTGGGGAAGGCTAATCCGACCGGGTGTCGAGCGCAAGCTCGTCCGCAAGTACGGCGCGTTCGGCCTGCTCGTGGTCGACGAGTGGCTTCTGGACAAGCCGGACACTGAGTTCAGGTCGATGCTGCTGGAGCTGATTGAGCTGAGGTGCGGCACGGCCTCGACCGTCTTCTGCACCCAGTTCAAGAAGAAGGACTGGCACCCGAGGCTCGGCGGCGGGGTACACGCGGACGCGATTGTGGACAGGATCGTGCACAGCGCGGTCTGGTTCGACATGGGCGAGGCCAACATGCGGCAGCGCCGCGGATAGACCGGTAGCGATAAAAAGGCACCGGGGCCAGTGTCGGCCCCGGTGCCCAGGCGCGATATCGGCGGTGCTGTTTCGCGATATTCAGCAGTGCTCAAGCGAGCAAATACTCAACTTGAGTTCCGTTGATACCGGTATTTCGCCTTGTCCAGCCAAGTATTTGGGCATAGCTCCGACTCTAGGAGTATATTGCTTTCGATAGTCGATCATTTACTTCATCTGCTTAGGTATCGATGCAATATTTAGTTTGAGAATATCGGTGACTCCTATGCGTGCCCCCAAATTGTGATACGGCTTAGTTGCCTGTCGACTGTGAATCGTCCCAATTATTATGTTTTCTCCTTGAGAGGAAGTAGGGGCCACGCTCCTAAGAGCGCCTGTTTACTTATTTTCGCGGCAAACGAAACCCATCACGCCTTTGGTGGAAATGCTGTCGACTCCACGCGATGGTACATTAGTTTGGAAATGAATATCTCCAAATTGACCACCTCCTCCCTCAAACAAAAAAGAAGGATTCATGGCATTAAAAATTGTTGACAGATATAGTATTGAGAACAAGTGTCATATAAGTGTTAAGAGGTATCTTATGGATATTGTCGATTACGTTTCTTTCAAAGAAGTATTTTGCTCCATCATGGGAATCAAGAGCTCTCCAAATAACGCCAGTGATGATTTGACATGTCATTTAAATCTCAGTTATCGAATTGAAGAAGAGTTTGACCCCGAGATTTCGGATTTTGAGAAGACAATTATTATAAATGACGACGACTTGAAACACGAATATGATAAAGCGGTTGAGGCCATTGGTGATTTTCATGGTATGGAATGGTTTTCAAATGGTAAGAACTATGAGTGCATGGTCGATATATCCGGATTATATGCAACTCATTTTACAGATCAAATTTCATGTAAATCGGTAAATGCAGATGCTGAATTTAGAATGGGTCCGGCGAGCGTTACATATATTTTTTGTATTATATTAATGTTATTAAATGAAGGTTGTTTTGACGGCAATACTTTCAGAGGCAGAAATCCTTTTTTGCGACGCCTGAGATCGCATTCAACCACCGGTGGAAGAACCGTATCTCATAATGTTGATGATTGGACATCTGCTTTTGTTGAAATCACAGGTATTCTCTCCTTACGAATAACTACCAAAGGGTTTAGAAAAGCGAAACAACTTCGTGAACGAGCAACTTCCTTCCAATTTAAGTACATCTCTTGTTTAGATAGGCCACTGAGGCTAATTTCATCGCTTGATGAGTTTTTAGAAAAAGGAAGTTACGGGAGGCTATCTGTTGCGAAGTTAGAAATTGATTGTGTTCCGGATGTAAAACTTGACGACAGCGCTGTTAATCATTTTTGTCTTGGCGTGTCTTCGAGAAGCCCATATTTGCAGTTTTTGTCCTTCTATCATTCGATTGAATTTTACTTTAATTCCGCCTATCGAAAAATGACGACCGAATTGTTGAGAAACGAGCTCCAGTCGGTTGAATTTGCATACAACGATCAGCATCTGTATTCGATTGTTAGTAAGTTAGAAAAAGAAATATCCCATAAGAGCGAACTTGGTTTTGGAAATGAAAAACGTGAGCTTGAATACTTGGTTGAGTCGTGTGTCCATGTGCCTCGGCTAATGAAATCCCTACGTCGCTATCGTTTCGATTGGTCTGTGTGGTATTCGAGCAATGGGGTTGAATTTGAATCTGATGCTCCAGTTATAGATTGGGAATCCGATAATGTAGCTGGATTAATAGCTTCCCGAATTTATAAAGTAAGAAATGCGATTGTTCACAGTAAAAAACAAACTTTCGGTGCGTTTATTCCTTTTAAGCACGATCGCGCACTTTCCTATGAGATTCCTTTAGTTAAATGTGTTGCCGAAGAGGTCATTGATAACAATTCTTCGCGCGTATAGCTTTCGCTTTAAACTTCCGTTTGGTTCATAGTCTTTGTGGTCAAACTTAGCATTGAGATATGAATTTCGTTTCGATTGGATGGCGATTATTTCGATACGGCCATGACGCCGGTTGCGGATGGATGAGTCAGTATTCACTGTCTCTTCTAGATCAGGATTGATGCGAGCGATCCCTCGCTTCTTCCAATATTCTTAATGCTGATCGGGTGCTGCCGTTGATTGGCCCGGGTATTCTCGTAGCTGACGCCGGGAATCTGGCGTGTTTCGTCAAGAGGATTTGAGTAAAAAGAGCATCGGGATTTGAGCTGGGCGCGCTCCGGTCGTGCGCGCCCTTTTTGAGGCATTTACCCCTCCTGCATGAGGGCGTGACGCACGTTGCAGGACTCCCTGCGGAACTGGACGAGCCTTCCGTGGTGGACGATGTAGTCTATGACGGCGGACATCTGGTCGTCGCCGAATGCCGATCCCCACCTGCTGAGCTCCAGGTTCGTGGTGATCACCGCCGACTGCCTCTCGTAGGCGTCGGCGAAGACCTGGAAGAGGGGCCTCGCGCCGTCCCGCGTCGAGCGGCGGGACACGACGTGGGCCCATTCGAGGTCGTGAATCAGTAGCGATCCCGGCGCTATCCTGCCGCCCATGGCATCCCTCACGCGCGCCGAACTGGGCTTCCCGTGGCCGCAGACGACCGCGACGGGGTTCTTGTGGATATCGATGGTGACGCAGGCGCAGAGCTCCTGGCGGGAGAGGCCGCGCTTGAGGGCTTGCCCGTAGCCCTTGGAGAGGTCGGTGTCGCTGATGCAGATCTCGTCAACCCAGACGGTGTCGCGCATCATGATTCGGTCCCGGCAGCCGGACGCCGTGGTGAGCGCACGGTGCCGCCACTCGAAGGCGGTCTTGTGGTTGACGCCGCACAGATCGGCCGCGCACTCGACGGGGACGTTGTGGCGCATGAGCCTGATGAAGGAGACTCATGCGAGGAGCGGCTTTCTGCAGTGCTCGAGGACGGTCCCGGTGAGGGAGTTGAATCTCCTGCCGCAGCAGCGGCAGCGCCACCTCGGTACTCCTGCTGCGGTGGACCTGTCCCTTCAGGCGCCCTCGGCGCCGCACTCCGGGCACCCCGGGTCCGGCCAGTATGCCGCGGCGGCCACGGCGAGCGTGCCGACCCCGACCTCGTTGCGGCAGTGCCTCTCGCCGACGGCTTCTCTGAGCAGCAGGAACTCGTCGGCGGTGAGGCCCGCCACGAGCGCCCTGAAGGGGTTCGCTCTTTCCATATGGATCTTTCCCATCCGCCCGAGCGCCCACCCGGAGGGATTGTCGCCAAACAAAGATCCGGGTGGGCGCTCGGGCGGATTCTTTGTTTGGCTGGGAAGAGCATAACATTCGGGAACCTTCCGGTCCCCGAATCATCACCTGTTATCTAAACTGTTAGAGACGAAAAAAAGCTTGCTGAGTACGCCTGCTACTTTTTATAAGGGCAGGTGTCCATCTGCTTTTAGAACAATTCCCATGCTTTGAATAACTGGACTTCCGATGCGGGGGAGATTGTAAGATAATCTACCCTTAGTATCATTATTTGTGATGGGGGATACGATATGAAAAAGGCATTGCGTGCCTCAACAGCGTTTTCTTTAGCTGCTCTTTTAACGATTTCACCCTTGATGAGTCCTGTAGCCGCTGCTTATGCTGCGAATAGCGTGCAAGCTGAGGATATTTCATCAGATGCTGTGTCCGCAGACGATGGTGTAGCTTCACGCGACGAGGGCGTTGCCGACGGAGACATGGATGTCGAGCAGTCGTTGCCGACGGACGTTGACGAGCCAGCTGATGAGGATTTCGGTGTAGATGCTTCTTCGACTGAGCCGCAAACCGAATCGGCTGATTCTCCTTTTCAATATATATATCTTGCCTACCCGAACCTTATCAGTGGGACTGACCAAGTCGTCGCGTTTGCGACTCCTAATGACAGCGATACTATCGCTTCCGCGACACTTAACTATGTGAGCGCCAATGGAGTTCAGGGGGCTGTTGACGCTTCCGCACAGGATGCTAATTCTGCTGCATTTACATTTGGCTCGGAGCTAGAACTCAATACATACTTTCTTACTTCAATAACCTATGTTCTGCAGGGCGATGGTACTGAACATGAGATTAATCTCTCTGACAGAGATTATTCTTTTACGGTTGTTGACGGCACTGCTAATTGCGAAGGCACTTCCGTTTACTATGCAGACGGCGATGGCAATGCCGTTGAGGCCCAATCGATCAAGCAGGCGTTGGAGTGTGCCGATTCACCGGACGGCATTTCTACCTATGCTGCGCGCTCGGCGCGAAAAAACGTTCGGATAATTGCCCTCGATGCTGGCCATGGCGGCACCGACCCTGGTGCGCAGGGAAATGGAAAGAGTGAGGCGGATCTAACTTGGAAGATCGTTGCTGCTTGTAAGAATAAGCTTGAGGCGTATGGCTTTAAAGTCGTTCTTGCTCGCGAGCAAAGCGGTGGCTACTCAGGAAATGATTACCTTTATCGTGTCCAACGATGCGTGAGTCAAGGCGCGCAGGCCTTTGTTAGCTTCCATATCAATTCCGGTTCGCCTGTTGCTCACGGCGCCGAGGTATATGCGCCCACTGCCAATGAATATGATTACACGCAAGTTTCTGTGGAGCTTGCGAATAAAGTGATGAACAACCTCGCTTCTATGGGACTCAGCTATCGCGGTGTATTCCAAATGGAAGTTGGAGATGAGTTTGCGGTCATCCGTTGCGCCCGCGAACAAGGTATTCCCGGCATTCTAATTGAGCATGGCTTTATTTCTGATGCGGGGGACGTATTGAATTATTTTAGCGATGAGGGTTGCAGGCGTCTTGGCGAGGCCGATGCCGATGCGATCATTGCGCAATTTCCTAAGTCAACTTGGCTCGATTACTCTTCCGTATTCGATGCTAATTACTATTTGTCGAATAATCCCGATGTTGCCAAAGCTACGGCTGGAAATAGTGAATTAGCTCTAGACCATTTTATTAACTATGGTATGAGTGAAGGTAGGCGCGGCTCTGCTTCTTTTGACGTACAGAGCTACTTTAATGAGTATCCAGATTTAAGGGCTGCCTTTGGCTTTGATTTAGTGAAGTACTACGAGCATTACGTCACAGCTGGAAAAGCAGAAGGAAGGCATGGGACCGGATGCTCAAAGATTGAGGGATACGCTACGACTATCAATGGCGTTGACTATTCTTCCGTCTACGACCCCTCGTTTTATCTATCGAATAACGAAGACATTCGCAACGCTTTTTCTAAACGAAGCCCCGCTGGCGTTGTAATGATTGACGATGCTGCCGTGCTGCGCCATTTCGTCAGCTGCGGCATGGCGGAGGGCCGTCGCGGGAGCGAGTCCTTCGACGTGCTGAGCTATTACAACAGATACCCCGACCTTCGTCGCGCATTCGGTGCCAACCTCACCGCTCTATATGGTCATTACCTCAGCAGCGGTCGCGCTGAGGGCAGGATCGCGACCGGTTGCGCTTCCCTCGCGGGCGCCGTCGCTTCGCAGGGCGGTACGGATTATTCCCCCGTTTACGATTTCGACTTCTATACCTCCAACAACGGAGACGTCCTGAGCGCCTTTACAACCGTCAAGGGTGGTCTGAGGTTCGTTGACGATGCTGCCGTGCTGCGCCATTTCGTCAGCTGCGGCATGGCGGAGGGCCGTCGCGGGAGCGATTCCTTCGACGTTTATGGCTATCGAAATCGTTATGCGGACCTGAGGAAGGCTTTCGGGCAGAACCTGAAGAGCTATTACATCCACTATTTAAATTGTGGCATTAAGGAGGGGCGTAATGGTGCAAGTGCGACTGGATACGAAGGTTTTATTATGTCGTCCGCCTATTCAACCTATCTAGATGCCGCTGATCATTTCACAAAGACCGTGGGCCCAAAAGGATTCCCTTCAGCCGTTTACACGGATAGGGGAGCGTCGAACATCATAGATTTCTGCAAAATTCTATATGAAGAGGCTCAGTCGGAGGGTGTTTCACCTGAAGTTTTATATGGGCAGGTGATGAAAGAAACGGGATATTTGAAGTTTGGAAATTTGGTTCAGCCTAATCAGTGCAATTTTGGAGGCCTTGGCGCCACTGGACCTGGTAACCCAGGCTACACCTTCGGATCTGTCCGTGAGGGACTGCGGGCGCAGGTTCAGCATCTAAAGGCGTATGGTTCAACGGAGCCATTGATTAATCCGTGTATTGATGCTCGCTTTAAATATGTCAGTCGTGGCTGTGCTCCGAGAACCGTTGATTTAAATGGCAAATGGGCCGTTCCGGGTGTTGGATACGGCGAAAGCATTGATGCAATCGCCAAAGAGGTTATTGGTTAGGCTTTAAAAAGTAGATTGAAAGTTTTAAATCGATTGGGTTAATTTGACTGACAATTTAAAGAAAAACATCACATGGAATACCGTTGGCTCGATTGCATACCTTGCTTGTCAGTGGTTAACGACAGTTGCCGTAGTTCGTCTTTCATCGGATTTTAACTATGCAGGTGATTTGTCTTTGGCAATGACAATCAGCAATCTATTTGTTCCAATCGGTTTATATAAGATTCGATCCTTTCAGGTATCCGATCTTTCATGTGAGTATTCTTCGGGGGAATACATTGGTTTTCGTCTAATCACAATAGTGTTGGGGTTTGTTTTCGTATTACCTTATGCATTCTTTACCTGTCAGCAGTCTTCCCTTCTCCCCGTGTACTTCTATTGCATATATAAGTCAATAGAAGTGATGGTCGATGTGTTCCACGGCATTGATCAAAAAGCAGGAAATATGATTTATTGTGGCATTTCGATGCTGCTGAGAGGCATTTTGTCACTTCTCGCGTTTTGTGCCGGAATGCATGTCTCACATTCTCTTGTATTGAGCATCGTTCTAATGATTGCGGTGTCTCTCCCTGTAATGGTTGTTGATGTACGTTGGGCTTCGAATTTCGATGCGATTGTTCCTTCTTTTAGGTTCAAGGCGATGTCTGAACTGTTTTATAAGTGTCTTCCCGCTACGGTTGGGGTTTTTTGTTGCGCTGCAGTTACATCTGTTTCGCGTCAAGAACTTGCTGCTGCATTGGGGGCATCAATGTTGGGTGTTTATTCCTCGGTGTGTTCTCCCGCGGCAATAGTTCAGGCGGGTGCTGCTAATGCCTATGCCCCTTTGCTCGGCGCTTTTGCGAGCGCTAGTGAGTCGGAGGATAAAAAAGCATTTAATACCATGTTGGTGAAGGTCATTCTTGGCGCCCTTGTCTTGTGTATTCTTATTTTGTTCGCTTGTTTCATCTGCGGCGACTACTTGTTGGGACTACTTTTCGGTGACCAAATTCATCAGTATTCTTTTTTGCTGTACGGTGCGGTAATTAGCTCTCTGATTACGGCGTTTATCGGTTTCTTTTCCGACCTGACAATTGTTAAAAGAAAGATGGTTGGTAATCTTGTTGGTAATTTAGTTGCTTTAATCGTTGTTGTCCCTCTTTCCAGCTTAATGATTCACTTGTTTGGACCTAACGGAACGAGTATTGCAATTTCGCTTGCTTATTTTGTCGGGTGTGTCGCGATGCTTCCCTGCATTATTCGGAATAATGCAGTAGAGATTCGCTAAATACTTAGATATAAAAGTGTGCGGCCGGTGCTTAATATCTACCTGAATTGACTTCTTTAACGCCAATGGAGGGGTTATCAGTTCTGGCGCAGGTATTAACGCTTTTTAATTCTAATTTATGCCCAGCAGGCGTCTTTTCGTTTAGCATAAGACACGTATTAGTAGGTTAAGCAACAACTTCAAATTTGTTTAAGTTTCATTCACCTTAATTTTGTTTATTGGAGCTTGAAATGTGCGATAGCGTATTCAAAGACAAGACCCTCATGATCACGGGCGGCACCGGCTCGTTCGGCAACACCG
>OBIU01000624.1_pt1 | contig 15234 bp, 15 predicted proteins | sample 1519871 | NCBI WGS metagenome assembly OBIU01 (sample SAMN04209229, study PRJEB22552) | human gut metagenome | biome: gut; material: feces | host: Homo sapiens | place: USA: Oklahoma
TAAAATGCAACACACGACAGAAAGGACTTTACCATGAAAAAGACTATTTGGAAAAGAATTCTTTGCGCAGTGCTCGTTACGCTGACTGCTTGCGTCCTGTGCACCGGCGCATTCGCTGCCAAGTATACCTGTATCAAGAGTGGCTGCACCAGAGAGGCGGTTAAGGGCTCTGCCTATTGCTGGGTACATAAACCCACTAAGAGCAATTCCAGCGTCTCCGGCAGCGGCTCTAGACCGTCCGGCAGCTCCAGCACAAAACATAAATACACCTGCATCAAGGACGGCTGCACGCGAGAAGCGGATAAGGACTCAGCTTACTGCTGGGTACATCGCCCTTCCAAATCTTCCACCAAGAGCAGCACTTCTTACAGCTCCAAATCTTCGTACAGCAGTTCTTACTCAAGCAGTAAAGAATCCTACAAGACGTATGATTCCTATGATGATGGCTACGATGCCATCTACGATGATGACGACTACGATGAGGATCGCTACAACAGCGACCCGGACTACGCGGCAGGCGTAGATGACGCTATGGACGAGTTGGATTGGTAACACAACAGTTTATGCAAATGGCAGGAGGTTCCCTATGAAAGCATTTATCACGATCACCGGATTGAAGTTCCATTTTGGCAGCAAGCCTTTTGCGGTCGGGCAAAAGGTAAAGCTGGTCAAAGAGCCTGACAATGAATATGACAGCGAAGCAATCAAGGCAGAGCTGCCGGGGCTTGGTTGCGCAGGTTATGTGGCGAACAGCCCGCACACGGTGCTGGGTGACTGCATCAGCGCCGGCAGACTGTACGACAAAATCGGAGACAGTGCCACGGCCAAAGTTGTCTATGTACTGGACAATGCGGTGGTCTGTAAGGTGAAGATTGCAGAGAAAGAAAAGATGTGCGGTCAATGCCTATGATGACGACCCAAAAAGCAGGTTGCTATCAAGAGCCCCCGCAAGCAATCTTGCTTACCCTGCCTGATATGCGCCCAGGGCAATGGGCTAGACCTGGATAATCTGTTCATAAGATAATGATTCCCCAGCCGCGGGCAACGGCGGCAGGAAAATTTTTATGCCCGAACGATGGAAATACCGCGCTCCGATAAAATCACAAAACAAAAAGTGCCTACCCCACATGCGGCGGATGACATGCCGTTGTGGGATGGACACTTTTTGATTGTTGGCAAATGTTCTGAGGGAAAGGTGAGAAATGTGAAAAAATATTTTATTCATGCACCCGCTTGGAATGGCGGGCCTTTTCAAGATCTTCCTGGCGGAGCTATTCTTAGCTGCAGCCGCAGGCACCGCAAATATAGCGGTCTGCCGGAAGGTAGATGAAAATTGTTGGGTCATACGGGATGTTGTTGCCTGCATCGTAAGCATCGGTATGGCCGTCGATCACAAAAATGTCTTTGCTGCCGCATTTGGGGCAAATGTGGGTATTTTCATGGGGGAGGCTCATTCCTTTTTACGGTATATTGTGACAGATAGCTGTGCGGCCGCTGACCAAATATTGGAAAAAGCAGGGAAATGTCTTAAATCATCACATCGCCCACCAGCATAGAGCCGGAAGGTTCGATGGCGTAAACGGTGTACTTGCGCGGTTCTGCGCGGGTACCCGGCGACGGGGGAACGGCCAGCCGGATGCAGCCCTGTTCCGGGGTGACATAGTGGAACTGGCGGTGCGCAGTGGTGGCATGGGGGTGCTCATCCAATGTGGACCACGCCAGAATGCCGCCATGTACCGGTGCTGCCTGGGAGGCAGTCTCCTGCAGAACGGGGATTTCGGCCGGGGAATCTGGAGTATCCGGTGCATCGGTGGGGGCGGCATCTTCTGCCGGAGCTTCTTTCGGCGCGGCGGGTGCAGCTGGGGCAGGCAGTGCAGCGCAGAAATCATCCGGCAGAACGTGCTGGGTGCTGCCGATGTACATGGCAAACAGATCCGGTGCAACCTTGGGCACCCGGCGTAGCCAGGCGGAGGTGCGGGCTGGGCAGCCGGGCAGGGCACCGTCCGGGTCACGCTTGCGCATGCACAGGGCGGTGTTGTTCCAGGCAACCAAAAAGTCATCCAGCAAAAGCTCGGTTTCGGTGTCAAAATCTTCCGCTGCGGCATAGGGATCCACCAACAGGGCGGCAGGCTGTGCCCCCTGGCGAAAGCCCCTTAGTGCCGCATAGCGCAGCGGCGGCATTCCAGCGGCCTGCTGTGCGGGGGTGGATTCCAGCCCCACGATCACGCCGTACCCAGCGCGTACCTCACTGCGCAGCAAGGCAAGGTTGCCCCAGCAGGCCCAGCAGGGGAACCCCCAGCACCCGGCGGCGGCGGCGGCAAAGCTTAAATTACGCTCAGCGTCAGTACTGCGGCAGTCTCGCATGGCAAGGGCAAATTCTTCGGGCAGGATATCTGCGCCCCAGCGGTTGGTCAGGCTGGCCAGGCAGATGGCAAGGTCCATAACGGGCTGCAGCGCCGGGGCGCGCCGCGCAACGGCATAGGGCATCAGGTGCAGGCGTGCGTTGATGGGCCGCCCGCCCGCGGGGATCACATCTACCGCTCGCACGCTGACCCCCACCAGGCTGACGGAAGGGGTGGTGTGTTCGTCTTTGGTATACAGGTAGATGCGCAGCTGGGCCTGGGTGGCGGTTTTACTGTCCAGCACAAGGCTGTCCGGCAGCAGGTTTACAGCGCCTTTGGCCACGGGGGCTGCGCCTTCGCGCTCCAGATAGGGGCTCCAGCGGCCAAAGCTGGACCAGCTGGTCCAGTTGCCGTCCACCATCACGCGGGCCTGGGCTTCCACGGCAGTTCCCGGCGGGGTGCCGGCGTTCCAGCTCACGCGCAGGGCGTCAAAGGTGGGCAGCGGTACGGCGGGGCTGGTGTAGCACCCATAGGGCACATGCCCGCCGGAGACAAGGTCCAACACAATGCGCCCGTGGGCAACGGTAACGTTATCCAGCTCGCCCCGCATAAACGCTTCGGTTTCATGCAGGATAAAAGTGTTCTTACTTTCCATAGGTTTGCCGCCTTATCTGGTTGGTATCAAACGGAAGTGTGCCCGTGCTGCTCCATCAGGTCGTTGATCTCATCCTCGCGCCGGGCGGTGATGGTCTTTTCCAGGTGGAACGCTTTATCCAGTGCCGGATAGATGATCTGCAAAGCGAGGGTGTAGGGCAGCCAGAAACCCAGAATCAACACCACCGGGATGGTGTAGGGCATCCAGGCAAGCATCACGCCCCAATAGATGCAGAGCACTGCCCCGGCTGCCAGGGTGCGCGGCAAAAATCCGATCATGAACAGCGCGGCGTTTTTCAGCCGCTCCGCCTGGGACACGCTGACCAGAACCACCTGCGCAAACAGATACAGGCAGAACACCAGCAAAAAGAAGATGCCAAGCACCATGCAGATCCATACCGAGATAGGCACGTTTTCCAGATCAGGCAGGGCGTACAGCAAAAAGGCCCACAGCCCAAGGCAAAACCCCGCCCCGGCACCGGGCAGCAGACTTTCGCGCCAGTTCTGCTTCCAGGCCATGCGGTAGGTGTGCCACCAGTAGCCGGGTTCATCGCGCAGAGCGCGCAGGATGGTATCCAGCATGCCGCAAAAAACAGGTGCGGCAATCAGCCCGCCTACAGCGCCGGACAGCAGGCACAGCGGCAGGCTGGCGGCCATAGTGCTGAACAAAACAGCGGCATAGCCCGGGGCGAAGCCCAGCACGCACAAAATACTGGCTTTATAAAACGGCCACAAATCGCGCCCCAGCAGCTCAAAAAAGCGGGCCGCGCCAACTTTGCGTCCGCGGGTTTCGGTCGCCTCCACAGCATCGGGCTGCACAGGGGTATTTTTGTCTTCCATTGCCATATTCAAAAATGACCTTTCTGTGTTTTTAATTAGGGGTAAGCGGACTGGGCGGCAGTGCGCTGCCGCCGCTTTTGCAGCCCTGCTTACAATATTACAAGTTTATCATAGCGTTTTTTAGCGGGTTATGCAAGGCAGCGGGCACGGGATGGTCAAAATAATTTTACAATTCCAACATAAATTTATGGTATAATACCACTTACGTTAAAAAGATTAGGAGAGTTTTTAAGATGGCATGGGTCACAAAAGACAGCGTTGAACAGTATGAAACGCCCGAATCGAAAAAAGAATATACCAAACAGGAAAAAGCTGCCAACTGGTGGTATTACCACAAGCTGTACGTTGGCATTGCGGTCATCGCCGTGGTGCTGGTGGTGTGGATGGTGCACGATGTTGTTACCCGGGTGCGGCCGGACTACCGCGTTGGCTATGTGGGCAGCAGCAACTTGCCGACAGATACGGTAACGGCCCTGGAAAACACGCTGGCCGCCTACTGTGATGACCGCAATGGCGACGGCAAGGTGGTAGTGGAGCTGGTGCAGTATAACCTGGATTTTGATTCCGAGAGCGAAAACACCGATGCATACACCCAGATGGCTGATGTGACCCGGCTTTCTGCGGATTTATCCAGTGAGGACGGGCCTTACATCTTTATCATGCAGGATACCGATTACGCGCAGCAGTTTGCGGAAACCACCGGCGCTTTGCAGTACCTGGACGGCACCATGCCCGACACGGAGAATGTGGATGAAAATGATAATGTGATCGTGGACTGGACCAAGATGGTTTACCGCTGGACGGACTGCCCGGCTCTGACCGGTCTGGATTTGGGTACCTACACCGGCCTGACGATGGTGGATGACCTCCAGGGCGAAAACCAGGACATCATGAAAAACACCTACATAGGCCGCCGCGCGTATTATACCGACAAAACCGCGCTGGAAAGCGAAACCTATGATGCCCTGTGGAACATCTTGACCGCGGGTGCCGTTTCCACCGTGGGGCAGCAGTGATGCGCTACCGCCCGGTAAAAAAGCCGGCCCCCATGCCGGAAAACCCCTACCACCGCATCTTTACCCCCATGCCAAGCTTTGAGGATCTGGTGCGGAAGGCGAGGGAAGAGGAAAAGAAATTAAAAAGTAATAAAGAATAAAGAAAAATGAAGGTGTGCCTGCGGCACGGATTGAGATATCAGGCTGCGGGCACGCATAAAAGAATGGCAGGAAGTTTATGTTTTCTGAGCGGCGCTGCGCGCCGCGGTCCACCAAAATTATTCATTATTCTTTATTCACTATTCTTTCAATCAAAAAGCAGGGCTTCGGCCCTGCTTTTTTGCTTTTTTTGATGGTGCCCTATTGCGATACAGACCGTTTTATAGTATAGTAAAACATGAATAACCATGGAATGTGAGGAACCTGTCTATGGATCAGTTGCAGCAGGCCCGTGCGCAGATTGACGAGATCGACGCAAAGATGGCCGCATTGTTTGAACAGCGTATGCAAGCAGTGGGCCAGGTGGCACAGTACAAGGCGCGCACCGGCAAACAGGTGTTTGACCCGGCACGCGAAGCCCTTGTGCTGGAAAAGAATACCGCCCGCGTGCAGAACCCGGAACTTCAGCCCTATTACCGCGAATTTTTGAAAAAAGCGCTGGCGGTTTCCCGCGCGTACCAGCATGTTCTGATTGGGCAGGATGTTGCCGCCTACCAGGGGGTGGAGGGCGCGTGGTCCCACATTGCGCTGCGTCAGCTGTTCCCCTTTGCCAAGGCACAGGCGTACTCCACCTGGAACGAGGTGGTGGAAGCCGTGGAGCGGGGCGATGCTTACTGCGGCGTTCTGCCGTTTGAAAATTCCAACGCGGGCGATGTTTCCGCTGTGCTGGACCTGCTGTATGCCCACCCCGGCCTGAAAGTAGCCCGCATGTGCGACCTGCCCATTCGGCAGGACCTGCTGGCGCTGCCGGGCGCGCAGCTGAGCGAGATCAAAACGGTCATCAGCCATCAGCAGGCGCTGGCGCAGAGTGGGCCATTCTTGAAACTGCACCACTTTGCCACCAAAGCCTGGGGCAACACAGCGGATGCCGCCCGCTATGTGGCGGAACAGGGCGACCAAACCCTGGCAGCTATCGCTTCCGCCGAAACAGCCAAGCTGTACGGGCTGCAGATTTTGGCCGAGGGCGTGAACGAGGACGGCGACAACACCACCCGCTTTATCGTGATTGAAAAAGAGGGCGCCCAGCGGCAGCCGATCGCCGCCGCACCGGGGCAGCGGCTTTCGATGCTGTTTACGGTGGACCACAAGCCGGGGCGGCTGGCGCGGGTGATCCAGATCATCGGCGAGCGCGGCTTTAACATGGAAACCATCAAAAGCCGTCCGCTGCCCCATGTTCAGTTTGAATATTATTTTTATGTTCAGCTTGTCTGCCCGGCAAATGCCGCAACGGACGATTGCGCCAAGCTGGTGCATGAGCTGGAAAACGTGTGCCGCACGGTGCGGATACTGGGTGTATTTGACCTGTAAATGACGGAAAAACACGGGAGGAATTGTTATGAAATTGACCATGCAGCTTGGCAGCCGCAGCTATGATATCATCCTGAAAAGCGGGTGCCTGGCCAACCTGTACCAGTTTGCCAATGTTGCCAACCGCAAGGTGTTTATCCTGACGGATTCCGGCGTACCGGAGCAGTATGCCCAGACCGTGCTGGCCCAGTGCCCCAATGGAATGGTGTACACTGTGCCCCAGGGCGAAGCCAGCAAAAGCCTGAAAGTGTATGGCCAGGTGCTGCAGGCCATGCTGGAGTTCAACATGACCCGCAAGGACCTGCTGGTGGCCGTCGGCGGCGGCGTTGTGGGGGATTTGGGCGGGTTCTGCGCGGCATCTTATATGCGCGGCATTGATTTTGTCAACTGCCCCACCACCACCCTTTCCCAGATCGATTCCTCCATTGGCGGCAAAACCGCCATTGACCTGGGCGAAACCAAAAACATTGTTGGCGCTTTCTGGCAGCCCAAGGTGGTGCTGGTGGATTTTGATGCCCTGGCAACGCTGCCCCGCCGCCACTTTGTCAACGGCCTGGCGGAGGCCATCAAGGCGGGTCTGATTGCTGACCCGGAGCTGTTTGCCCTGTTTGAGTGTGAACACCCCGAAGAAAACATTGAGCGCATCATCTACCGTTCCCTGCGCGTGAAGAAGAACGTGGTGGAAAACGATGAGCACGAGCAGGGCCAGCGCGCCTGCCTGAACTTTGGCCATACCATCGGCCATGGCATTGAGGCTGTCAAGGGGGTGCGCGGCCGCCGCACCAACGGCCTGTTCCATGGCGAGTGCGTGGCGCTTGGCATGCTGCCTATGATCGAGGATAAATCCCTTGTGCGCCGCACCCGCGCCATCTACCGCACTTTGGGCCTGCCCACCCGCACGGGTGTGGACAAAAATAAGGTGCTGAGCTATATGCAGCACGACAAAAAGAGCGCGGGCAGCACCATTACCGTCATCAAGGTGCCCGGCCTGGGCTGCTGGCGCGCCGATAAGATTCCCATGACCGAACTGCCCGCCCTGCTTGGCATCAAGGAAAACGAGGACTGAGCCGATGAAAAATACCTTTGGCAATGCATTGGGCCTGACCATTTTTGGCGAAAGCCACGGTGCCGCCGTCGGCGCTGTGCTGGACGGCCTGGCCGCGGGGTTGCCGGTGGATGAAGCGTACATCGCCGAGCGGATGGACCGCCGCCGCGCCCGCGGAGATGGGCTTTCCACTGCCCGCACCGAGCCGGATGTGGTGGAGTTTTTGAGCGGTGTGGTCAACGGCCATACCACCGGAACCCCCATCACCATGATGATCCGCAACACCAACACCCGCAGCGGAGATTATGCAAAAACGGCGGATCTGCTGCGCCCCGGCCACGCGGATTACACGGCATATGCCAAATATGAAGGCTGGCAGGATGCCCGCGGCGGCGGCCACTTTTCCGGCCGCATCACCGCAGCCAGCGTGGCTGCGGGTTCGATCTGTGAGCACATTCTGGCACAGCGCGGTATTAAGGTGTATACCCACATTGCCCGCTGTGCCGGGGTGGAGGATGCTCCGCTTTCCAGCTCTGCCGGTTTGATTATGGCGGAACCACAGCCGGGCCATTTTGCCTTGTTGGACCCCGAAAAAGAAGCCCCCATGCAGGCAGCCATCCGCGCAGCCGGGGCCGAGGGCGACAGCGTGGGCGGTATTCTGGAAACTGTCATCACCGGGGTGCCCGCGGGCATCGGCGAACCGTTCTTTGACAGTGTGGAAAGTGAGATCGCCCACCTGGCGTTTGCCATCCCCGCTGTCAAAGGCATTGAGTTTGGCGCGGGCTTTGCCTTTGCGGACCTGCGCGGCTCCCAGGCAAACGACCCGTTTACCATGCGGGACGGCAAAGTGGTAACGGCCACCAACAAAAACGGCGGCATCAACGGCGGCATTGCCAACGGCATGCCCATTGTGTTCCGCACGGCGGTAAAGCCCACCCCCAGCATTTATAAAGAACAGGATACCGTGGATTATATCGCCAAGGCAGATGCAAAACTGCAGATCAAGGGCCGGCACGACCCCTGCATTGTGCCCCGTGCTGCTGTGGTGCAGAACACCCTGGCAGCATTTGCCGTGCTGGACCTGCTGACCGTGCGTTACGGTACGCTGGGGCAAAAGTAATACAGCCGAAGCAAACAGAAAGGAAGCGCAACATGGAATACGGTCTGATCGGAGCCAAACTGGGCCACAGCTATTCCAAAATCATCCATGAGGCCGTGTGCGGCTATTCCTATGAGCTGCATCCGCTGCCCACGGAGGAAGAAGCCCATGCCTTTATGCAGGCAAAGGCGTTCAAAGCCATCAATGTTACCATCCCGTACAAAAAGCTGGTCATCCCATATTGCGATGAGGTGGAACCACGTGCGGCGGCCATCGGCGCAGTGAACACCGTGGTCAACCGGGATGGCAAGCTGTATGGCTATAATACGGATTATACCGGCTTTGCCTACCTGGCCCGCTGCCACGGCGTGAAGTTTGCCGGGGCTGTGGTGCTGGTGCTGGGCACCGGAGGCACCCACAACACCGTCACGGCTGTCTGCCAGGACGCCGGAGCCAAACAGGTGCTGACCGCCAGCCGCACCGGCAAGGAGGGTGCCCTGACCTATGAGGAAGCCCAGCAGCACCCGGAAATCAATATCATTATCAACACCACCCCGGCGGGCATGTACCCCAACAACGGCAGCTGCCTGCTGGACCTGCATGCCTTCCCCAAGCTGGAAGCCGTGCTGGACTGCGTTTATAACCCGTTCCGCACCGAACTTTTGCTCCGTGCGGAGGAACTTGGCGTGCCCGCCTACTGTGGGTTCGAGATGCTGGTGGCGCAGGCAGTGTACGCGGCGGAGCACTTTACCGGCCAAAAGCTGCCGGAAGCTGTGATCGCTGACACCCACCGCAAGCTCAAGCGAGATCTTTCCAACGTGGCCATCATCGGAATGCCGGGCTGCGGCAAGTCCACCATCGGGCGTGCCTTGGCCAAAACGCTGGGCAAAACCTATGTGGATCTGGATGAAGTGATCGAGAAAAACACCGGAATGCCCATCCCGGATATCTTTGCGCGTGAAGGCGAGGCATCGTTCCGCAAGTACGAATCTCAGGCTGTGGCAGAGATCAGCAAGCAGACACGGCAGGTCATCTCCTGCGGCGGCGGGGTGATCAAAACACCGGGCAACGCCCGCGCCCTGCGCCAGAACGGCCCTGTGCTGTGGGTGCAACGCCCGGTCGAACGGCTGGCAACCGGCGGGCGGCCGCTTTCCACCGGGCTGGACGCCCTGCGCAAGATGGAAGCCGAGCGGATGCCGCTTTACCGCGCAGCGTCCGATGCCGCGGTGGATAACACCGGCCGCCTGGAAAACACAGTAGAAACCGCCGTGCAGGCGTTTGAAACAACATTTGATGCCTGAACGGCACGAAAGAGGGGAACACCGTGGAAGCAACCGTTGCAGCCATTGAACCGGGCCGCCTGGCCGGAACCGCTGCCGTGCCGCCCAGCAAAAGCGCGGCACACCGCGCTGTGGTGTGCGCGGCCCTGGCCGCCGGTACCAGCCACATTGGCAATGTGGAATTTTCGCAGGATATTCTGGCCACGTTGGGGGCTGCCCAGCAGCTGGGGGCCAAGGTGGAGCGGGGCGAGCATGAGCTGACCATTACCGGCCGCGGCAATGCGGACGGTTTTGCCACCATTACCCGCCCGGTGTTCTGCAACGAAAGCGGCAGCACACTGCGGTTTATCCTGCCGCTGTTCAGCCTGACGGCCCAAAAAGTGCGCTTTACCGGCGCAGGCCGCCTGATGCAGCGCCCACAGGAAATTTATGCCCAGCTGTTTGAGCGCCAGGGGCTGCGTTTTGAACAGAACGAACAGGGCATTACGATTTTTGGCCGCCTGTGCCCCGGTACCTTTACGCTGCCGGGCAATGTGTCCAGCCAGTTCATCAGCGGGCTGCTGTTTGCCACCCCGTTGATGGAAGCCCCCAGCACCATTGAGGTGCGCGCTCCCTTTGAAAGCCGCAGCTATGTGGACCTGACCACAGACGCGATGCAGAAATTTGGCGTTAAAGTTTCGGTCCGCGCCCGCAAGGATGGCTCCGCCACCTACAAAGTAGCAGCGCCGCAGCATTATGCGGCAGCAGACATGGATGTTGAAGGCGATTACAGCCAGGCGGCGTTTTTGGCCGTGCTGGGCAGCACTGTGGGCGGCATTACGATAACGGGTCTGCCCTCCGGTTCCCACCAGGGAGACCGGGTGATCCTGGATATCTTAAAGCAGTGCGGCGCAAAGTTTGAGCGCAGCGGCAGCCATGTGACCTTCCATCGCAGCCTGCTGAAGGCGGTGGAGATCGACCTGGCCGATTGCCCAGACCTTGGCCCGGTGCTCATCGCACTGGGGTGCTTCTGCAGCGGCACCACCATCATCCGCAACGCCGGGCGGCTGCGCATTAAAGAGTGTGACCGCATTGCCGCTATGCAGGAAGAGCTTGCCAAGATGGGCGGCACGGTAAAAGCGGACGGCGATACCCTGACAATTGAGGGCTGCGCTCTGCACAAGCCCACGACGCCGCTGAACGGCCATAACGACCACCGCATTGTAATGGCAATGGCCGTTGCTGCCCTGGCCGCAGGCCAGCCGGCGGTCATCGAGGGGGCCAACGCGGTCAACAAAAGCTGGCCGGATTTCTTTGAGGTCATCAAGGGCCTGGGGGCCCATGTAACAAATCAGGGGTGAAAGCAAAATGGACGGGATGGATAAAAACAAAACGTTTTTAATTGTGGGCCTGGGCCTGCTGGGCGGCAAATATGCCCAGGTGCTCAGCCAGAAAGGCTACCGCGTGACCGGCATTACCCACAGCCAGAGCACGCTGGATTATGCACTGGAACACGCCTATATCTGCGAGGGCCGCAACGAAAACTTTGACGACCTGGTGCAGAACGCGGATTACATCATCTTTGGCCTGTACCCCACTGTGCTGCTGGAATGGGTCAGGCAGTACGGCCACCTGGTCCGCCCCGGCACGCTGATAACCGATGTTTCCGGCGTAAAGCGCGGCGTGGTGGAGCCGGTGCAGCAGATGCTGCCGGAGGGCGTGGAGTTCATTGCCAGCCACCCCATGGCCGGCCGTGAGACCAGCGGCGTGGCCCACAGTGCCGAGGTAAACTTTGCCCCGGCAAACTTTATCATTACCCCCACCGAAAAAAACACCCCGGAAGCCATTGAATGGTGCCGTACCCTGGCCCGCACACTGGGGTTTGCCCGCATTAGCGTGCTCAGCCCGGCAGAGCATGACCACATGATCGGCTATGTCAGCCAGCTGTGCCATGCCATTGCCGTCAGCCTGATGTGCGCCAGCGATAACACCGAGCTTGCCAAGTATACCGGGGACTCTTTCCGCGACCTGACCCGCATTGCGCGCATCAACGATAAAATGTGGGCGGAGCTGTTCTTGTGGAACAAGGATAACCTGATTAGTGAGATCGATATGTTCAGTGATGCACTTGCCACCATGCGCCAGAAACTGGTGGATGACGACCGCGAAGGGCTGGAAAAAATGTTCCGCCTTTCCACCGAGCGCCGCAAGGCATTTGATAAAAAATAACCGGGAAGCCGGTCTGTTTTGCCGGAAGGGAGGCGGCCTTTATGCCCCGTAAAGAAGGACAAAAATTAAAGCTGCTTACGTTGTTGGAAATTTTTGTGCGGGAAACCGACGAAAAGCACCCCATCAGTGTGCCGCGCATGGTAGAACTGCTGAAAGAACGCGGCATTGTGGCAGAGCGCAAAAGCGTGTATGACGATATCCAGACCCTGAACGAAATGCCGGATACCCCCTTTGAGATCGTGCAGCAGCGCGGCCGCGGGGGCGGGTATTATATGGTGGATACCCCGTTTGAACTGGCGGAGCTGAAACTGCTGGTGGACGCTGTGTATGCCAGCAAGTTCATCACCGCGCGCAAAAGCAAGGTACTGATCGAAAAGCTGGGGCGGTTCACCTCCCGCTACCGCCAGGAGGAGCTGGACCGCAAGGTGCTGGTTTCCGGCCGGGTGAAAAGCCAGGAGGAAAAGATCCTTTACAGCGTGGATACCCTGCACAGCGCCATCACCGCGGGCAACCAGGTGCGGTTCAAATACTGTGACTGGGACCTGCAAAAGCAGATGGTGCCCCGTCATGAAGGCCAGCTGTACACCGTCAGCCCCTGGGTGATGGTGTGGGAAAACGGAAACTATTATATGATCGCCTATACCGAAGGCCGTCTGAAGCACTACCGCGTGGATAAAATGCGCAAAGTGGAGCTGCTGCCGGATACCGAACGTGAAGGCGCTGAGGAATACGCCGAATTTGACGTAAACCAGTATATGCAGCAGATGTTTGATATGTTCAACGGCCCGGTGCGCAAAGTGACCATGCGGTGCGAAAACCGCCTGGCCGGGGCGATGATCGACCGGTTTGGCACGGGGGTTACCCTGGTGCGCAACCCGGATGGCGACCACTTTAATGTGGTGGTAAATGTGCAGGTCAGCCCCCGGTTTTACGGCTGGGTGGCCGGCTTTGGCACAGGGATCGAAATTCTGGACCCACCCAGCGTGCGTGCAGAAATGAAGAAAAAGCTGGATGAGCTGGAGGGCCTTTACCGCTGATGCAGACAGCAAAACAAAAGCTCAAACGCGCAGCACCGTGGCTGTTTTTGCTGCTGGTGCTGGCCGGGCTTGCCGCAGTGCGCGGTCTTGCCGCCAATTATGAGATCGGGTACGAGATCATGAACGGCGACTTCCAGAATTATAACCCGGTGCGCCACCTGCTGGCCGGGCAGGTACCTTATCGTGATTTTACCGTCTACCTTGGTGCGGGCGAGCTGTACAGCGTGGGCGGTTTGCTGCTGGTGCTGGGCAACAGCTTTGGCCGCAGCATGTTCGCCACAAACTTTTGCACCTGGTTCTATTTTGAGCTGCTGGTGCTGGCGGTCTGCCTGGTGGTCATCGGCACTGCCCGTGCGGCCCGCGCGGCAGCGCTGGCGCTGTGCAGCGTGTTTTTTGCCTATGTGCAGGGGGCAAACCTGCCGTTTGCCGGTCAGGTGAACACCCTGCTGAGCTATGCCGCCGCCAACGGCAACAGCGCCCGCATGATGCGCTCCGCCGCTTTAACACTGGCGGTACTGGTCATCCTGCTGGGACTGCATTTCTGGCAGCAGGATACAAGCAGGCGGCTGTTGGCCCCGGCGGTGCTGGTGCCCTTTGCCGCAGGCTTTTTTGTGCCTTGGAGCAATGATATGGGCGGCGCTGCCTATATTTCCATTGCGCTGGGGTATGGGCTGTATCTCATCCGGCTGTATCGCAGTTCCATCGGTAAAATTGTGGTGCAGACACTGCGCTACATCGTTACCAGTGTGGTGGGGCTTGGCGTTTCGGTGCTGCTCATCAGCTGGGGGCACCCGCTGGCCTGGCTGCGCCAGACCCGCGGAACCAGCGCTTACCAGACTTGGTATTACGGCAATACCCTCAGCGACCGGGTGTGCGGCGTGGCAGACCTGCACTGGCCGGGCGCGGCAGTGTTCTGCCTTGCGGCGGCACTGGCGTTTGGCATCGGTATTTTTGTCTGCCGCAGCAAACGCTCTGCTGTGTTGGCGGCCGGGGGCTTTGCCCTGACACTGGGCATGGTGCTGTGGAACCTGCTGTACGGCATGGTCAGTGCCTCCAACAATGGGCCCACGGGCGGCGCGGCGGCACTGGCTGCCGTACTGGCCCCGGCGTGTATCATCAAAGCGGTGCTGCTGGTTTGCCAAAAGGTAAGCTTTCCGCAGGTTGCAGCGCGCATTGTGCCCGCAGGCTGTGCGGTGCTGGGGGCCGCTGTGCTGGCCGTTGGCATGGCCGGGCAGGTGCAGACCCGCATTGGCGGGCACGAGGGCTATACCTTTGTGCCGGAGCTGGGCGGCTGGATCGGTGACCAGGCCGAAAAGCTGGCAACTGAAAAGGAACTGACGGCGGGCAAGCGGCTGTTTGGCACCTATTCCAGTGCGCTGGAAGCCATGACTGGCCAGCTGCAGCCTACCGGCACGGATTACATCATCCATGCCCTGGGGGATCGCCAACGCCTGGCGTACCTGCAAACCTTCCAGCAGGGGGATTTTGACATTGTCGTGACCCCCAGCCCCAAGGTGGCCCCGCCGGAGCGGTGGAGCCGCAACGCCAACTGGTGGTTCTACCGGGAGCTGTACCGTTACTGGCAGCCGGTGGCAAACACCTTCCAGTCCGGCGGCATGCACCTTTTCTGGGAGCGCACCGGAACCGATAACAATCTGAACGTGGAAACCACGACTGCTGCCACCCTGCAGGGAGATGGCACTGTGCTGGTGACCGTAACGGCGGCGGACGCGGATTTTTGCGGTGTGGCGGATGTAACGCTGCACTATGGGCTGGTCAGCTCTGACAGCATGGACCACCCGTTTGACCGGCAGTTCCTGCATGTGACCTGTGTGACGGAAAACGAACTCTGCGCCGCCGCGGAACGCGACACCAACCAGGGCGATTTCTACCTGCCCACCGACCGCGACAGTTACGAGGTGCCTATCACCATTTCCAACGGTGTGGGGCAAATTCTGCTGACGGCAAAATCCGGCAGCGGCACCGTGTACCCGCAGATAAACGCAGTTGAAGTGAATGCGACGTATCAGGATTGGGAGTACTTCTTCGAGTAACGCGGAAAAAACTGCAGGTCCGGCAGCGGGAGTGGAAAGTTGTAAAGGCAACACCGCACAATTCCCGCCTTACGGCTTAAGCACCGCTCCGACGGCTGCGGCACGGCATCTGCGTTGCCAAAATGCTCGATAATACACAAAGTATTATCTGCG
>OBIU01000627.1_pt1 | contig 15114 bp, 14 predicted proteins | sample 1519871 | NCBI WGS metagenome assembly OBIU01 (sample SAMN04209229, study PRJEB22552) | human gut metagenome | biome: gut; material: feces | host: Homo sapiens | place: USA: Oklahoma
AACGTCCTGCCGTTCTCCCTGCATGGCTTTCCTGCCCCCTTCCGGCGGCGTTTTCCGGCTCTCCTTCTCAGGGTCATCGCCGGGTATCCCATGCAGACGGTCATACGGTTTTCAAGGTACAACAGGCAAAACGGCAACAAAAAAGCCGTCACAGAACAGACCAGCCCTGCCTTCGCTTTTTCTGGAAGGTCATGCTAGTCGGTTATGTAACGGCTGAAAGCCAAGATGTTCAGCCCCGCAGGGCCAGAACGAATATGTAAAAATATGTTATATTCAATTGTTGAGATAGATTACCACAAAAATCGAGCCGTGTCAACAAAAAGTTTTGAAAGCGCGTTGTTTTCGGCAGCTTGCAAGAAAAAACAAGGGAAACTTTGGCAAAAAGAGAGAGGGCTGGACGGTGCCAGCCCTCTTGACAAAGCATTTGACGATGGGGAGAAAGATGCCACGATTGATCGCTGCTTCAAGAGCCTTTGTGGGTTATTCCAACGAGCCGGATCTTTTTAGTGATTCCGGCAGCGAAACACGGAGCATATAAGAGAGATTTTCCACAAGAACTTGTTTTGTTTCTGGGTTATAGCTGGTACGGAACCAATCGACAAGTGTGCTGACCGTGGCATTGGAATAAAAACGGCATAGAAATTCCTTGAAATCTTTGGTCAGATGAAGATCGCTCTCGGCCTCGCTTTCATCGATAAATTTGCGGATGAGCAGGAATATGTCATCACATAGAAGATATTTGAGTTGATCCCGGCCGATCGTATCGTAGATGCAGTTCAGGAGATGTGTGTTGGATTCAATATAATCGACCGTGAACTGTAAAGCACTCTGAATGTCGGTCATAAAATTAAATTGACGGAGTGCCACAACAAAGTCCTGTTCCAGACTCCATTTGAGCAGGGCATTGATATCTACGAAATGGTAGTAGAAGGTCTTTCGGTTCAGACCGCAATCCGCAACGATGTCATTGACTGTGATCTTTCGCAAAGGATTCTTCTCCATTTGATGTTTCAAGGCAGCCGACAGCTTCTTTTTGGTTTGCAGGCTGGTCTCTTCGTGGGTCATGTGAGTTTTCCTCCGTCATTAAGCTGGATTTTAGTATACATCTGTCCGGCAAATGATTCAATGGGTAAACAGGGAACATTTGTCCGGTATCTACCGGACAGTTTTGCTTTTTTTGGGTATATATTTTGATGGACATCTGTGGTACAATTTCTTTTGCAACATCAAAATCATCTGCACGGAGGTGCATTTGTGCGAAAATTTTATCAGCAAGTCGATAAATACCAAAGAGTGATCCTAACGGGTTTTCTGACGGCATTCGTCCTCTGCCTTTTCTGTCAGAAGCTCATTGCGGTCGATTACGACATGAACGACTATCTGCCCAAGGATAGTCCCTCGACCATTGCTTTGGAAACGATGGATACGGAAATATGCGGACGGTATTCCGAATGCACGTGTTATGATACGAAACGTGACGGTGCCGGAAGCATTGTCCTATAAAGAAAAGCTTTGTGCCGTGGACGGCGTGACCGATGTGACATGGCTGGACGATGTGGCCAATGTAACGCAGCCGCTGGATTTTATTCCGGAAAAGACACTCAATGCATATTATAAAGATCAGAACGCACTCTTTTCCGTGACGATCGACGATGACAAAAATCTCGAAGCCTGCAACGCTATCCGTGAACTCATTGGCGAGGACAACTGCATGGCAGGCAGCGCCGTTTCAACGGCGGTCGCAACCAGCACTACGGTCAAGGAGATTCCCGTCATTGCAGTGATCGGTGTATTGTTTGCGGTCGTCGTCCTGATTCTGACGACGACTTCATGGGCAGAACCGTTCATTGTTCTAGTGGGACTCGGTGTGGCGGTCATTCTAAACGCTGGCAGTAACCTGATTTTCGGGGAGATCTCGTTTGTGACAAATGCCGCCGGCAAAATCTTGCAATTGGCTGTTTCGCTGGATTATTCCGTTTTCCTGATCCACAGTTTTGAGGAATACCGCAGACAGGATGGTGACCCCCAAGAAGCGATGGTGAACGCTTTGTGCAGCTCCACCGATTCGATCTTCTCCAGCGGTCTGACAACAGTGATCGGATTTCTGGCCCTCTGTCTGATGCGGTTCCGGATCGGCCCAGATCTGGGTCTTGCACTGGCGAAGGGTATTGCGATCAGCCTGATCGTGGTGTTCGTGTTCATGCCGGTTTTTATTCTGGCAACCTATCCGCTCATTGATAAGACCCGGCACCGCAGCTTTCTGCCGTCGTTTGAAGGGCTTGGAAAGGTCGTCTGCAAGGTGATGCTGCCTTGCGTTTGCGTTTTCGCCATCCTGATCGCACCCAGCTACCTGGCCTCCAATAGCAACAGCTTTTATTACGGTGCTTCCCACATTTTCGGCATCAAGACGCAGCTTGGTGCGGATACGGCAGAGATTGAGGACATCTTCGGAAAAACGGACACCTATGTTCTCATGATACCGAAAAGCAGCACTGCGACCCAGAAGGAACTGTCTGAGCAGCTGCACACCTTGCCGCAGGTGACAAGCATCCTGTCCTATGTAGATACGGTGGGCAGTTCGATCCCAGAACAGTATTTGGACGATGCGACCCTCTCAAAGCTGAACGGTGCGCACTATACCCGAATGGTGCTGACGGTCGATGCCGCATATGAAGGTGATGAGACATTTCAACTCGTGGAAACAATCCGCAAAATTACCGAGGATCATTATCCCGGCGAATGGCAGTTGGCCGGGCAGGGCGTATCCACTTATGATCTGATGGACACCGTTACGGCAGATATGGCCGAGGTGAACGGCATTGCCATCGGTGCGGTGTTTCTTGTTCTGCTTCTCACGATGAAATCCATCTCTCTGCCAGTCCTGCTGGTACTGAGCATTGAGACGGCAATTTGGATCAATCTGGCCATCCCGTATTTTACCGATCAATCCATCTTTTATATCGCATACCTCATCATCAGCTCTGTCCAGTTGGGCGCGACCGTGGACTATGCAATCCTGTTTACAGATCGTTACCTCACCGACCGGCGACGGTTGAGCCGGAAGGAAGCCGTGCAGGAGATCATTTCGAGTTGTACGGTGTCCGTCCTGACATCGGGCAGCGTGCTGACTGCCGTTGGTTTTCTGATGGGCTTCGTCTCGACCCACGGTCTGCTGGCACAGCTTGGAATGCTGCTGGGACAAGGAACACTCTGCTCGATCATCGTCGTCCTGCTCGTCCTTTTTGACGGATTGATCCAAAAAACCACCCACGGCGCAAGCCGTGCGTTCCTGAATGAGAAAAAGGAGAGAAACGCATGAAAAACAGAACCAGAATCGTTGCGGCAATGGTCGGCCCTGTTATTTTGCTCTATCGCACTGCCGACCATTGCCGCCGCCCCATCTACGAAAAGAGAAGAAGTCGTCTACATCATGACGGACGCTGAGGGAAAAGTGCAGAATCTGAATGTCGTGAACATTTTCGGCAGCGGCAGTGTGACAGATTACGGCGACTATACCGGCGTAAAGATGCTGACGACGAATGACCCCATTACCCAGAACGGCGATGAAATCACGTTCACGACCGATGCCGAGCGGGTGTATTATCAGGGAACGCTGGAAAACCGGGAAATTCCATAGAATATCTCGATTCGTTATACACTGGATGGAAAGGTTATCTCACCGGATGAACTGGGCGGTAAGAGCGGTAAGCTGGAAATTCGCTTCACCGTGACGAAGAACGAGAAGTGCAGCGGCACATTCTATGAGGACTACGCATTGCAGGCAGCGTTTGCTCTGAACACGGACACCTGCCAGAATATCATTGCACCAGACGCAACGGTGGCAAATGTCGGCGCAAACAAACAGCTGAGCTATGTCATCCTGCCCGGACAGGGCATTGATACAACGATTACAGCCGACATTGCGGATTTCGAGATGGATGCGGTGACCATCAACGCCATCAAGATGAACCTGAACATCTCCATCGACACGGATGGTCTGAAAGCGCAGGTCGGTGAGATCACCGATGCAGTGGGTCAGGTCAACGATGGTGCAGCGGCGTTAAGCGACGGTTCGGCGCAGCTTTATTCCGCGACAGGGACCTTGAACCATGCCGTTGGGCAGTTGAACAGCGGCACAAGCCAGATCGCGGACGGCGCAGAGAGCCTCTCAGATGGACTTTCGACCCTGAGTGGAAAGAGTGCCGACCTGCAGAATGGCGCATATCAGGCTTTCACAGGGCTGTGCAGCGCCGCGCAGACGATGCTGAACAGTGAACTTTCTGCAGCGGGCATTGCCGAAGTGACCCTGACCCCGGAAAATTACACTGAAACGCTGTCTGACCTGAAGGAAACGCTGAACGGAATGCTGTCCGAAAACTGTTTCTCAAAGATCTTCTCCAAGGCAGTCGAAGCGAAGGTGACCGCAGCCATTGGCAAGGTCGATGACCTCCAGACGCAGCTGGACAATTACCAGACCTTCTATGACGGTGTTGCAGCCTATACGAATGGCGTGGACAGTGCTGCTTCTGGTGCGGCGACTCTGCACAACGGTGTGGACACGCTGCACCGGAACACTGCTGCCTTGAAAGATGCCGTTGGCCAGCTGAACAGCAAGACCGGTGAGCTGGCAGATGGTGCACAGACGCTGCACAACGGCACCGAGACCTTTGCCGAGCAGACCAGCGGCATTGACGGCATGGTAGATGAGCAGATTCAGAATGTTATGGGGCCTCTGACCGGCGGTGAGGAGATCCAATCCTTCGTTTCGGAAAAAAATACGAATGTAGACTCGTTACAGTTCGTCATCAAAACAGCTGCAATCGAAAAGGCAGAAGAAACGATTGTCGAAGAGACCCCTGTTGTCAAACGGAACTTCTGGCAGAAGCTGCTTCATCTGTTCGGATTGAATTAAAGGAAATTGCAAAGAACGGATAGAGCATCCTCTCGGTGCTGGGTGTCATTCTGGGCCTGATCCTTGGCTCTCTGCTGGCGCTGGCCCGCACCTACTGCAAAAAGGGCCCGGCCCGCATTCTGGGGTAGTTCTCGGCGGTGTATATCGAGCTTTTCCGCAACACGCCCTATCTGCTCTGGATCTTTGTGTGCGTGGTCTTCTGCCCCTGCCCGGCATTCTTTGCTCGGAAAATGTTCGGCCTGACCAGCGTGGAGATGAAGCTGCTGTTCAAGGCCGCGCTGGCTCTGATCCTGTTCAACTCTTCGGTCATTGCGGAGATCGTCCGCGGCGGCCTGACCGGCTGCCGGGTGCGGGCTTTCTGCCCCGTTCCGGGGGCTTTTTTGTGTCCGGGAGGCAGCGTTTTCTGAAAACGCAGCCAAACTGCAAAAAAAGTTACAATTTTCTCATCAAAAAAGGCGGTTTCCCATTGACAGCCTTGTTATAATAGGAGTGTAAGATTTTTGAGCCAGCACTCTGCGGCTCTGATTGCTGAACGGCCCTTGCGGGCTTTTGGAAAAAGAAAGAGGCATACAGCATTATGACAAATATCGATATTTTCTCCGGCTTCCTTGGTGCCGGCAAGACGACTCTGATCAAGAAGCTCATCAAGGAATCCTTTGCGGGCCAGAAGGTGGTCCTGATCGAAAACGAGTTTGGTGAGATCGGCATCGACGGCGGCTTCCTGAAGGAGTCCGGCATCCAGATCAACGAGCTGAACGCAGGTTGCATCTGCTGCTCTCTGGTGGGCGATTTCCGTGCCGCTCTGCAGCAGGTGGTGGAGCAGTACCACCCCGACCGCATCGTCATTGAGCCCTCCGGTGTGGGCAAGCTGAGCGATGTCACCCGCGCTGTGGAGGGTGTGGCTGAGCATCTGGATGTGAAGCTGAACAGCTTTATCACCGTGGCCGATGTCAACAAGGTTAAGATGTATATGAAGAACTTCGGTGAGTTCTATGATGATCAGATCAGCCACGCAAGCTGCATCATCCTGAGCCGCACCCAGACCGCCAGCGAGGAGAAGATCGCCGCTGCGGTTGCCATGCTGCGCGAGAAGAACCCCACCGCAACCATCGTGACCACCGCATGGGATTCCCTGACCGGTGAGCAGATCCTGAAGGCCATGTCCTCCAAGGACGATTTCAAGGCAGAGCTGATCGCCATGGCTGCCAAGGCCAATGAGAAGCACGCCGAGGAGGACGAGGAAGAAGAGCACGAGCATCATCACCATCATTACGATGAGAACGGTGTGTGCAGCTGCGGCCATCACCACCATGATCACGATGATGATGACGACGATGATGAGGACGAGCACGAGCATCACCACGACCACGAGGATGATGACCACGAGGAGCACTGCTGCCACCACCATCACGACCACGACCATGAGGATGACCATGACCATGATGAGCATGAGCATCATCACCACGATGAGGACGGCCACTGCTGCTGCGGCCATCACCACCATCACCACGATCACGATGCCGATGAGGTGTTCACCAGCTGGGGTGTCGAGACGGCCAAGAAGTTCAGCAAGGCAGACATCGAGCATGCACTGACCGAGCTGGACGGCGGCAAGTACGGCATGATCCTGCGCTCCAAGGGCATCGTGGACGGCGGTGCCGACGGCTGGCTGGAGTTCGATTACGTTCCCGGCGAGTGGGAAGTGCGTCAGCGCGGTGCCGACGTGGGCGGCAAGCTGGTCGTCATCGGCTCCAAGCTGGACGAAAAGGCCATTGCCGAACTGTTTGGCTGCTGAGCTGCAAGTTGTGTAAGGAGAAAAACCAATTATGGCAAATGAGATCCCGGTTTACCTGTTTGTGGGCTTCCTCGAAAGCGGCAAGACCAAGTTCATTCAGGAGACCTTTGAAGACCCCAATTTCGACTCCGGCGACAAGACCCTGCTGCTGGTCTGCGAAGAGGGCGAGGAAGAATATAACGAGAAGAAGTTCGCCTTCCCCGGCGTGACCCTGAAGGTCCTTGAGGATAAGGCGGAGCTGAACCCCCAGAATCTGGCCAGGCTCGAAAAAGAATCCGGCGCAGGCCGTGTGGTCATTGAGTACAACGGCATGTGGCTGCTGCAGGATCTGGCCAACAACCTGCCCGAAAACTGGATCGTCTACCAGTGCATCGCCACAGCCGACGGCACCACGGCTCTGACCTATGCCCGCGACAACTCCATGCGCTCTCTGCTGCTGGACAAGATCGCCCGCAGTGAGCTGATCGTGTTCAACCGCGCCGAGGCCGTGAACAACGATGCCGCCCGTCAGGAGCTGCACAAGCTGGTGCGTCAGGCCTCCCGCAAGTGCGATATCGCCTACGAGTTCGCCGACGGCAGCGTGGCATATGATGACATCCCTGACCCGCTGCCCTTTGATCTGAACGCCCCGATCGTTGAGATCGGCGAGGACGATTTCGGCATCTGGTATATGGACTGCCAGGACGAGCCCCAGAAGTACGTGGGCAAGACCGTCCGGTTCCTGGCGCAGGTCTGCCAGACCAACCGCGCGGGCAAAAACAGCTTTGTACCCGGCCGTTTTGCAATGACCTGCTGCGTGCAGGATATCCAGTTCGTGGGCTTCCCCTGCAGCTATGATGGCTACAAGGCACTGGAGCAGCGCGCCTGGGTCACTGTGACCGCCAAGGTCAATTACAAGTTCCACAACATCTACCGCGGCAAGGGCCCGGTGCTGACCGCCATCTCGGTGGAGCCCGCCGAAAAGCCGCAGAACGATGTCGTAACATTCTCTTAAATCCTATCTTATACAGGGAGGACTTCACCATGAAAACTCTGTTCCGTGTTCTGGGTGCCGCTGCCGCTGTGGCTGTTACCGGTGCCGCCATCGTCGTGCTGGACAAAGTTCTGAACGGCAAGGACCCGCTCCACGTCGAAAACGTGGAGTTCCCCGAGGAAGCTGAAAAGGATCCCGCCGAGGCCGAAAAGACTGCCGAAGCCTACGCCGAGGGTGAGGCCAAGGAGACCGCTCCCGGTGACGCATGGCCCCCTGCCTTTGAAAAGGCTCCTGCCGAGCCCGAGACTGCGCCCGCAGCCCCGGTGGTGGAAGCTGCCCGGGCAGAGGAGCCTGCCGAGGAAAAGCCTGCGGCAGAGGAAACGACCGTGAATCCTGTGGAGGCAGGCCCTGCCGTTGCCCCCAAGGATGAGAACGGCAAGTTCGATACCACCAAGATCGCGGAAGCCAGCGATTTCACCGGCATCGAAGAGGAATCCGGCTGCAAGAGCTGAGCAAAGCAATAAAAGGACGCTGTGCCGCAGGGCACAGCGTCCTTTTTCTGTCTGGGTCATTTCCGCAGGGCTTTGGCGGCTTCGGTGCCTGCCACGGCACCCTCGTACACGGCCTTGGCGACCTGCAGCAGCCCGCCGGTGCAGTCTCCGGCGGCATACAGGCCGGGCAGGGAGGTCTGCATGTGGTCATCCACCACGATCCGGCTGCCGTTCACCTCGGCCCCCAGCTTGCGGGCCAGGGCAGTGCTGCCTGCCACGCCCAGCGCCACGAACACGCCGGAGACTTCCAGTGTCCCGCCGTCTTTCAGCTGCACGCCGTTGACCCGCTCTTCACCGAGGATGGCTTCCACGGCTTCCGTCCGCACGGCCACCTCCGGCGGGAACTGTGCCGTCAGCGGGGCTCCGCCCGTGAGCAGGGTGACGCTGTGGGCCACGGGCAGCAGGGCCTGTACCTCGTGCAGGGCATACTCTCCGCTGCCCAGCACGGCCACATCCCTGCCGCGGTAGAAAAAGGCATCGCAGGTGGCGCAGTAGCTCACGCCGTGGCCCTCCAGCCCGGCAAGGCCCGGAATGCGGGGCGCTGCCCGGGAAGCCCCCGTGGCCAGAATGACGGCATCGGCAGGGAAATCCCCGGCCAGCGTCTCCACGGTCAGCTTGTCGGTGTAGGTCAGGCCCACGGCCTCGGTGGTGACGAACTCCACCCCCACGGCCTTGGCACCCTCGATGCCCCGGCGTTCCAGCTCGGCACCGGTGATGGGTTCGGCAAAGCCGTAGTAGTTCTGGATGAGCTCGGCCCGGTCCAGTGCGCCGGGGCCCTTGGTCAGAACGGTGGTCTGCACCCCGGCGCGCGCGGCATACAATGCCGCCGAGACACCTGCTGGGCCGGAACCGATGATCACAATGTTTGGCATGGCAGTTTCTCCTTATGGTAGGTTGTACAGAGGATAGCTTGATCTTATGATAACTATTATACCTCAATTCCCCGCACTTTTCATCTCCGACGAACTGTGCTATACTGAAAACATCGCAAAAATCGACACCATGGAGGGGAAAAACCTATGTCCAAGCAGCGCCTGCTTTTTATCACCACCGGCGGCACCATTGCCAGCGTGCGCACCGCACAGGGGCTCAAGCCTGTTCTGACCAGCGAGGAGCTGCTGGCCCATCTGCCGGAATTGCAGCAGCTCTGCTGCCCGGAAACGCTCAACCTGTGCAGCATCGACAGCACCGACCTTGGCCCGGAGCACTGGCTGATGATGGCCAAGGCCGTGCAGGAAAACTATGCGCTTTACGATGGCTTCATCATCTGCCACGGCACCGATACGCTGGCCTACTCGGCGGCGGCGCTGTCCTATCTTATCCAGAATGCGGACAAGCCCATCATCCTCACGGGTGCCCAGCAGCCCATTTCCAACGAGATCACCGATGCCAAGAAGAACCTGCGGGACAGCGTGATCTGCGCCCTTGATCCGGGCAGCCGGGGTGTGATGGTGGTGTTTGGCGGGCACGTCATTGCAGGCACCCGCGCCAAGAAGAACAAGACCATCAGCTACGATGCCTTTGCGTCGGTCAACTTCCCGGCGCTGGCGCTGGTGCAGGGCGACCGGCTGGTGCGGTATGTGGCTTCGCCCTGGCCCACCGGCCCTGTGGAGTTTGGCCGGGCACTGAACCCAAAAGTGTTCCTGCTCAAGCTGACCCCCGGCCTTGGGCCGGAGCTTATCCCGGCCATCTTTCAACAATATGACTGCGTCATTGTGGAAAGCTTTGGCGTGGGCGGCATTCCCCAGCGGCTCATGGATGCCTTTGCCGAGGAGCTGGGCGATTACGACAAGACCCACAAGATCCTGATCCTGACCACGCAGGTCACTTATGAGGGCAGCGATGTGGGCATTTACGAGGTGGGCAAGCGGGTCAAGAACCGCTTCCGCTTCCTGGAGGCTCACGATATGACCATTGAGGCCGTTGTCACCAAGGTCATGTGGCTGCTGGCTCAGAACTGCGAGAACTTTGACCAGCTCCAGCAGCGGTTCTACCGGCAGATCAATTTTGATACATTCTATCATTGAAACAAACGGGAGATGCCCCACCGGCACCTCCCGTTTTTGTTATGCGAACACCAGCTGCACCAGCAGCACATAACACACCGGAGCCCGGTACAGCTTGCATGGTTTTGGATTCTTTCATATACACTAACCCCCTGGATTGGTAGTATAACAGATTTCCGGGATTTTGCAAGAAAAATCCCGGGGCCGGATGTTTCCTGTCAATTTGAAAACTTTTTGTCCGTCACTCGTGGACTTTTGGCGAATCAGGACAAAGTTTTGCCAAAAGACTTGCACTTTGATGCTTTACTGTGGTAAAATCGAAGCGTACTTTCATTTGGAAAGACAAGGGGGAAAAAGTATATGACCAACATCTGCATCATCGCCACCATCATCATCTATCTGGTGGCAATGCTGTTGGTTGGGTTTGCATACAGCAAGTCCAACAACGACAGCACCGATTTCTACCTCGGCGGCCGCAAAATGGGCCCGCTGGTCACGGCCATGAGCGCCGAAGCCAGCGATATGTCCAGCTGGCTGCTGATGGGAATGCCGGGCCTTGCCTACCTCACCGGCATCGCCTCGCCCGGCTGGACCGCCATCGGCCTGGCGCTGGGCACCTGGCTGAACTGGCTCATCGTGGCCCGGCGGCTGCGGCGGTATTCGGCCAATCTGGAAGCCATTACCGTGCCGCAGTTCCTGTCCCTGCGCTTCCACGACCAGCGCAATCTGCTCAACGCACTGGGCGCGGTGATCATCATCGTGTTCTTTGTGCCCTACACGGCTTCGGGCTTTGCCGCCTGCGGCAAGCTGTTCCACAGCCTCTTCGGCGTGGATTACATGGCGGCCATGGTGGTCTCGGCCTGCGTCATCGTGGGCTATACCATCACGGGCGGCTTCCGCGCCGTTACCACCACCGACCTCATCCAGTCCATCGTGATGAGCCTGGCCCTTGTGGCTGTGCTGGTGTACGGCATTGGCGCGGCAGGCGGCTGGGATGCCGTTGTGGCCAACGCTCAGAGCCTGCCCGGCTACCTGACCATGATGGCCAGCCACAACGCCGCCGAGGGCACGGCCACCTCGTACAGCCTGCTGGACATCGTCTCCACCATGGCGTGGGGCCTGGGCTACTTCGGAATGCCCCACATCCTGCTCCGCTTCATGGCCATTGAGGATGAAAAGAAACTGGTACTCAGCCGCCGCATTGCCAGCGTGTGGGTCGTCATTGCCATGACAGCCTCCATCATCATCGGCATGGTGGGCCTTGGCATGACCAAGGCAGGCGCGCTGGAGTACCTGAGCGGCTCCTCCAGCGAGACGGTCATCGTCCGCATTGCAAACCTCATTGCACAGCACGGCATTCTGGCAGCCGTTCTGGCGGGCCTGATCCTGGCGGGCATCCTTGCCGCCACCATGTCCACCGCCGACAGCCAGATGCTTGCTGCCGCGTCCAGCGTCTCCCAGAACATCCTGCAGGAGTTCGGCCACATGAAGCTGACCGAACGCCAGAGCCTGTTTGCTGCCCGCCTGACCATCATCTGCGTCAGCGTGGTGGGCGTGGTGCTGGCCCGTGACCCCAACTCCAGCGTGTTCGGCATCGTCAGCTTTGCATGGGCCGGTTTCGGCGGCGCGTATGGTGCCGTGATGCTCTGCGCCCTGTTCTGGAAGCGCTGCAACTGGCAGGGTGCGCTGGCCGGGATGCTCGCCGGCGGCCTGATGGTCTTTGTCTGGAAGTACCTCATCAGCCCGCTGGGCGGCGTGTTCAGCATCTATGAGCTGCTGCCCGCCTTCCTGACCTCACTGCTTGTCTGCGTGGTGGTCAGTCTGGTCACCCCCGCCCCCTCGAAGGAGATCGAAGCCGAGTTTGAGGCGGCGAAATAAGAAACAATAGAAAGCAAGGGCCATTGCACAGATTCTCGTGCAATGGCCCTTGCTTTATGCTCGGCGCACAACGCCGTTCTCAACAAAGAAAAGATTCGGCTAAGAAAAAATATTTTGTATACAAAAAAGAAAAGATTGTTTGTGCAGAGTCACGAAAATGCTGCACGAATTAAAGAATACAACAAGAAATACTTTTAAATCGTAAATTCTTCAGGCGGAATCGTAAAAAAATTCTAACATTTTGGAAAGAGATGCCGTATTATGGATTTATAAATATGCATACGGCTTGCGGGCGGTGTGCCAAAATTGTCCGGAAAGTTCAGAAAGGAGTATTTTCATGGGGAAATCAACAGTGGATGCGTCTGCAGGGTTTGGATTGCGTGATAAACTTGCATACGCAGCGGGTGACTTTGGCTGCAATATGAGTTTTGCGCTCAAAGGCTACCTGACGATTTATTGGACGCAGTTTATGGGGATCGACAACTACCTGATGGCATCCCTTCTGCTGATCGTGCAGATCTGGGACGCGATCAACGATCCGATTATCGGAGCAATGGTAGATGCGGATACGCGTAAATACCGCCGGAACAAGTTCCTTGCCTATATCTGGTTCGGTGCGATCGGACTGACCGTGGCCGGTGCACTTTGCTATCTGCCGTTCCCGCAGGCTCCCGGTATGGTCAAGAATATTCTGTTTGTGGCAGGCTATATGATCTGGGATGCTTTCTACACCGTTGCAAATGTGCCGTATGGCTCGATGCTGTCTCTGATCTCGGATGACCCGATCCAGCGTGCACAGCTGTCGACTTTCCGCTCCATTGGTTCTATGGGCGGTGCGCTTCTGACCGGTATGCTGATTCCGGTGATCATTTATGATAACCAGAACAACCTGCGTGGTGAGCAGATGTTTGTCATTGCTCTGATCATGGGTGTGATCGGTCTGATCTGCTTCCGCTTTATGGTCACGAACACAAAGGTGCGTGTGGACACCACGATCACTCTGAAAGAGGATGCACCGAAGTTCAACATCGTGAAGGCGTTCAACAACTTTATCCATAATCGCCCGGCTGTGGGCGCAACGCTGGCACCTATAGCAACGTTTATTGGTATGTATGGTGCCTCTACTGCAGGTCAGATCCTGTTCCAGGCTTATTTCAAGAATGCAAAGATCTCCGGCCTTGTGGGTATGATCTCCTACTTTGGCGTTTTCATCTTCAGTCCTTTTGTGAGCCGTATCGTCAAGCGCTTTGGCAAGAAAGAAGCCGTGACCTTTGGTTCGGTCGTCTGTGCGCTGGCATACGTCCTGATGCTGGTTCTGCCCATCACACCGGACAGCCGGGGCCTCGGCCTTTATGTCCTGTGTCAGATCATTGCAATGCTGGGCGGCGGTATCGGAAGCTGCCTGAGCTGGTCTCTGATGGCAGATGCGATCGATTATAACGAGTGGAAATTTGGTGTGCGAGAAGAAGGCACTACCTATGCACTGCACTCCTTCTTCCGTAAGCTTGCACAGGGCATCGGACCTTCTCTGGGCCTTGTTCTGGCAACCAAACTGGGCTATGATGCATCTCTGAAGGCTGCACAGACGATCGAAGTGGCAACCCGGATGCGCTATCTGGTGCCGGTCATGTATCTGGGAAGCTATATCGTGATGATCATTGCGTACGGCGTGGTGTTCAATCTGGATAAAAAGACGCTAGCGCAGATGGAAAGCGATCTGAAAGAACGCCGGGCAAAGAACGAAAAGTAAATGATCTTAAAATCAGAGGAATAGAAGAACGGGGAAACTTCTGATAAGATGATAGAAAGCCCTCCTTTCGCTTGTGCGATGGGAGGGCTTTCCTTTTTTTCAGTTGATCAGAATCGCCATTATCTCAGCGCAGGGGATCACGAAGCCGAACCCGAAGAAGAACAGCAGGTCGAGCACAAACTTCCAGAGCCGGACAGCAGGGGAGCAGAAGTTCATGGAGCGGGTGACGGAGGCACCTATCTCACCCCAGTGTCGGTAGTAGCCGGTCTGCTCAAAGTTGTTCCAGAGCTCCAGCGTGAGAAATTCTATCCCGACAAACAATGGGAAAAACACCCAGGAGGGAAGCCAGCCGTCTGCCTGCAGGTTCCCATTGCTCAGGGTACGCCAGTGGACGGCCATCCGGCCCGGGCAGGCGAGGATGCCCCAGATGGCCAGTGCGGCACTGAGCCAAAACAAAACTGCCCGTACCGAGCGCCAGTCAATGGATTGTTGACGACGCAGCAGGGTAAAGAAATCTTCCAGCGGGACTTCCGGTGCAATATCTGCTTCCTGCGGGTCACGGCAGTGCATCAGGTCGGCAAGGGTCAGCCCCAGCGCGTCGGCCAGTGGTTCCAGCGTGTTGATGTCCGGCAGGCCGACCCCGCGTTCCCATCGGCTGACAGCCTTATCTGTTACATGCAGCTGCTGGGCCAGCTCTGCCTGTGTTAATCCTTGTGACTTGCGCATCCGGGCGAGAAATGCCCCGAACGTTTTCGCATCCATTGTGCTCACATCCTTTGGAAAAAGGATAGCATACCACGCACCAAAAGGCAATCGACGCTTTGTTTACCTGCTCCAAAACGCAAAAACTCCCCACCCAATGCTCGGTCAATGAGCACTGGGTGGGGAGCTTCTTTATATGGAGTTCAGAAGAAAAATGCTGGGATCAGAGCTTACAGCTGGGGGCCGGCAGAGACCAGAGCCTTGCCGTGCTCGTTACCCTCGTACTTCTTGAAGTTCTTGATGAAGCGGCCAGCCAGATCCTTGGCCTTCTCCTCCCACTGGGAAGCGTCGGCGTAGGTATCGCGGGGATCCAGGATGCCGGTGTCAACACCGTTCAGGACGGTGGGAACCTCGAAGTCGAAGTAGGGGATCTTCTTGGTGGGCACGTTGTTGATATCGCCGTTCAGGATAGCATCGATGATACCACGGGTGTCCTTGATGGAGATGCGCTTGCCGGTGCCGTTCCAGCCGGTGTTGACCAGGTAAG
>OBIU01000630.1_pt1 | contig 15007 bp, 14 predicted proteins | sample 1519871 | NCBI WGS metagenome assembly OBIU01 (sample SAMN04209229, study PRJEB22552) | human gut metagenome | biome: gut; material: feces | host: Homo sapiens | place: USA: Oklahoma
GCCCGGGGCCCGTGGGTTATACCCTAAGAGCAAACCACCCTTTTTAAGGGTGGTTCTGATTGTGATGAAAGTGTGGCGAAATGAACTTAAAACTTCCGTAAATGTGATAAATGTCACGTTTTACCTAGGGTAAAATGTGGGAAATATCACGTTTACGGAAGTTTCTTTGCGGGAGGTTCGGTTATGCAGCGAGATATCATTGCCAAGCTTAACGCTTGGAAAGCGTCGGAATATCGTAAGCCGCTTATCCTTAAGGGGGCGCGCCAGGTTGGAAAGACGTGGGCGCTTAAGGAGTTCGGTCGAACCTCGTACCGCAATTTTGTGTATCTGACGCTCGAGGAACCGTCACCTGGGGTACAGAGCGAGTACGCTCAGTTTTTCGAAGGTACGCGCGATCCTCGGCGGATCATCTCAAACCTTTCCCTGGCACTTGGACAGCCTATCGATCCCGGCGAGACGCTGCTTATTATTGATGAGATCCAGGATTGCCCTTCTGCAGTCGGCGCCCTTAAATACTTCTGTGACGAGGCCCCCGAGTATCACGTCGCATGCGCAGGGTCTTTGTTGGGCGTTCGCTTGTCCCGTGAGACCAGCGCTTTTCCGGTGGGAAAGGTCGAGTTCATGGAGATGCACCCTATGAGCTTTTCCGAGTTTCTGAAAGCCGAGGGCGCTGCAAACTACGACGAATACCTTGGCGGCCTGGATCAGATCGAGACAGTGCCCGATTTCTTCCATATCCGTCTCGTCGAGCATCTTCGTCGTTATTTTGCATGTGGCGGCATGCCAGAGGCTCTTGGTCGGTGGGTGGAGACGGGCGATATCGTTCAGGTCGATAAGGTGTTGTCCGATCTCTTGGATTCCTACGAGCGCGATTTTGCCAAGCATGGTGGCCATGCGCAGTTCGCCAAGCTTTCGCAAATATGGAACTCGATTCCAACTCAGTTGGCGCGCGAGAATAAAAAGTTCGTTTGGGGTGCGGTGCGCGAGGGGGCTCGTGCTCGAGAATACGAGGATGCTCTGGAATGGCTTGCCGATGCTGGGCTCATCATGGCGGTTCGCCTTAATGCTGCCGGTGGCGTGCCGCTCTCTGCATACGATGACCTCAAGGCATTTAAAGTCTACTGTCTTGATGTCGGTTTGCTGCGCCGCATGGCAAGACTGGATGCGTCCGCTTTTGCCATCTCGGATGCGCTATTTTCGGAGTTCAAAGGTTCGTTCGCCGAGAATTATGTGCTTCAGGCATTGCTTCTGCAGCTGGATGTCGCTCCGCGCTATTGGACAAACGAGAAACCGAAACACGAAGTCGATTTTTTGATTCAAGTCGGAAACGAAATCGTTCCCGTCGAGGTCAAATCGGGAGAGGTCGTTCATTCCAAGAGCCTTAAGTACTATGCCGACAAGCATGCGGAGACGACTCCACTGAGGGTCCGCTACTCACTTAAGAACCTAAAGCTCGACGACGGGGTGCTCAACATTCCGTTGTATTTGGCTGATCGATCTGTCCCTCTTATCAAAAAGGCGCTCGATTGTGCGCATCTTGACGTTTAGATCCTGGGCGAGCTGATGGGCGGCGGCTAATTAAATCGCTCCGTAACGGCCAAGGAGCTTGGACCTTAGCGGTGCTTGCTTCGCCAAGCCGTGGGTGTCATGCCGGTGTATTGTTTGAACGCTTGGGCGAAGGCCGCCTGTTGGGGATAGCCGAGTCGCTCGGCTACTTGGGCTATCGAAAGGGGGCTGTCGGCCAAAAGGTCCTGCGCGCGTTCCATACGATGCCTCCGCATATAGGAGCCCAGTGATTCGCCCGTCTGGACTTTAAAGGTGGCGCAGAGTTTGGAGCGGCTTGTGTAGAGCCGCTCGGCGACCTCGTCCACGCCGATGCGACGCCCCTCGTCAAGGGCGCGCTCGACAGCCAGGATCGCTTCTTCGACAATGTCCAGAGCGGCCTGTGTCCCTTCGGCCTGACGTGCCTGCTTGTGGGCTGTTCGCGCGTACGCCAGCTCGGCAACCATGGTCTCTACGGTACCCTTCATGTAAAGATGCCCGCCCGTGACACGAGCGCGCGTCTCATCGAGGCGGCAGAGTGTCCGATCGATCGCCGATAGCGCTTCTTCGCCCCACGACTCGGCAAAGGCGTCAAAAAGCCCAGCGAATTCGCCGGGGTAGCGGCGTTCGAAATCGTCGAAGTATCTCGGTAGGAATAACACCGAGCGCGAGTGATAGAGCTGTCCGGCGTATAACGGACTGAGCTCGTTTCCGCAGGTATCCTGGATAAAACTACAAATTGCATTGCTCGGCCACGACCCGCGCAACGGCTTGAGGTTTGCGGGTGTTATGCCTATCTCGGGCATGCAGGTGAGCGTGGCGCTGCTGATTTGGCTCACGCAGGCGTATGGCTCGGGTGTGTATTCGGCCAGGTACATATCGTGCGTCGGGGTGATGAAATGCTCCATGACGATGCAGGTGGGGGAGAGGGGCATGATCCATGCGCGTCCGTGCGCCCGATCGTTTGCCACCTCGCCGGTAAAGACAGCGCCCTTGCCGGAAAGCTCCAGGCCAAACTGCTCAAACTGTGGTGCGTAGAGCTCAGTTATGTCGGTCGCAGCCCGATGCATTTTCAAAAGCGTCCCCTTCCTTTGCGAAAACGTCCACGCCTGGCTCGATTGTGTGCCTTGGCTAACATATCAATGATAAGTTGAGTACGGTTAACTCTCAAGCCGTTAGAAAGGAATCTCATGGCAAAGGGATCAAAAAGGGAAGGTGGAGGCATCGGCGAGTTGCTCGCGTATGCCGGTGACCGCAAATTCCTAACGTATTTGGGCATGGCGCTCTCGGCGCTCTCGCAGCTGCTGAGCTTTGGCCCGTACGTGTGCATTTGGCTTGTCGCGCGCGATCTGATCGCCGTGGCGCCTAACTGGAGCGAAGCCTGCGACATCGCGATGTATGGCTGGTGGGCCGTGGGTTTTGCCCTGGCAAGCATCGTAGCTTATTTCGTGGGGCTCATGTGCACGCATCTGTCCGCGTTTCGCTGTGCGTCCAATATCCGCAAGACTACGAGCGAGCACCTGCTTAAGCTGCCGCTTGGCTACTTTGACACGCACGCCACCGGTGAGCTGCGTCGTGTTGTAGACGGATGTGCCGCCTCCACCGAGACTTTGCTCGCACACATGCTGCCCGATATCGCCGGCGCCGCCGCCATGGTCGTGGGCCTGCTCGTATTGCTTTTCGCCCTCGATTGGCGCTTGGGCGCGGCATGCCTCATCTCGGTGGCCATTTCGTTTGGCGCCATGGCCACCATGATGAGCGGCAAAGGCGCCGAGTTCATGAAGGCCTACATGGGAGCGCTGGTCAAGATGAACAAGACCGGCACCGAATACGTACGCGGTATTCCCGTGGTCAAGGTGTTTCAGCAGACGGTCTACTCCTTTAAGGCTTTCCACGATGCGATCGCCGAATACGCCGACATGGCACAAAACTATGCGGGCACGTTCTGCCGAGGTCCGCAGGTACTCAACCTTACCGCGCTCAATGGTCTTGTGGCATTCCTGTTGCCCGTGGCGTTGCTGTTGGCGCCGGGCGAGACGGACTTCGCACATTTTATGGCCAACTTCACGTTTTACGCGATATTTTCGGCCGTGGTACCGACGGCCATGACCAAGCTCATGTTTGTGGGCGAGGCCTCTCAGATGAGTGCCGATTCGCTGGCTCGTATTCGAAGTATCATGGATTCCAAGCAGCTCTCCGTGCCCGCCCAACTCAAGCACCCTGCCGGCGGCGAAGTGCGATTTGAGGACGTAAGCTTTACGTACGAGGGTGCCGAAGCACCTGCCGTTAGCCATGTAAGTTTCAGCGTTCCCGCTGGTAGCACCCTCGCCCTAGTGGGTCCTTCGGGCGGCGGCAAGTCAACCTGCGCAAGCCTGATTCCTCGTTTTTGGGATGTCTCTTCGGGCCGAGTGCTTGTAGGCGGTGTGGACGTTTGCGATATGGATCCGCACGAGCTTATGGACCAGGTCGCTTTCGTGTTCCAGACTAACCAGCTGTTCCGGCAAACACTTGCCGATAATGTGCGCGCCTCCAAGCCTACGGCCACTGACGACGAAGTGCGTGCGGCCCTCTCCGCAGCTCAGTGCGACGACATTGTGGCCAAGCTCCCACAGGGCATCAATACCATGCTCGGTGCCGGCGGAGCATATCTTTCGGGCGGCGAGGTCCAGCGCGTGGCACTCGCCCGCGCGATCCTTAAAGACGCGCCTATCGTGGTGCTCGATGAGGCCACGGCGTTTGCCGATCCCGAGAACGAGGCACTCATCCAGCGCGCCTTTAGCAAGCTGGCGGCGGGTCGCACGGTCATTATGATTGCGCACCGACTCTCGACTGTAGTGGGCGCAGACCAAATCGTGGTGCTCAACCAGGGCAGCGTGCAGGAGTCGGGTACTCATGCCGAGTTGCTGTCCCAAGAGGGTTTGTATGCCAAGATGTGGGCCGAATACGAACAGGCCGCGAGCTGGAAAATCACTGCAGCGACCGCGGATGCCGCCGTCACGAAGGGAGGCGAGGCCTAAATGTTCGCCTCATTCCAAAAGAAGTATTTCCTATCCGATAAAGGCGTCGCCGGCGTAAAGCGCGGCATTTTCTGGACCACGCTCACCAATCTTATTACCATGGCCGGCATGGGCTTTTTATTCCTGGTCATGGCCGGTTTTGTCGAACATCTCGCCACTGGCGCCGACCTGCCGGATGCCCTGCCGATCGTGGGCGGCCTCGTGGTCTTTTTTGTGTTGCTCTTTGCCTCTAACTGGCAGCAGTATTACTACACCTACTGCATCTTTTACGAGGAGTGCGGCAAGCAGCGTATGGAGATTGCCGAGCGCTTGCGCAAACTGCCGCTGTCGTTTTTTGGTCGTCGTGATCTGGCCGATTTAACCGAGACCATCATGGGCGACGTCCAGGCCATGGAGCACGCCTACAGCCACGTGTTGGGAGAGCTTTGGGGCGCCATTATCGCAAGCGCTATTGTGTTCGCAGCATCGCTGTTCTTTTGCTGGCAGTTGGCGATCGCGGCGTTCTGGAGCGTTCCCGTGGCCTTTGCCGTGCTGTATTTGACGCGCGGCCCCATGGTCCCGGTGTTCGACCGTGTTCGCGCCGAGAAGGTCAAAGTCACCGAGGCGATCCAGGAGACGCTCGATTGTGTGCGCGAGATCCGCGCTACCAACCAGGAGGCCTATTATCTTGAGGGACTCGGTGCCGTGATCGATGCCGAGGAGCGCGAGACCACTAAGGGAGAACTCGTTAACGGGCTTTTGGTCAACTCTGCCTTTGTCATTTTGCGTCTGGGGGTCGCTTCCACGCTGGTAACGGGTGCCGCGATGGTTGCCTCGGGGCGGGTCGACTTTTTGGTGATGTTTGCCTTCTTGCTTATGGTGAGCCGTATCTATGCACCCTTTGACCAGGCGTTGATGCTGGTGTCCGAGCTGTTTGCCGCCGAGTCGTCAGCTAAGCGTATGCGCTCTATCATGGAAGAGCCTGTGGCGCGGGGCAGCGAGAAATTTGAGCCCGTGGGCCACGATGTGGTGTTCGATCACGTGGCATTTGGCTATGGTGCGGGCGAGGACGGCCGCGCCGGCGAGAAGGTCCTTACCGATGTGAGCTTTACCGCTAGGGAAGGGGAGGTTACGGCACTCGTTGGTCCTTCAGGCTCCGGTAAGTCTACGGTGAGTCGCCTAGCTGCGCGCTTTTGGGATGCTACTGCGGGAAAGGTTACCGTGGGCGGCGTGGATGTTGCGAGCGTGGACCCCGAGGTGCTGCTGTGCGACTACGCCATTGTCTTTCAGGACGTGTTGCTCTTCGATGATACGGTGATGGGCAACATCCGTCTGGGCCGTCGCGATGCAACCGATGAGGAAGTGCTTGCTGCCGCGCGTGCCGCCAACTGCGACGAGTTTGTGAGCCGCATGCCGCAGGGCTACAACACTATGATCGGCGAGAACGGCTCCAAGCTGTCCGGCGGTGAGCGCCAGCGCATCTCTATCGCCCGTGCGCTGCTCAAAGACGCGCCTATCGTGCTGTTGGACGAGGCGACGGCGAGCTTGGATGTGGAGAACGAGACCGTGGTTCAGCAGGCGCTCTCCCGTCTGCTTGCAGGTAAGACGGTTATCGTTATTGCCCACCGTATGCGTACGGTGGAAAATGCCGACAAAATCGTTGTACTCAAGGATGGTGTGGTTGCCGAGCAGGGCACTCCGGCGCAGCTCAAGGCGGCAGGTGGAGAATTCGCCCGCATGGTGGCGCTGCAAAAGGAAGCAGCTACCTGGCAGTTGTAAGAAGGGGCAAAGGGACAGTCCCTTTGTCACATTGACAATCGGTTACTCCGCATCGTTAATTTTCAAAAGGTTAGCCATGGCTGACCTAGATAGTTAGATAAAATTGAGATATTTCAAAAGCGTGCTCGAGCAAACTTGTTTACTCGGGTGCTGAAGCACCATGCCGCGTCCAATGCGGCAAAAGGGAGAAGCAACATGAAGAAGTCGACGTTTAACACCCTGCTTGTCGGTGGCGGTTTTCTGCTTGGCACGGCCGGCATCAAGCTGCTTACCAGCGCTCCGGTAAAGAATGCCTGCGTGCAGGGTATCGCGTGCGGTATGCGCATCAAGAACGGCTACCAGGACATGGTCGAGCAGGCCAAGGCTAATGTCGACGACATGGTTGCCGAGGCTGCTTACATCACCCAGAGCGAGGCCGCTGCTGACGAGGCAGCCGAGTAGCGCTCCCAGGCACAAACTATGAGATTCTCGATTATCAGCGAGATCCCCGGCAGGACCCGTCTTCAATTGGCGGGTCCTGTGCCAGAGAGCGATCTCGATGCACTTCTTAAGCTCGGCGGCGATATCGACGGCGTGCACAAGGTGCGCGTGTATGGCCGCATTGGCCAGATGGCGCTGGAGTACGACGAGCCGCGCCGCGCGAGCGTGCTCGATGCCTTGGGCGCGCTCGATGCTCAAGCTATCGCCGATGCCAAGTCGGGCTACGTGATGCAACTCGAGCCGCGCAAGCACAAGCTCGTCATGGATCTTGCCACACTTATCGGTGCCCATTACGCACGTCGCTGGTTCTTGCCGACGCCTCTGCGTGCGGTGTTTGTCGTGGCCGGTTACATGGCATTTTTGCGCGCTGCCCTTCATGAGCTGGCACAGCCGCGCCTGACCGTTCCTGTGCTCGACGCTTCGGCCATCGGCATTTCGTTCGTCAAGCGTGATGTCGACACCGCGGGCCAGACGATGTTCCTGCTCAACGTGGGCGAGCTGCTCGAGGACTACACCCGCGCCATGAGCGAAAACGAGCTCATCAACTCGCTGCTCGATGTGCCCGACAAGGCGCAAAAAGTGGTCGGCGACACCGAGGTGAGCGTTGCCGCCACCGAGCTTGAGCCCGGCGATCTGGTCGCCGTGCGCACTGGCATGTCCATTTGCATTGACGGCGTGGTCGAGCAGGGGAGCGCTATGGTCAACCAGGCGACCCTGACCGGCGAGCCGCTGGCCGTCGAGCGCAGCGTGGGCGACGACGTGTTCGCTGGTACCGTCGTGGAAGACGGCAGCATCTTGGTGCGTGTGCGCGCCAATACGGCGCAAACCAAACTGCGCTCAATCGTCTCGCTCGTGCAGACGGCCGACTCGCTCAAATCCGAGGGCCAGTCGCACATGGAAGACCTCGCCAACAAGATTGTCCCGTGGAACTTCCTACTCGCGGGCCTGGTTGCGCTTACCACACGTAGCCTTATCAAGACCTCAGCGGCACTGATGGTTGACTACTCGTGTGCGCTTAAGCTCACGGGCTCCGTCGCCGTCATGACTGCCATGAGCGACGCCGCCAAGATGGGCGTCATGGTCAAGGGTGCGAAGTACTTTGAGTCGTTTGCCAAGGCCGATACCATTGTGTTCGATAAGACCGGCACGCTGACTGAGGCCCAGCCGCGCCTAGCTTGCGTGCTCACGACCGACGGTTGGAGCGAGGACGAGGTCCTGCGCCTTTCTGCCTGCCTAGAGGAACATTTCCCGCATCCGGTGGCGCGTGCCGTGGTCAACGCTGCCCGCGAGCGCGGGCTCGAGCACCGCGAGCGTCACGCTGCTGTCGAGTATATTGTGGCGCACGGCATCGCTTCGTCCATCGAGGGACGTCGCGCGATTATCGGCTCGGCACACTTTGTGTTTGAGGACGAGAGCGCGCAGCTCGAGTCCGACATCAAGGAGCGCATCGAGTCCCAGATGCAGGGTCTATCGCCGCTGTATCTGGCGGTCGATGGCACGGTCGTGGGCGTGCTCGGCATCGAAGATCCGCTCAAGGCCGGGGTCCGCGAGGCCATTGCCGACCTGCATGCGCTGGGCGTCAAGCACGTGGTCATGCTCACGGGTGACTCCGAGCGCACGGCCGAGCGCATTGCGCGCGAGGCGGGTGTCGATGAGTTTAAGGCCGAATTGCTACCTGAGGACAAGTACGCCTATGTGGAGCGCATTAAGAGCGAGGGGCGCCACGTTGCCATGGTGGGCGACGGCGTCAACGACTCACCGGCGCTGGGCCTGGCCGACGTGGGCCTGGCGATGGGTGGCGGAAGCGACATCGCCAAGGAGGTCGCTGATATCATCCTGACCGATACGGACCTTGCCGCGATCGTGCGCCTGCGCCGCATGAGCCAGGGCCTCATTGATCGTCTGACGAGCTCCTACTCTAAGGTGATGCTCACCAACTCAGCGCTCTTGGCACTGGGTATTACCGGCGCGATTACCCCGCAGGCGTCATCGCTGCTGCACAACGGCTCGACGATTGCCTACAGCCTGAGCAATGCGAAGGCATATCTGCGCTAGCAGACGTGTTCGTCTACGTTATCTGGCCTGCGCCTGGACGGCATCGATGTCGTCCAGGCGCAGGCCTTTTGCGTTTGACCATGTGCTAGCTTGTCTATATAGTGTTGCTAGCAGGGCTAGCAATTGAAGGGAGCGGGATCGACGTGGGTGCTGTTGGCAGCATGGCGCAGGTGAATGTTCGCGTCGATCGTCAGGTCAAGGCTCGTGCCGAGGAGGCGTTGCGGCTCTCGGGCGGGTCGCTGCCCGAGCTCATCAAAAAGGTTGTGGCTAAGGTCGCGCAGGGCGGTGGTCAGTGCGAGGAAGTGCTCGCGGCCGTTGACGATCGGCAGCACGCCATCGCACCCGAGTCCCCGTTTGCCGCGTCGTGGGCGGCTGCGGACCGGCTCTATGCGGACTTGGGTATCGCCGCGTCGACCGTGTCCGAGGACCGCGATTGGGATACGGTCTATGCGGAGGCCATGGAAGAACGCTATCGTCAAAAGGGGATGGTCCTGTGAGCGGGGCACCTCTTAAGATCATGGTGGATGCCAACGTATGGGTCGATTCGTTTTGCGCCGACCATGTTGAGTCGCTTGCCGCGCGGGCTTTTATCGGACAGGCCGCGGAGGCGGGAGCGTTGTTGTTCTTTCCCGTCCATATCGCCAAGGACGTGCTGTACGTTGCCCAACACGAATTAAAGCGCAGCGTTCTGGCCAACGGGGGAGCGCTTGACGAGGCATCTGCCCGTGCAATTGGCGATGCGGCGCTGGCGTTTGTTCGGAATATGACCGAAAACGCCACGGCCGTGGGTGCAGATGCGTCGGACCTTTGGCTAGCCGACAAATACTTAGCGCTCCATCGCGATTACGAGGACAACTTGGTGCTCGCCGCGTGCAAGCGCGCACAGGTCGATTACTTGGTGACCAACGATCGCAGGCTGCTTGAACATGCCGATATCGCAGCAAAAACGCCACGCCAAATGATGCCGATTCTGGCTTTGACCGAACGTGGCGATCGGGTATCCCACTAGCGGCTGACTGTCTGCGCGCCCTTCGGAACGTCGATGTTCCGAAGGGCGCGCATCCTTTTATTACAAAAGCGCTGCCTTGATGACGGGAGCTTCGGCGAGCTTCTCGGCGACCTTTTCGTCGGAATCGTTCAGTGTTGTCAGGCTACGGTAGACCCACTCGTTGACTTGGGTGTTCTTGACGCCTGCGGTTTGCATAAGGATGCCTACCTCGCGGACCGCTGCGAGCAGATCGGCTTTGGGACCCGCGAGCTCAACAAAGACATCGTGATGTGCGGTGACGCCGCGGTTCTCGCTCACGTGGTCGATAAAGCCCTCGACGGTCTCAAGCTGCTGGGCGAGAGCCGCATCATCGTCAGCGTCCAACGCGACGAGTGCGTTCGATACCGTGAGGGCGGGATGCCCGCAGGGGACAAAGCCCTCGATGACATCCATAGCTTCGGTAATGGTTGAGCCCAGGCCTGCGAGGGCATTGACGAGTTTCTGCTTGGTATCCATAACGGTCCTTTCGACTTGACTGTTTTGCCTGGCGCCAATATACGTGACGCGATCGGTAGCAAAAATGCGAAGTCGTGCGCACATTGGGGTCTTCACAGCTCGTGCATAGAACAGCTGTCCGCTTTCAGAACGTGGTAAGATAACACTCCACAAGCGGGGCTCGCCTCGCATGTTCCTTGAAAAGTCGACGGTCGTTGGGTGCTCGTGTGCCCAATGCCATCCAGACTTTCCCGACATCCGGGGGCGACTGGTTTCGACACGATAGCTCTGAGAGAGGAAGCAAGCCGAGGTCTCCTCGCCTCGTTAAACAGGGGTACCGTCAAATTGAATTGACAACAACTCTTCTTTTGAGCCTATGGCTCTCGCTGCTTAGTTTATAGCGGCGCGTCAACCCGGTGATTTCCCCGACACCGGCGCGACGTCATTTTAGGGGAATGCTCCTGCGCACGTAATCGGTATGGCGCGGGCTAAGACCGAACCGGTTAGGACGCCGCGAGCGTGTCGCTGCGCGCAAAGCGTCCGAGACGAAACCAGCGACTGAGCTTGGAGATGCCAATCAGGGGGCTTTCGTGGACCGGAGTTCGATTCTCCGCGCCTCCACCAATAGTTACAAGCAGGTAGAGAAGCGTCTCTACCTGCTTTTTTATTACATATAGATACCGCGGAGAATCGAACTCTGTGCAGGGCGCGAGCGTTAAGCAAACGCGAAGCGTTTGTAGCGAGCGGGCGAGGACGCCAGCAGGCGGCCGAAGCCGGTGCGGATTTGCGAAGCAAATACGCGGATTCTCCGCGCAAACTATCAGCCCAATGTGGATGCGACGTTATCGAATCTCAGCCGGCCATGCACCGCATCAACGTCGCCCCAGGCGGAAAATCCATCCCAGAATTCCGGCTCAGACTGGGATGCGGTTTCCGGATGACGTTTCAAGCGGAAACTGCATCCCGGAATCTAAGCTCGGAATGGGATACATTTTCCGGATGACGCCTCAAGTGGAAAGTTCATCCCGGAATCCGCGCTCAGAACGGGATGCGCTTTCCCAACGGCGGTCCAAACGGAAAGTCCATCCCGGAATCCCGCCTCAAACTGGGACGCACTTTCCGCTTCACCTGCCGCCTCGAAAAACCTGCGCGCCCTCCATTCCAAAACTGGGTAGAAGAAAGCTAAAACGAAACAGCAGGAGGTCAATATGACTGCAGAAGATAAGGCAAAGAACGCCGGCAAGGTCGCGCTCGTCTTGGAGGGTGGCAGTTTTCGTGGGCAGTTTACCGCCGGCGTGCTCGACGTTCTCATGGAGGCCGGTGTCGAAATTCCGGCGGTGTACGGCGTTTCGGCCGGTGCGCTCAACGGCGTCAACTACAAGTCGCACCAGATCGGTCGCGTCAATCGCATCAACCTGACCTTCTGCAATGACAACCGCTACATGGGTGCCGCATCCTTCGCATCCACGGGCTCCATCGTGGGTTACGACTTTATCTTCAACGATATCCAGGACCGCCTGGATCCCTTTGATAACGAGACGTTCGACGCCAGCCCTATCGAGATGTACGCCGTCGCGACGGACATGCTGTTTGGAACCGCTGCCTACCTGCCGGTCAAAAGCGCCGTGCTCGACCTCGATGCCGTGCGTGCCTCGACGTCGCTGCCGCTGGTGACGCCGCCGGTCGAGATTGACGGGCACAAATACGTCGACGGCGGCGTAGCCGATTCGGTTCCTATCGAGCATGTGCTTGAGGAGGCGGGCTTCGACCGTGCGGTCGTCATCGTCACCCAGGACCGCTCGTACGAGAAAAAGCCCTACGAGTTTATGCCTGCCGCGCGCGCCCGCTATGCCGACTACCCCTACCTGCTCGAGGCTATCGAGACGCGCCACGACCGCTATAACCTCCAGCGCATGCACCTGTGGAAGTATGAGCGCGAGGGCCGCGCGCTGGTCATCGCTCCGCAAAAGGCGGTCGAGGTCGGCCATGTCGAGCATGATCCGGCAAAGCTTTTGGACCTGTATATCCAGGGCCGCCAGGAGGCAAAGCGCTTGCTGGGAGATATCGAGGCATTTGTCGAGCGTTAACGCTGCGACATCACGGCCCGTGGACGACATGTGCAGAAACTCTGGTCGGAGCCAAAATACCTGTTGACTCGGGCGGCGAGCGGGGTAATATGGACGGGTTACTTGCAGAGCCCCGTGAATCTCTGTAACAACACGTACTGTACATGGAGGAGTCTAAGTGATTTCGAAATCGACTCACTACGCCAAGCAGGGCGAGGTCCAGCGCAACTGGGTTCTCGTCGACGCCGATGGTGCTGTCCTGGGCCGTCTTGCCACCCAGATCGCAATGATCCTGCGCGGTAAGAACAAGCCCCAGTTCACGCCCAACAGCGACTGCGGCGACTTCGTTGTCGTCATCAACGCCGATAAGGTCCAGCTTACCGGTAACAAGGCCGACACGAAGACCTATTATCGCCACAGCGGCTACAACGGCGGCCTCAAGGCTGAGAGCTTCCGCCAGGCTATGGAGAAGCACCCGGAGAAGGTCATCGAGCGCGCCGTTCGCGGCATGCTGCCCAAGACCACCCTCGGCCGTGCCCAGATGACCAAGCTTAAGGTCTACGCTGGTGCCGAGCATCCGCACGCTGCCCAGAACCCCACGAAGATTGAGCTGGAGGCTTAAAGATGGCTGAGAACACCGTTGTCTACCAGGGTACCGGCCGTCGTAAGAACGCCGTCGCCCGCGTCCGTCTCGTCCCCGGCACCGGCAAGGTGACCATCAACAAGCGTGACGCCGAGCAGTATTTCGGCCGTCATCAGCTCGTTGAGAACGCCCTTGCTCCCTTCAAGGTGACCGACACCGCCGGTCAGTTCGACGTTATCGCTCTGTGCGATGGCGGCGGCATCTCCGGTCAGTCCGGCGCTCTGCGCCTGGGCATCGCTCGCGCTCTTCTGAACGCTGGCGACTACCGTGCTGACCTCAAGAAGGCCGGTTTCCTTACGCGCGATGCTCGCGTGGTCGAGCGCAAGAAGTACGGCCTCAAGAAGGCCCGCCGCGCTCCCCAGTTCTCCAAGCGCTAAGGTTTTATCTCCTTTCGAGATACAATGTACAAGCGGGGCCTGCCGATTCCTCGGCGGGTCCCGCTTTTCTTTTTCGACTAGGGTGGGCGGTTGCATATCGCCTGCTAGGGAAGGAGCGATCCTATGCCCCAGAACATCTTCGGTACCGACGGCGTCCGTGGCGTCGCCAATGCCGATCTCTCGTGCGACCTTGCGTTTCGCCTGGGCCGCGCGGCGACCAAGTTCCTTGGTCCGGACATCTGCATCGGCCGTGACACGCGCCTTTCGGGCACCATGCTCGAGAGCGCTCTGACCGCCGGCATTATGGCCGAGGGCGGCCGCCCGCATTGCTGCGGCGTCATCCCCACGCCGGCCGTGGCGCTGCTCACTGTTCAGAACGAGCTCGACGGCGGCATCGTCATCTCTGCTTCGCATAATCCGCCGGAGTTCAACGGCATCAAGTTCTTTAGCCGCAAGGGTATGAAGCTTCCCGATGCTGTCGAGGAAGAGATCAGCGCCTGGGTCATGTCCGAGGAAGCCATGGCTGCCGACACGCTGCCGACCGGTGCCGGCGTGGGCCACATCATCAAGATGAAGGACGCCCGCAAGGCATACGTCGACCACGCCATCGATACGCTTGATGGCCTGAGGCTCGATGGCCTGGTCGTTGCCGTCGACTGCGGTCACGGTGCTTCCTGCCAGACTACGCCCGTCGCGCTGCAGCGCCTGGGCGCCACGGTGCACGCTATCAACACCGATTACTGCGGCACTGACATTAACGTTGAATGCGGCTCTACGCACCTCGAGCCCCTGCGCGAGCTCGTGCTGCGCACCCATGCTGACATCGGCCTGGCCCACGACGGCGACGCCGACCGCGTGCTGTTCGTGGACAGCGAGGGCAATGAGATCGACGGTGACTACATCCTGGCTATCTGCGGTTCTGACCTCGCCGCTCGCGGCAAGCTCGCCAACTCCGAGATCGTCTCGACCGTCATGTGCAACCTGGGCTTCTCCATCGCTATGAAGGAGCAGGGCTTCGAGATGGTCCAGACCGCCGTGGGCGACCGTTACGTTCTGGAGCGCATGCTCGCAGACGGCGCCGTCATCGGCGGCGAACAGTCCGGGCACATCATCTTCCTGGAGCACAACACCACCGGTGACGGCCTGGTGACGGCTCTGCAGCTGCTGGCCGTGCTCAAGCGCACCGGTCGTACCCTCACCGATCTTGCCAGCATCATGAAGAAGTACCCGCAGGTACTCGTCAACGTGCATTCGGACAACAAGGCTGGTCTGGACGATTGCCAGCCCATTTGGGACGCCGTCGCTGCTGCCGAGAAGGAGCTTGACGGCCGCGGCCGCATTCTGGTGCGCCCGAGCGGTACTGAGCCGCTGGTTCGCGTTATGGCCGAGGCGGAGACGCACGAGCTGACCCAGCGTGTTGTCGATGACATCGTCGAGGTTGTCAAGCGCGAACTTCCCTAATGGTCAAAAACGGGTGCCAAGTGGTAAACTATTAAAGCTATTTTGGTTGATTGGTATGTCCGAGGGGGATCATGTTCACTAAAGTCCTAAGGTCTTTTGGTATGCGTGGTCGAGTCCTTACGCTG
>OBIU01000643.1_pt1 | contig 14763 bp, 12 predicted proteins | sample 1519871 | NCBI WGS metagenome assembly OBIU01 (sample SAMN04209229, study PRJEB22552) | human gut metagenome | biome: gut; material: feces | host: Homo sapiens | place: USA: Oklahoma
TCAGGGCGGTGCCCATGTGGATGTTGCCGTTTGCATACGGAGGGCCGTCGTGCAGAATGAACTGGGGCTTGCCCTCGTTGTGCTTCATGAGCTGGTTGTACAGGTCGTTGTCGTCCCAGTCTTTGAGCATGACCGGTTCCTTTTTGGGCAGACCGGCGCGCATCTCAAACAGGGTCTTGGGCAGATTCAACGTGCTGTCGTACTGCGATTTGTTCTTAGCCAATGGTTTACACTCTCCTCTATTTTTGCGTTGGGTGCCTTACTCGCTGAACTTTACGCCCTGAAAAGCGTCGTAGTCCGGCTCGTCCGGCTTCATATCAGCAGGAGGCGGGTCCAGCTTGAGCTGGCTTTCGTCCTTTGCCCAGAAATCCTCGCTGCTGTCAGCCGCCTTGTCGTCATCGGCAGGGGCGGCAGGTTCGGTGGTTTCGGTCATTTCGGCAGGTTGCTCGGCCGGGGCTGCTGCGGCATCGGCTGCGGGGGCAGTCTCGGGCTGTGCGGCGGGCTGCTCTGCGGCAGCTTCCTGCACAGGCTCGGCATCCTGTACGGGGGCGTCCTTTTCGGCTTCCTTAGCGTCCTTCTGGAACTCCGGCAGACGGCTCAAAGACTCCACATGGCTGCGGTACAAATTGAGCACATCCGCCTTGAAGCGGGTGACCTCCAGACGGACGCGGTCGTACTCCCGCTCTTCAGCCAGACGCTTCTCGTTGGCTTCGTTCTCGATCTCGTCTGCGCGGTCGCTTGCCTTTTGCAGCAGCTCGTTGGCGTCGCGGATGATATCATCGCCCCGCAGATTTGCGCGGTGAATGATCTCCTCAGCCTTCTGGTTTGCTTCACGGATCACGTTTTCGCCCATGCGCTGGGCGTTGATCAGCGCGCTCTTGAGCATATCGCCGTCGGCCTCAAAGCTTTGCAGCTCACCCTTGAGCTTCTGGTTCTCTGCGGTCAGATCAGCGATCTGCTTGCGCAGCTGCTCTGCCTGCGCATCGTTCTGCTGCAGCTGCTCCTCGACCTTGTCCAGAAAACGATCCACGTCCTCTGTACGGTAGCCGCGGAGATTTTTTTCAAATTGTACAGAGCGGACATCCTGCGGGGTCAGCATAGTCATTTCCTCCCATAGCTTTTAATATTGAAAGAACTCAATGATAGAACGATCTTTTTTACTTTTCCCGGGCAATGCAGTCAGCCGGAAGCGGCCCTTGCCGCGCACGGTGAACACATCCTGCTCGTATACGGGAGCATGGGGCTTTTCTACCGGCAGATGGTTGATCTCTACCCTGCCCGCCTCGATCAGTTCCGCAGCGGTGCCGCGGCTGACGTGCAGCATGGCAGAGAGCACCGCGTCCAGCCGCAGGGAGGACACGGTGGCAGTGAGCAGCTGCCGCTCCGGCACCGGGAAAGCCGGGATCTCTTCCGGCTCCAAAAGACGGGTGGACACCTCAGTGCGTCCCGCCTGACACAGCTCCCGGCAGATAAGCTTTGCCGCCGGCTCCAGCGCGAACGCATAGGCTGTGCCCGGCGCATCGGCGGGCAGCAGGATATCGCCCAGTGCTTCGCGCTTGAGGGCAAGCCCCATCAGGCTGCCCAGATAGTCCTTGTGCACCGGAAGCGCCGCACCGGGCAGCGCCCGGCACTGCAGCTGTACACAGCGCACTGGACACTCGCCGTAGCTGTACTCCGGCTCCAGACAAAGCACCCGGCGCTCGGCTTCGGGCCAGCCGCCGTCAAAACGCCAGCCGTCCCGCACACCGGCACGCCCCAGTGCCGCCCGGGCAAGATCCTGTTCCCGGTCGCTGAGGAACGCGGAGTACCGGGCTATGCCGCGGGAAAAAGCCGCATCGGCAAGATCCTCAATATGCCGCATGAGATAGCGTTCCTCATCGTTGCGGGCGGGCACAAAGCCGCGCACCGCACCGGCTGCCGGATCAATAGAATGCGCCATTGTTCTCCAACTCGTCCAGCAGGTCACCCATGATATCCACGTTGTACGGGGTAATGATAAAGGTGCTGTTGGCTACGCGCTTGATCTGACCGTTGTTGGCATAAGCCACGCCGGACAGGAAGTCCACCAGACGGCGGGAGACCTCCTTGTTGGTGGACTCCAGGTTCAGCACCACGGTACGCTTGTTGTTCAGATGGTCGGCAATGGTGCTGGCATCCTCGAACCGCTCGGGCTTGACCAGAACCACCTTGAGCTGGGTGGTAGCGTGGATATTGACCACCTTGTTCTTTTTGCTGGTGCCCTCGGCAGGCTCTTCGGTCTCTTCATCCATCCCGATGCCGACGCCGCTGTTGTTGTTCACCATCTGGGGGCCGTCATCGATGTACTGATCCTCGTACTCGTCCCCTTCACCCATCAGGCCCTTTTTAATGCTATCCAGCAAAGACATAATTATCTGCTCCTTTCATTCGGGCAGCGCCCGGCTGCCTGGCGTTCTTTGCAAAAAGAATGCAAATAGCTTTTACTATTATCTGATTTTTTGCAGCAGATGTCAATAACTACAAAAGTTTTCCGTCATATAAATTTTGTCCCGAGACGATTATTTCGTCATAAAGCCTTACCTGACTGACAGAACCGTCCGTTCCCTTGGGCAAAACAAGGATGTAATCCCCTTCCGTGACCAGCGGATGGTCAGCATCCACGGGGTCGATCTTACAGAAGCGTGCAATGTTGCCGTACTTGACATACACGCCGGGGATATAGTTTTCGCCCTGCGTCTCGGCCTCGGTGCCGTCCTCCTTCAGGTAGTGCACCGCTGCAGCAGGCACCCGCAGACCGGTGCTCTCGCTGGTGCTGATACGGGCACGGGCGTGGTTGAGACACAGCACGTCGCCGTTGATGGAATTGCAGCGCAGCACAAAGCGGGCAACATCCTTTTCTGCATCAACGGTCACCTCGGTGACGGTAGCGCGCAAGGCGGCATCGCTCTGGCCGGGAAAGCTGATCTCCACTGCCGTGCGCAAGGGCTTGCCGTCCGAACCCAGCAGCTTTTCGGCCTGCTTTGCCGAGCACACACCGGCGTACTGCCAGCTGAACCCGGCCACCAGCTTGCCTACGCAGCCATCCAGCGGCATCTCGGGGTCGGAGTCCAGATAGGCCTTGAGCTGCTCCGGGCTCTGCGCCAGAATGTCCGCAGCACCGGCGTTCAGCCGTCCGCTGCTGGTAGCCCGGACAAAGTAGCCGGTGGTGGGGGCGAGGATCTGGGTGGGGTTGCCCAGCTGGGCCTGCACAGTCTGTGCCTGCTGGGCAAGCAGCGCGATCTGATCTGCAAAGCCGGCGGTATCGCCGGTGGTGACCCAGAGCTTGTTCTGCGCCAGCAGATAGGCATCGGCACTGCTGTCCACATCGCTGTAGCGGGCGGTGTCCAATGCATCCAGCAGATCGTACAGCGCACCGGAGCGCTCCTTGAGCAGACCGTCCAGCTGGGTGGCTGCGGTATTCTGGGAGCGCTGCAAAAGGTCGATCTGGCTGGTGAGCTGGGTCAGCTGCTGGCGCAGCACCGCCTGATTGGCGTCGGTGTACAGCTCTGCAACGGCAGTGCCCGCCGACACCCGCTCGCCATCCGAGACAAGGTAGCCCAGATTGCCGCTGCCGGAAATGCAGGTCTCGTCAAACAGCAGCACGCCGTCCGCTTCAATGGTATCGGAGATGGTGATGGGCAGCGCCGTTTCGTAGACGTTCTGGGGGAAAAGGATGTGCGCCGCCTGCCAGCAGACATACACTGCCGCCGCCAGCAAAAAGGTGGCCATCACAACTGCCAGCGTGGTGAGCGCAGAGAGCTTGTGGCGCGGTTCCTGAGGGGTTTCCGGCATAAGGATCATCCTTTCGATAAAAAGTCTTGGGTCAGGCGCAGGGCGGTCTGCCGCACGTCTGCAGCCCCGGCATCCAGCCATGTGACCCCGTCCATGTGGCGGAACCATGTCAGCTGGCGCTTGGCGTAGTTGCGGGAAGCCTGTTTGAGTTTTTCAGTGCAGGCATCCAGCGCTGCAGTCTGCTCAAAATACGGAAAAAATTCTTTATAACCGATAGCCTGTGCGGCGGTGCGGAAGGCTTCGCGGTTGCGCCAGACGTATTCCGCCTCGGCTAAAAGCCCGGCTTCCAGCATTTTGTCCACCCGCAGGTCGATGCGGCGGTACAGCGCTGCACGGTCCGGGAAGTCCAGCCCCAGCACAAGGCTGCGGTAGGGGCGCTCCGGCGGCAGCGAATCGGCCTTTTGTTCGCTGAGACGCTTGCCGGTGGCGTGGTAGTGCTCCAGCGCCCGCAGCACCCGCACCTTATTATTGGGGTGGATGGCAGCGGCGGCTTCCGGGTCCACGGCTTGCAGTTTTGCGTACATGGCTTCCGGGCCGATGGCTTCCAACTCGGCGGTCAGCTGCTCGCGCAGGCCGTCCGGGGCTTTTTCGGCGGTGAAGCGCACCCCGTACAAAAGGCTCTGCACATACAGTCCGGTGCCGCCTACCAGCAGCGGCAGATGCCCCCGGGCGGTGATATCCTGAATATACTCCCCTGCCAGCGCGGTGAAATCCGCCACGCTGAAGGTCTTTTCCGGGGTGAGGATGTCCACGCCGTGGTGCGGGATGCCGCAGGTCTCCTGCGGGGTGATCTTGGCAGTGCCCACATCCAAACCTCTATAAATCTGCATGGAGTCGGCGCTGATGACCTCGCCGGAGAACCGCTGCGCCAGCGCAACGCCCAGCGCGGTCTTGCCGGTGGCGGTGGGGCCTACCACAGCCACCACGGCGGGTTTTGCATTACACGATGCGTCCAAACTGCTTTTCCAACTCCTTTCGGGTAAGTTTGAGCACGCAGGGACGACCATGGGGGCAGAAAGGCGGCACCTCGCCGGAGAGGATCTTCTCGGCCAGTGCCATAAGCTCCTGCGGGGAGGACCTGTCCCCCGCCTTGATGGCGGCGCGGCAGGAGATGGAGTGCAGCACCCACTCGGTGTGCTCGTTCAGTGCGTCCCGGCTGCCCTTGAGCAGGCGGTCGGCGATCTCTACCAACAGATCCTCGGCGTTCTGCGGCTCTACGTCCGCAGGCACGGCGCGCAGCAGCACGGTACTGCCGCCAAAGTCCGCCACATCCAGCCCGGCGTTTTCCAGCAGGGGCTGGTTTTCCAGCAGCGCCTGCTTTTCCTCTGCGGAAAGGTCGATGGCGGCGGGCTGCAGCAGCAGCTGGCTGGGCACGTTGCCGTAGTTGGCAGCAAGTTTTTCGTACAGCTGGCGCTCATGGGCGGCGTGCTTGTCGATCAAGCACAGCTCGTCTCCCCGCTCTGCCAGAATATAGGTGCGGAAAACTTCGCCCACATACCGCAGCGGCTCTTCTCCCTGCGGTACATCAAAGCCCAGCTGCTCCGGCTGTTCCGGCTGTTCGGGTTCTTCCGGCTGATAGGGCACCGTGGCGGCTTCGATCTCCGGGGCGGCGGGTACGGTGTTCCATGCCGCCATGTGGTCCAGCAGCGGGTCGGCTGCGGTGTCCGTTTCCGGGTGCACATCCAGCTGCGCTTCACCGGCAGCTGCCCGGAAGGGCTGCGGCGCGGGCTGGACTTCGGTTGCATCCGGTTTTTCCGGGCTGTGGAGGGTGACCACAGGATCCAGAATGTCCTCTGCGGGGGCAGACTGCCGCCACGAGGGCACAGCAGCAGCCGCGCGGGCAGGCTGTGCGGGCTGTACCGGCGGGGTATCTGCCGTAAAAGCCGGGGTTTTCACCGGTGCAGCAGCGGGGCGCTGCTGCGGCGGGGCTTCCCAGCGCTGCGCGGGCAGTGTACCGGGGTCTGCCTGACCCGGAATCACGGCAGAAAGTCCCGTAAAGTGATTATTCTTTACAGAATTTTCGTTCTTTATATCGTTTTCTTTTTCGGATTTCTCATTTTTGTCCGCTTCAAAGGTAAAGCGGCGTTCCCCGGTGCCGGGCTGTGCCAGCGCCAGCTTGACCGCATGATAAACGACATCGAACACGTCGTTTTCCCGGGCAAAGCGAGCTTCGATCTTTGCTGGGTGGACATTGACGTCCACAAGGTCTGTGGGCATTTCCAGCAGCAGGATACCGCCCGGGAACTTGCCCTGCATGGTCGTGCCCTTAAAGGCCATTTCCATACCCGCCATGATGGTGCGGTTGCGCACATAGCGGCCGTTGATGTAGAAATGCTGCATACTGCGGCTGGCGCGGCAGCTCTTGGGCGGGGTGATCAGACCACTGACCCGGTACAACCCTTCCTCGGAGTGCACCTCGATGAGGTCGCGGCTGAACTCCCGGCCAAGCACCGCATAGGCGGCGCTGCGCAGCTGACCATCGCCGGGGGTGACATATTGCAGCTTGCCTTCCCGGATGAATTTGACACTGACCTCCGGGTGGCTGAGTGCCACATGACCTACGTTATCTGCCACAAAGGTGCCCTCGCTGGAGTCCTTTTTGAGGAACTTCATGCGGGCGGGGGTGTTGTAGAACAGGTCCTGCACCCGGATGGTGGTGCCCACGGCGCGGGCGGCAGGCTCCCTGCCCTGCTCCTCGCCGCCGGCGATGCGGTAGCAGGTGGCAAACTCGTCCACCTCGGTGCGGGTGAGCAGCTCTACCCGCGCCACGCTGGCAATGGAAGCCAGTGCTTCGCCCCGGAAGCCCAGTGTGTGGATGCTGTTCAGGTCGTCCGGCTTTTCGATTTTGCTGGTGGCGTGGCGGATGAAGGCTGTCGGGATATACTCAGCATCAATGCCGGTGCCGTTATCGCTGATTTCGATCAGCTTTACGCCGCCGGACTCGATGCTGACGGTAACCTGCGTTGCACCGGCGTCGATGGAGTTTTCTAACAGCTCCTTGACCACCGATGCCGGACGCTCCACCACCTCACCGGCGGCGATCAGCTCAGCGGTATGCTTATCCAGAACATGGATGACTGCCATGGTATTTTCCCTCCCCTGTGGTTGATTTTATGGTCAGCCGTTCAGGCTGCCCTTGAGGGTCTTTTTCAGCTCGTACAAAAAGTTCAGTGCTTCAATGGGAGTAAGTGTTTCCACATCCACGGTCTCCAGCTTTTCCATCATCTCGCTGGGCACTGCCGGGGAATTGTACTCCTGCAAGGCGTCAAAATCCATCTGCTCCACCTTGTTTTTGGGGGCAGATGCTTCCAGCGTGCGCAGCACCTCGTGGGCGCGGCGGGTCACGCTGCCGGGCAGACCGGCCAGCTTTGCCACCTCGATGCCGTAGCTATCGTCGGCGGGGCCGCGCACGATGCGCCGCAGGAAGGTGATGTCCTCGCCGCGCTTTTTGACCGCGATGTTGTAGTTTTTCACACCTTCCACGGTGCCTTCCAGTTCGGTCAGTTCGTGGTAGTGGGTGGCGAACAGGGTCTTGCAGCCCAGTCCTTTGGCAGGGTCTGCGATATGCTCCACCACGGCGCGGGCAATGCTCATGCCGTCAAAGGTGGAGGTGCCGCGGCCGATCTCGTCCAGCACCACAAGGCTCTTAGCGGTGGCGTTTTTCAAAATTTCGGCCACCTCGGTCATCTCCACCATAAAGGTAGACTGGCCTGCGGCAAGATCGTCCGATGCACCAATGCGGGTGAAAATGGCATCCACCACGCCCACATGACAGCTGGCAGCCGGCACAAAGGAGCCGATCTGTGCCATCAGCGCAATGAGGGCATTCTGACGCATATAGGTAGATTTACCCGCCATGTTGGGGCCGGTGATGATGAGGCAGCGGTCGGTGGTGCAGTTGAGGGTGGTATCGTTGGGCACGAACATACTGCCCTTGAGCACCTGCTCCACCACCGGGTGACGTCCCTCGGTGATGGTCAGCACATCGCTGTCGTCCACCACGGGGCGGCAGTAGTTGTTTTCCGCAGCGACCTGTGCCAGCGCCGCCAGCACATCCAGCTGGGCAATGGCGTTGGCGGTGCGTTGGATACGGTCCAGCTGGGCACCGATGCTTTCCAGCAGTTCGTCAAACAGGCGGCGCTCCAGCGAGATAAGACGCTCGTGTGCGCCAAGGATCTTGCTTTCCAGCTCCTTCAGCTCCTGCGTAATGTACCGCTCGCCGGAGGTGAGGGTCTGCTTGCGGATATAGGTCTCCGGCACAAGGTTTTTGTAGGAGTTGCTCACCTCGATGAAGTAGCCGAACACATGGTTATAGCCGATCTTCAGCTTGGGGATGCCTGTCTCCTGCCGCAGGCGGGCTTCCAGCTGCGCCAGCACCCCCTTGGTGTTGTCGCGGATGGAGCGCAGCTCGTCCACCTCGGCATGGTAACCCTTGGCAATGACGCCGCCATCCTTGAGGGTGGAGGGGGCGTCCGGGTCTACTGCGGCATAAATGCGCGCCTTGATATCCTCCAGCGGGTCGATGCTGGCAGCAAGCTCGGAGAGTTCCGGGCAGCTGCAGCCCTCTGCCTGCTTGCGTAGGCCGGGCAGACGGTCGCAGGTCTGGGCAAGGGTGTAGATCTCCTTGGGGGTGGCAGAGCCGTACACCGTGCGGGTCATCAGGCGCTCCAGATCCGCGATGTAATGCAGCTCCTCGGTCAAATCGCCGCGCACCATGGTCTGGCGCACCAGTGCCTCCACGGCGTTCAGGCGGTGGTTGATGAGCGGGCTGGAAATAAGCGGCTGCTCGATCCAGCTGCGCAGCATCCGCTTGCCCATGGCAGTGCTGGTCTTATCCAGCACCCACAGCAGGGTGCCGCGCTTTTCGCGTCCGCGCAGGGTCTCGGTCAGTTCAAGGTTTGCTCGGGTGACCGGCGAAAGCCGCATGAACTGGGCTTCGTTGTAAGTAATGACGGTCTTTAGCCGCTCCACGCCCTTGATCTGGGTATCGTGCAGATATTCCAGCAGCGCGGCCATGGCAAAGCGCACCAGACCCTCGGCAGCTATGCCGGTGGTCTGCGGCCAGTCGCGGCCAAACTGCTCTTCCAGCGCAGACGCCACCAGCCCCGGCGCATAGCGCTCGTCCTCGACCAGCTCCACCGAGCAGTTCATATTCTTCTTGATGTAAGCGGTCACCTCGCGGCAGTCCAGCAGACCGGGGTTCAGCAGTACCTCGCTGGGATGGTAGCGGCACAGCTCGGTAATGACCGCCGGGGCGATCTTATCCGCCGTCAGTTCGGTGATATGCGCCGTACCGGTGGAAACATCCGCAAAGCACAGACCGGCCTTTTTGCCCTTGAGGTAAAGGCTGGCAATGTAGTTATTGCGGTCGTCCTGCAGCATACTGCTTTCAATGACCGTACCGGGGGTGACCACCCGGATGATGTCCCGCTTGACAAGCCCCTTGGCTTTAGCGGGGTCCTCCACCTGCTCGCAGATGGCCACCTTATAGCCCTTGGCGATCAGGCGCGCCACATAGCCCTCGTAGCTGTGGAAGGGCACGCCGCACATGGGGGCGCGCTCCGCAAGGCCGCACTGCTTGCCGGTAAGGGTAAGATCCAGCTCCCGGGACGCCGTGACGGCATCATCGAAGAACATCTCGTAAAAATCGCCGATGCGGTAAAAAAGAATTTCGTCCTTGTGTTGATTTTTGATCTCAAGATACTGCTGCATCATGGGCGAAAGCTCTGCCATGGTTTTTCCTCTTTCCCTTGTATGGTTCCGTCAGCCGGTTTGCGGGCTGTAACCGCCGGTGCAAACAAAACGCGGTCTGTGTTGCACAGCCGCGTTCCGATGAAAACTCTGCTTAGTGGCAGCCGTCGCAGGTGGAACAGCTGCCGGTGCAGGAGGCAGAAGGCTCCTGCACGGTCATGGGGTCGCCGCCGTTCATGGCGGTGTTGATGATGGCGTCGATATAGTTGACCAGGTTCTCGCACTCGCGCTTGGCCTCGTTGTATGCCACCATGCCCTCGTTGCCCATGATCTGGCCGTAGAGGCTGTTCACCTTCTCGTTCAGTTCAGCGATGCGGGCGTCATCGCGCTCGTTCTTGCCGATCTCGTTGTTCAGGTCCATGCGGGCCAGATTGAACTCGCCGATCAGGTTCTGCAGTTCCTCATCCTTGTCGTTTGCCTTGCGGGCCTGATCCAGAATGACGTAGCGGGGGTCGGTCTGCAGTGCCATAGCGGCACGCTTGAAAAGATCAATGCAATCCATGATTGGGTTCTCCTTGTTGTTTTTATTCTTTCTGGGGCAGTTTGCCCCGGAATCACTTTTTTATGCTTCCAGCTCGCCCAGCAGCACGGTGGCGCGGGCACCGGTAAGATGTACAGTCGCGTAGCTGCCCAGCAGTGCCGGGTCGGCGGCAAACTCCACGGTCAGGTTATTGTCCAACCGGCCGGAAAGGGTGCCTTCATTACGCCCGAAGCCTTCCACCAATACCCGGACGGTCTGCCCCACCTGCGCCTTGACCAGCGCCATGGCGATCTCGTCCTGCGTAGCCAGCAGGCGGGTCATGCGGTCGGTCTTTTCCTTGCGGGGGGTGGGGTCCGGCATTTCGGCAGCCTTAGTGCCGGTGCGCTTGGAATAGATAAAGGTGAACAGCTGCATATAGCCCACCTTGCGCACCAGCTCCAGCGTTTTTACAAAGTCCTCCTCGGTCTCGCCGGGGAAACCCACGATGATATCGCTGGAGAAGGTGATGCCGGGCACGGTCTTGCGGGCGTAGTCGATGAGCTCCAGATACTGTTCCACCGTATAGTGGCGGTTCATCTGCTGCAAAAGCCGGTCGGAGCCACACTGCACCGGCAGATGCAGGTGCTTGCACAGCTTCGGCTGGGCGGCGATGGTATCAATGAGCTTATGGCTGGCGTCCTTGGGGTGGCTGGTCATAAAGCGGATGTGGTAATCGCCGGGCACGGTGCACAGCAGGTTGAGCAGGTCGGAGAAATCGATCTGCTCCTCCAGCCCCTTACCGTAGCTGTTCACGTTCTGCCCCAGCAGGGTGATCTCCTTATAGCCCGCTTCCACAAGGTCGCGGAACTCGGCAAGGATATCGCCGGGCTTGCGGCTCTTCTCGCGGCCGCGGACGTAGGGCACGATGCAGTAGGTGCAGAAGTTATCGCAGCCGTACATGATGGGCAGCCATGCGCGGAACTCGCTCTCGCGCCGGATGGGGATGTTCTCCACGATGACCGGACGCTGTGCGGGGTCCAGCAGCACCCTCTTATGCTTTTGCAGTTTCTGGGCGATCAGCTGCGGCAGGGTGTCGATGCCGTCCACGCCGAACACCAGATCCACATAGGGGTAGCTCTTGCGCAGCTTTTCCACAACGTGTTTCTGGTTGGCCATGCAGCCGCACAGTCCGATGATGAGGCCGGGCTTTTTTTCCTTAAGGCCCTTCAGCGCGCCCACGTTGCCGAACACCCGCTGCTCGGCGTGCTCACGCACGGCGCAGGTGTTGAACAAGATCAGGTCGGCATCCTCGGGCTTATCGCACAGGCCGTAGCCGATATCCACCAGCACGCCTTTAATGCGCTCGCCGTCGTTGACGTTCTGCTGACAGCCGTAGCTGTGCACAAAGGCCAGCGGCGGGGTGTCGTAGGTCTGCCGCACCAGCTCGGCGGCAACGGTATTATGTTCAAAGTTAATGTATTCCAAGCAAACCATCCTTCTCCGCCGGGCAGGGTAGCCCCGTGCGGCGAAACTCTATTTTCTGCCATTCTATAAAAGACACTCTTTAGTATACCCTGTTTGGCCGCTGCGGGCAAGAGGAAACACGCAAATTTTATGCCTGTTTAGCCGCTGCCGCCTCTGCATCCTGCCTGCGGCAGCACTCTTCGCACACGCCCAGCAGCACCACGGCACAATCCTGCACCCTGCCCTTCTGGTTTTTGACCAGCTCCATCACCTGTTTTCCGTCCACCTCTGCATCGGTGACGCCGCCGCAGACGGTGCAGTACAAATGGCTGTGCCACGGCAGGGTGTGGTCAAAGCGGTCCGCCTTGCCGGGAATGGACACCCGGCGCACCCGCCCGGCTTCCACCAGACTGTTCAGGTTGCGGTATACGGTGCCAAGGCTCAGATTCGGGCACTCCTGCGCGGCTTTATCGTAGATTTCTTCCGCAGTCGGGTGGTCGCACAGCTGCTGCACCGTCTGCATGACAAGCTCCCGCTGTTTTGAGTAACGCATATCCATCCTCCTTTTTCACACGGTTCAGACGTTTTCTTCCCCTTTGATCTTTGCCCAGTACGCCCGGGCGGCCTGTTCGGTCTTGTTGTCGCCAAAGGTGTAGTACTTGGTATCCTTCAGCACATCCGGCAGATACTGCTGCTGTACCCAGTGGTTGGCGTAGCTGTGGGCGTATTTGTAGTTCTGCCCCTTTACCAGCGCATCCTCGCCGTCAAAGTGCTTGTTTTGCAGCTGGCGCGGGATGGGCCCGGTGCGCCCGGCCTGTACATCCGCAATGGCTGCGTTGATGGCATCGTGGGCGCTGTTGGATTTGGGGCTGGTGGCCACCAGAATGACTGCATCCGCAAGGGGCAGACGCGCCTCCGGCAGACCCACCATGTTGGCGGCATCCACCGCCGCCTTGACGATGGGGATGATCTGCGGATAGGCAAGCCCCACATCCTCGCAGGCGCACACCATCAACCGGCGGCAGGCAGAGGGCAGGTCTCCTGCTTCCAGCAGACGTGCCAGATAGTGCAGCGCCGCGTCCGGGTCGGAGCCGCGCATGGACTTCTGGTAGGCAGACACGATGTCGTAGTGGTCGTCGCCCTCCCGGTCGTAGCGCATGGCGGTGCGGCGGGTGACCTGCCGGATCATATCTAAGGTAATGCGTTTTTCTCCGTTTTCCACCGGCGCTGCCGTGACCGCAAAGTCCAGACAGCCCAGTGCCTTGCGCAGATCGCCCCCGGCGCTTTCGGCCAGATAGGCGCAGGCGTCCTCGTCCATGCATACCGGCACCTGTTCCCCTTCGGAAAGGCGCTGCACGGCGTTGCGTACCCCGCGCTCCACGTCCGCTGCGGCAAGGGGCTTGAACTCAAACACCGTGCAGCGGGAAAGCAGCGCGTTATAGATGTAGAAATAGGGGTTCTCGGTGGTGGAGGCGATCAGGGTGACGCTGCCGTCCTCGATACATTCCAAAAGGCTCTGCTGCTGCTTTTTATTCAGATACTGGATCTCGTCCAGATACAGCAGAATGCCGCCCGCCGCTGCCAGCGTGCCGATATCCTTGAGCACTGCCTTGATATCCCCGGTGCCGCAGGAGGTGCCGTTGAGCTTGTGCAGGGTCATGCCGCTGTTCTCGGCAATAATGCGTGCCACCGTGGTCTTTCCGGTGCCGGAGGGGCCGTAAAAGATCATGTTGGGAATGCGCCCGCTCTCGATGGTGCGGCGGAACACCCGCCCCGGAGCCAGCAGATGCTGCTGCCCGCACACATCCGCCAGCGTTTTGGGACGCAGGCGCTGCGCAAGTGGTTCATTCATGGTGGTTTCTCCTTTCCTGCCCGCAAGGCACTTTTTATATAGTATAGCGCATTTAGAAAAGGAGGACAAGGCCTTTTCTGAAAATCATTCTCAGATAATGCCCTGCAAACATTTACAAATCCTGTCAAACATGGTATGATTCAGGTATTCCCTTTTAAAGGAGGTTTGTCCCATGCCGGTACGAAAAAAAGCCCCGGAGGATCTTACCGCAAAAAAAGCGCTGGCGCTGGAGGTCATCCGGCGTCTCAAGGCCGAATACCCGGATGCTGGTTGCACCTTGGACTACGACCACGCATGGCAGCTGCTGGTCAGCGTGCGGCTGGCCGCCCAGTGCACGGATGCCCGGGTGAACATTGTGGTGGAGGAGTTGTTTGCCAAATACCCCAGCGTGGCGGCGTTGGCTGCCGCCGAGCCGGAGGACATTGAAGCCATCGTCAAGCCCTGCGGGCTGGGACACTCCAAGGCGCGGGATATCTCGGCTTGTATGCGGATGCTGCGGGACAAGTACGACTGCCGTGTGCCCAATACCTTTGAGGAGTTGCTCGCTTTGCCCGGCGTAGGGCGCAAGAGCGCAAACCTCATCATGGGGGATGTGTTCGGCAAGCCCGCCATCGTTACCGACACCCACTGCATCCGGCTGTGCAATAAGATTGGCCTTGTGGACGGCATTAAGGAGCCGCAAAAGGTGGAGATGGCGCTATGGAAGATCATCCCGCCGGCGGAAGGCAGCGACCTTTGCCACCGCTTTGTGATGCATGGCCGTGCGGTGTGCAACGCCCGCAAGCCGGAATGCGAAAAATGCTGTTTGAAAGACATCTGCCGCACCGCCCGCGAAGCCGCCGGGCAGCAGGCAGAGCCATAATTTTTAAGGAGGTATAAACTATGATCACTTTAACGATTTTGCTCATCATTGCCCTGCTATGTGTGCTGGTGGGCTGCCTGACCGGCCTGCTGACGCTGGTAGGTGTGCTGGCTTCCCTTTTTGTGGGCGTGCTGGTGGGTGCGCTGGCCGGATATCTGGCCGGGCGCTTTATGGGCACGGAAACTTCCCTTGGCCGCAACATCCTGATGGGCGTGCTGGGCAGCTTTGTGGGCGAGTTTTTGTTCGGCCTGCTGGGCATCCACGCCTCCGGCAGCTTTTCTTCCTTTGCCATTTCGGTGATCGGTGCCTGCATCTGCATCTGGGTCGGCCAGAAGATCTCCAAGTAAGTTTTTTGGATCAATACGCCGCCGCATTCTGCTGCCGGAGTTTCCGGGCAGGGTGCGGCGGCTTTGCTTTTCCGTACAAACAAAACCCCCGAAAACCGGCTTCACAAGCCAACTTTCGGGGGTTTTTCTTTGGAGCTACTGACCTGATTCGAACAGGCGACCTGCTCATTACGAGTGAGCTGCTCTACCAGCTGAGCCACAGTAGCACATTGCACAT
>OBIU01000655.1_pt1 | contig 14444 bp, 10 predicted proteins | sample 1519871 | NCBI WGS metagenome assembly OBIU01 (sample SAMN04209229, study PRJEB22552) | human gut metagenome | biome: gut; material: feces | host: Homo sapiens | place: USA: Oklahoma
GTATAGCAGCAAGCGGGGAATTTCATGCGATTTCCCGGGAAATATCAGGAAACATCCAGGTCATCCAGATAACGGTGACCGTTTTCGGCAATATAGCTCTTTCTTCCGTCCAGATTGTCGCCCAGCAGCAGTGCAAACATCTGCTCGGTGGCAGCGGCATCCTCCGGGGAAACCTTGATCAGCCGTCGTGTCTTTGGATTCATGGTGGTCAGCCACATCATATCCGGCTCGTTTTCACCCAATCCTTTGGAGCGCTGGACGTCGACCTTTTTATTGCCCAGCTTCTGCAAAATTTCCACTTTTTCCGCATCCGAATAGGCAAAGTAGGTTTCATCCTTGCAGCGAATCTCAAACAGAGGGGATTCTGCAATGTAAACATAGCCTTTTTCAATCAAGGTCGGTGTCAGGCGGTAGAGCATGGTCAAAATCAGGGTGCGAATCTGGAAGCCGTCAACATCGGCATCGGTGCAGATGACCACCTTGTTCCAGCGCAAGCCGTCCAGGTGGAAGGTGGAAAGCTCCTTGTTCGCTTTGGAATCGACCTCCACGCCGCAGCCAAGCACCTTGATGATGTCGGTGATGATGTCGTTTTTAAAGATTTTATCAAAATCCGCCTTCAGGCAATTCAGAATCTTTCCGCGCACCGGGATGATGGCTTGAAACTGAGCGTCACGTCCCAGTTTGCAGGCGCCCAACGCCGAGTCACCCTCCACGATGTAGATTTCCCGCTCGTTTACATCCTTCGAGCGGCAGTCTACAAATTTTTCCACCCGATTGGCAAGGTCGATGGAGCCTGCCAGCTTCTTTTTCAGGTTCAGTCGGGTCTTTTCTGCATTCTCGCGGCTGCGCTTATTGATTAGCACCTGTTCGGCAATCTTGATTGCCTCGTCGGGATTTTCGATGAAGTAGACCTCCATCTGCCGTTTGAGGAAATCATTCATCGCCTCATAGATAAATTTATTGGTGATTGCTTTTTTTGTCTGGTTTTCATAGGAAGTCTGGGTGGAGAAGGAAGAAGAAACCAGCACCAGACAGTCCTCCACATCCTGAAAGGTAATCTTGCTTTCATTCTTGAGGTACTTGCCGTTTTGCTTGAGATAGCCGTCTATCTTTGAAACAAACGCCTGTTTGACCGCCTTCTCTGGCGAACCGCCGTACTCCAGATGGGAGGAGTTGTGGTAGTATTCCAGGAACTTGACCCGATTGGAGAAGCAGAACGCCACCGACAGCTTGACCTTATACTCATCCTTGTCCGCACGGTCGCGTCCGCGCTGCTCGGTTTCCCAATACTGGATGTTGGTCAAGGAGGCATCTCCGACGATTTCTCCTACATAGTCGGTCAAACCGTTTTCATAGCAGAAAGTTTCCTCTGCAAAGCTGCCGTCCTCCTGTTCCATCCGCAGCAGGAAGGTCAACCCTTGATTGACCACCGCCTGCTTTTTGAGTACATCCCGAAAATAATCGGCTGGGATGTCGATGTCGGTAAAGACCTCCAGGTCCGGCTTCCAACGCTGGCGGCTTCCGGTCTGTTTTTTGTTGGTCGGCTGCTTTTTCAGCCCACCGATGTTCTCTCCCTTTTCAAAATGGAGATTGTAGCAATATCCGTCCCGATAAATTTCCGCATCAAAATACTCAGAGGAATACTGTGTCGCACAGGAACCCAGTCCGTTGAGTCCCAGTGAAAACTCATAGCTTTCCCCGTTGTTGGTGTTGTACTTTCCGCCTGCGTACAATTCGCAGAAAACCAATTCCCAGTTGTACCGCTCTTCCTTTGGGTTGTAGTCAACCGGAATTCCTCGTCCAAAATCCTGCACCTCGACCGAGTGGTCCCGATAACAGGTCAGGATAATTTTGTTTCCAAACCCTTCTCTGGCTTCATCGATTGAGTTGGAAAGGATTTCAAAAACAGAATGTTCGCATCCCTCCAGCCCATCCGAGCCAAAGATGACGCCCGGGCGCTTTCTGACACGGTCTGCGCCTTTGAGAGCGGAGATACTCTCGTTGCCATATCCCTGATTCTTCTTTGCTGCCATAGTAGCCTCCCCGTATTGATTCTGACTGGTGAAGCTGTGCGAAAAACGCACCAGCCACATTCTTATCTATCATAACATATTTTACATCCGTTTGACAAGTTGACTGCTCCCTTGTGCTCCATCCGCAAAAAAAGAGAAGGGAAACCTTGCCCCCTTCCCTTGTGTGCTATCCTATTGTAAAGCGGAAATCCAAGCAAGCGCGCCAGCGTTATACCACCCAGATATTTTCACTTTCGTTGCGTTTCGGGCGTCCCATCAGGTCACGCATCGCCTGGTCTGCCGGCTTGTTGCAGTAAAGCACCTGATAGGTCTGCTCGGTAATTGGCATATCTACCCCCAGCTGGTGCGCAAGCTCTCGGGCGACCGCTGTACAGGAATAGCCCTCGACCACCATACCAACCTCCTCGAGCGCCTGCTGCGCCGGCACACCCTGCCCAATCTTGATACCGAAGCGACGGTTGCGCGAGTGCATACTGGTACAGGTAACAATCAGGTCCCCAATGCCCGACAAGCCTGCGAAGGTTTCCTGATGTCCGCCCATTGCAACACCCAAGCGGGCAATCTCGGTGATGCCGCGGGTCATCAGCGCAGCCTTTGCATTATCGCCCAGACCCAGACCGTCGGCGATACCGGCTGCAACGGCGATGATATTTTTGAGCGCTCCCCCCAGCTCCACGCCGATCAGGTCATCGTTGACATACACGCGGAAGGATGGGTTCATCAGCCAATCCTGCACCTTGCGCGCTGCCTCCTTGTCTTTGGAGGAAGCTACCACCGTGGTCGCCTCTTCGCGGCTGACCTCCTCGGCATGGGACGGTCCCGACAAAACCACATTGGCGCACTGTGGGATTTCCTGCGAGAGCACTGTCGAAAAATCATGGAAGCTTTCCTGCTCCAAACCTTTTGCCACACACACCACAATCTGATTTGATTGCAGGAGCGGACAAAGCTGGCGGGCGGTCTGGCGCACTGCAAAGGACGGCACTGCCAGAATCAACAGGTCCTGTTGACCCGCCTGCTGCAAGGATGCAGTGAAGGCAATCTGCTGCGGCAGCTTGACACCGGGCAGCAGTTTTTTCTGCTCCCGCTCCTCCCGCAGCCGGTTTGCTTCCTCCTCACGGTGGGACCAGACGGTCACCTCATGCCCGCAGCGATGGCACAGCAGCGCCAGCGCCGTTCCAAAGCTTCCTGCACCCAAAACCATCACCTTTGCCATTTTGCCAACTCCTTCCTGTTTGATAGCAATTTTCTGTGCAAAACCCTCTTTTACTTACGCGGATCCGAAGGCTCCTGCGACGGCTTCTTGTCACCGATTCTGCGCTCGGTGCCGTTGAGCAGCCGCTTGATGTTCTCCCTGTGTTTATAAATAACAATCACCGAAAACAGCGTTGCAAACAAAAAATCGAACAGCACCGGACGTCGCAGACACAAATCCACAATCAGGGTAATAAACGGATAGAGCATCGCGCCGGTGATCGACACCAGCGAAACGATTCGGGTGATGAACAGCACCGGCAAAAAGATAATCAGTAAAATCAGCAGCACCAGCGGGTTGACCACCAGGATGATTCCCAGCGAGGTCAGCACCCCTTTGCCGCCCTTGAATCCAAAAAAGACAGGGTACAGATGACCCAGCAGGGCAAAAAATCCGGCAAGGTAGCCCGCATCAAAAGCAGTAACGCCCATCAGCGAAAAAATCCATCTGCCGACCAGCACCGCCAAAACACCCTTAAAAAAATCACCCAGCAGGGTAAAGAATGCCGGCAGCTTGCCATAGGTCCGCAGGATATTGGTCATCCCTGCATTTTTGCTTCCGTATTTTCGAACATCATCATGTGCATAGATTCTGGAAACGATGACGGCAAAGCTGATGCTTCCCAACAGATAAGCCACCAAGCCTGCCAGCACGCACGCTGCAAGATTGAGCATGATTTGAGATTCCATTCTTCTCATCCTCCTCCAGTACATTGTATCAACTGTTTCACTATATTGCAAGCCCTTTTCCCTTTGTTTTGAGACTTTCCGATTCATCAGAGAAAAAAAAGAGCCCCAAATGAGGCTCTTTATGGGGAAAAAGAATCCATTTTGTCGAAAAATCTTTTTCCTTATTTGTGTGCTTTGTCACCTTTTTCGCGGACCAGCATCCGAATCGGGGTCCCTTCAAAGCCGAAGTTTTCTCGAATCTGATTTTCCAAATAGCGCTGATAGGAAAAATGGAACAGCTCTGCGCGGTTGACAAAGCAGGCAAAGGTCGGTGGTCGAGTGGTCACCTGGGTCATGTAGTAAATCTTCAGGCGCTTGCCCTTGTCAGACGGCGGCTGCACGCGGGCGGTCGCGTAGTTGAGCATATCGTTGAGCATACCGGTGGAGATGCGGCGTGCATTCTGCTCGTCCACCTTTTTAATCAGCTCGTACAAGTTGTTGACCCGCTGACCGGTCTTGGCAGAGATGAACAGCATCGGCGCATACGGCATAAAGCTGAAGTCGATGTCCAGCTGCTTTTTCATCTCCTGCATGGTCTTATCGGTCTTTTCCTCCAGCGCATCCCACTTGTTGATGGCGATGATGCACGCCTTGCCCTGCTCATGGGCATAGCCTGCAATCTTGGAATCCTGCTCGCTGAAGCCCTTGGTCGCGTCGATGACGATGACACAGACGTTCGAGCGGTCGACCGCCATATAGGCACGCAGAACGCTGTACTTTTCAATCGACTCCTCCACCTTGCTCTTGCGGCGGATACCGGCGGTGTCGATGAACACAAAGCGTCCATGCTCATTTTCTACCACAGTATCGGTCGCATCACGGGTGGTGCCTGCGATGTCCGAAACAATAACCGCTTCCCTGCCTGCAATGCGGTTGACCAGCGAGGATTTGCCCGCATTCGGTCTGCCGACGATGGCAACGGTGATGCTGTTTTCATCGTATTCTTCCTCGGCGCTAAAATCCAGATGTTCATACACCGCATCCAGCAGGTCGCCGGTGCCATGTCCGTGCAGGGAGGACACCGCAATCGGCTCTCCCAGACCGAGGTTGTAAAATTCGTAAAATTCAGATGGTGGTTCGCCCACTCCGTCGCATTTGTTGACGCACAGTACAATCGGCTTGCCGCTCTTTTGCAGCATTGCAGCGACCTCCTGATCGGTGGCGGTGATGCCGGATTTCATATCCACCACCAGAATAATGACCTCTGCACTTTCAATCGCCATCTGTGCCTGACGGCGCATCTGCGAAATGATAATATCATCCGAATAAGGCTCGATACCGCCGGTATCGACCAGCATAATCTCATGGTTGCGCCATTCGCAGGCTGAATAGATTCGGTCGCGGGTCACTCCCGGGGTATCCTCCACGATGGAGAGCCGCTGCCCGATCAGTTTATTGAACAGGGTGGATTTTCCCACATTCGGGCGACCCACCACTGCAACGATTGGTCTGACTGCCATATCCTGACCTCACTTTCTAGTAGAATCGTTCTTTTTCGTTCTCTTTTTTACCGGCTGCCCAGCATCCTTGCCAGCAGCTCAAAAGCATCGTTTTCCACCGGAAGCGCCGGCACGCCCAAAGTCTCCTGCACCTGTTCGAGGGTCAGGTCATCCAGGAAGCGGTCCTGCTCATGCCGCAGCATATTGGCAGGGATCAGCAGCTCGCTGCCCAAATCCAGCCCTTCCAGCTGCGCCAGCAGGTCCTGACCGGTGATCAGCCCTGCCACTGTGATGGTGGGTCCCCAAAAATCGTTGCGGATTTTTTTGACCTGCACCTGCACCTGTGGAAATGCCTGCTGCACCCGCTCAGCAAAGTCCTGCATCATCGGGTAAGCCAGCTGACCGGTGGCAATGGTGCAGCGGTGCGCGGCAGGGGATTGCTCGAGCTGCGCCTCCTTGAGCGCCTGGGCAAAATCGTGCTGCATCAGTGTCATCATGCCCACACCGTTTTCCAACTGGGCAAAGTCCTCATAAAATTCATACGGCGGAAAATCCTTTCCGGCAAGGATGTAAAACTCATCCGAGGCGTAAGCGGTGCGGGTGCCATACTCCTTGCAGAAATATTCTCCCCAGCGCTCCATCGTTTTAACAACCTCCACCGCCTCCTGTGGAAAAAAGCCACGCAGCGGCGTCAGCTTTTCCCGATAGCGGGTCAAGCCGACCGGAACCACCGCGATACTCTGCACGTTCGGTCCCAGTTTTGCCAGCTCGGAAAGGCTGTATTCCAGCTGCTCCCCATCGTTATAGCCGGGACACAGCACGATCTGGGTGTTGATTTTGATTCCGCCCTCGGTGAGCATCCGCACAAATTTGAGCGATTCCCCTGCAAACGGATTCTTCATCATCTGCACCCGCAGCGCAGGGTTCATCGTCTGGATGGAGATATTGATGGGACTGATATGCATTTTGATAATCCGCTGGATGTCACCCTCCTTGAGGTTGGTGAGGGTGGTGTAATTGCCAAACAGAAAGGACATTCGGGTATCGTCATCCTTAAAGTAAAGGCTCTTGCGCATCCCCGGCGGTGTCTGGTCGACAAAGCAGAAGATGCAGGCGTTTTTGCAGCCCATCTGACGGTCCATCAGATAGGTTTCAAACTCCAGTCCCAAATCGTCGTACTCGTCTTTTTCCACCACGACTGTGCGCAGCTTCTTTTCCTGATCACACAGCAGGATTTCCAGATGCTCGTCGGTCATATAAAACCGGTAATCGAGCACATCGGTGATTGCGTTTCCGTTGATGCTGATCAAGGTATCTCCCTTGTGTATCCTTGCCCGTCTTGCCGGACTGCCCGGTTCAACGCTGGTGATTCTGACTGCCATCCGCACCGCCTCCTGTCCGCTTGGTTTGCAGCATAAAAAAGAGGGCAGGAAGGGAAAGACCTTCCCCTCTGCCCTTCATGTTCAAAAACATCCAGTCCAAAAAAGACGCAATTAGTCTTTTTTGATGATCTCTCTGCCTTTGTAGTAGCCGCAGTTGCCGCATACTCTGTGTGGAGTCTTCAGCTCGCCGCACTGTGGGCAGACGGAAAATGCTGGTGTGTCGAGTTTCCAAACATTGGAACGTCTTTTATCTCTGCGTGCTCTGGATACTTTTCTCTTCGGTACTGCCATTTTTGCGCATCTCCTTAAAACATTATCATAAAATTATAAAACAAAAGCTTTTGGGACCCTGCCGGCGAAAACTTACTCCTCGTCGGACCACTTCAGGTCAGCAAACGGTCTGACCGTTCTGCCCTGTGGCTCCCATTCCGGCTGCTGACAACCGCACTGTTCGCGGTTCAGGTTGCAGCCACATACCGGACACAGACCCTTGCAGTCCTCCGAACACAACATCCTGATTGGTAGCTCAAGAAGTATGTCGTCCTGTGCAATCAAGTCCAAGTCCAAAATGCCGTCCTCGCAGACGATGTAATCATCGTCCTCCTGCTGGTTGAGCTTTCTGACCACAGTGTGGTCAAAGTCCTGACGGACCCTGCGCTCTACCGGGTCCAGGCAGCGGGCACAAGCTGTGGAAAGAAGGTAGCTGGCTGTGTAGTGTACCGTAACGATTCCCGCACGGTTCTGCACATAACCCTCAAGCTGTACCGGCTCCGCAAACGGACGGTCACCCCATTGCTCTATCTGGCTTAAGTCCATCTGATGCACAAACGGCACCCTCTGGTCGTCGCCTTCGAACACTCTTCTCAGGTCAAGCAGCATAGTAACTTCCTTTCCGGTATACATGGTATACTCTGCGGCAGCATCGCTTCGGGCCTGCCGCAGCACCGATTGATCCCGTCCGCTCCGCCAGAAGCAGACCTTTCCGGGACAGACTTATCCCTCCGAATCAATCCGTAACAGAAAATATTATAGTATCTTGTGCCTTTTTTGTCAACACTCAAAAGGCGTTTTTTCCCCTGATGACGGCACTTTTTTATACTTTCCCGCCTTTCCCACAACTTTGCTCTCTTCTGCCGGCGGGCAATTAGGGATTTTGTCGAAAGCTCTATGTCGCTTCATTTCCCAGCAGCAGCGGATACCACAGGACGGTGGTGGCAAACAGCACCAGCACCACTGCAAAAAAGTTGAAGCTGGTTCTGAAAACATACGGATGACGGATTGGGTTTTTCTGCTGGACCACCATTTTCTGAATGGTTTCTTTACCGTTTGGAGAAAGAGCCAGCGCTGCCCAGCAGCCGACCAGCGCCGCTGCCAGCAGCAGGAGCATCACACCCGCAGAAAGCACCTGCTGCGGATTGGGTCCGTGCAACAGCAGCGTCTGTGCCACCAGAAATCCCATGTGAAAGACACTGGTCATCACAAGACAGCCGGTCACCTGGTAGACAGCTGCGGCACACAAGCCCAGCAGCAGAGCACCCGGCCACTGCGGCAGCGGGGTCAACAGCATGGTGATAAGTCCGCTGCCGATGATTGCCGGCAAAATTCCATAGCGGCTCCACTCAAAAAAGAGGCAGCGGCGGAAGGCAAGCTCCATCACAAAGGCGGTCACCACCGCTACCAGCAGGTCCTGCCACAGGGTGTGTCCGGCACCCATCACAAAAAGGGTCCCCGGCAGCCGCTGTTCAAGCACCACCACCAGTCCCTGGGTTGCCGACAGAGCAAAGGCGCCCAGCGCTGCACCGGAAAGCAGCAGCAAGGCAAGCTGCCCGAGTTTTTTGCCGTTTATTTTGGTGGAAAAACCCTCCCCCATCATCGGCAGTTCATATTGTTTGACCCAAAAGATTCCCACGATTGCCGTCAGCGGAAGGGTCAGGATGTCCAGGATGGTCAGCACACACAGCACCGACATCAGATAATCGACCCGGTCCGCCTGCGCTGTTGTGGAAGGTCGTTTTTGATTTGGCAAGAAAATCTCCCTTTCTTTTTAACCTTTTGCAAAGACCTCCCTGCCGGTGCGGCAGAGAGGTCCTATGCTGAATATCACAATTCTCTTTTAGTCTCTGAAGTAGCTGACTGCTCCGGCAAACATCTTCTGGTCCTTGTCGCCGTCCACATTCAGGTACAGTCCGTTGGTGTAACGCTCGGAATGACCCATCTTACCAAAGATTCTGCCGTCCGGGGAGGTGATACCCTCGATGGCGTCGATCGAGCCGTTTGGATTGAAGCGGTAATCTTCGGTCGGGTTGCCTTCCAAATCGACATACTGGGTCGCAATCTGTCCGTTTTCTGCCAGCTGTTTGACCAGCTGCTCGCTGGCAACAAAGCGACCTTCGCCGTGGGAGATAGCGATGGTGTGGATGTCGCCCACGTTGGTGTGCATCAGCCATGGGGATTTGTTGGATGCAATTCTGGTGCGCACCAGACCCGACTGATGGCGGTCGATGACGTTGTAGGTCAGGGTCGGGCAGCTTGCATCGGTGGAGATGATCTCACCGTATGGCACCAGACCCAGTTTGACCAGCGCCTGGAAGCCGTTGCAGATACCGCACATCAGACCGTCGCGGTTCTTCAGCAGCTCCATCACCGCCTCGGTGATCTGTGGGTTGCGGAAGAAGGAAGCGATGAATTTTGCCGAGCCTTCCGGTTCGTCGCCGCCGGAGAAGCCGCCCGGGATGGCGATGATTTGGGAGTTTGCAATCTTTTCTCTAATCAGCTCTACCGATTCTTTGATCTGCTCGGAAGTTTTATTGCGGATAACAACGATATCCGCCTTGGCTCCTGCACGTTCAAACGCACGAGCGGTGTCATATTCGCAGTTGGTACCCGGGAATACCGGAATCAGAACGCGCGGCTGTGCCAGCTTGATCGAGGAGGTCTTGCGCTCTACGCACTGATAGTTGTAGGTCGGAACGGTTCCCTGCGGAGCCTTGGTGATGCGCGGATAAACCGGCTCCAGGGTTGCTTCCCACTTCTGCTGGATCTCCTGCAGGTCCACTGTTTCTCCGTTGATCTGGAGAGTATATTCCTCGGTGGTGCAGCCAATCAGTTTGGCAAAGGTGTCCAGTTCCTCGGATGCCTCAAATACAAATGCGCCGTAAACCGGTTTGAAGAGGTGATGCAGGTTTTCCTGTGCCGCAAAGCCGATGCGGTTGCCGAACGACATCTTGCACAGCGCTTCACCCAGACCCTTCATGCCCAGTGTGTAGACTGCCTTGACCTTGCCGGAGGCAATCAGGCTTTCCATGTGGTCAAATACCTTGCGGATATTTTCGTAAATCGGCATTCCGTTTTCGTCGTACTCAGGAGCCAGCAGGTATACCTTGTCGCCGGCAGCCTTAAACTCGTCGGTGACTACATTGTTCACCTTGGCAGTGGAAACCGCAAAGGAGATCAATGTCGGTGGAACGTGGATGTCCTCGAAGGAGCCGGACATCGAGTCCTTGCCGCCGATGGCAGCGCAGCCCAGCTCGAGCTGTGCCTTCAGACCGCCCAGCAGCGACTGGAATGGTTTACCCCATTTTTCCGGGTCGGTGCCAATCTTCTCAAAGTATTCCTGGAAGCTCAGCCAGCATCTGCTTCTGGAGCCGCCCGAAGCGATGATCTTGGCAATCGACTCGACTACTGCCAGCTGTGCGCCCTTGAACTGATCCTGGTCGGAGATGTATGGGTTAAAGCCCCAGGACATGATCGAGCAGGTGTTGGTTTCGCCGTGCAGCATCGGAATCTTTGCTACCATTGCCTGAGAAGGAGTCAGCTGGGTCTTGCCGCCGTATGGCATCACAACGGTGTTCGCACCGATGGTCGAGTCAAAACGGTCGGACAGACCACGCTGCGAGCAGACATTGAGGTCTGCCATGATGGTTTCAAATTTTTCTTTGACGCTCAGGTCCTTGTTTTTGCAGCAGTGTGCTTTCTGAGCAGGAGCCTTTGCGATGACCTTTGTATATTTTGCAGCGCCGTTGGAGCCGAGGAACTCGCGGGAGAGATCCACGATGCGTTTGCCTCTCCAGAACATCACCAGTCTTGGTTGCTCGGTCACCTTAGCCACAACGGTAGCCATCAGGTTTTCACGGTCGGCAGCATCCAGGAATTTCTGGGCATCTTCTTTTGCAACGACCACTGCCATTCTTTCCTGCGATTCGCTGATGGCAAGCTCGGTGCCGTCCAGACCGTCGTACTTCTTCGGTACCAGGTCCAAATCAATTTCCAGTCCGTCTGCCAGCTCACCGATGGCAACCGAAACGCCGCCTGCACCAAAGTCGTTGCAGCGTTTGATCATGCGGGTAACGTCGCCGTTGCGGAACAGGCGCTGAATCTTTCTTTCTTCCGGTGGGTTGCCCTTCTGCACCTCTGCGCCGCAGCTGGACAACGACTCCACATTGTGGGACTTGGAGGAACCGGTTGCACCGCCGCAGCCGTCGCGTCCGGTTTTGCCGCCGAGCAGGATGATGACATCGCCTGCGGCAGGCTCTTCACGAACTACGTTGCAGGCAGGTACTGCACCGACGACAGCGCCCACTTCCATCCTCTTTGCAACATAGCCCGGGTGATAAATCTCGTTGACCTGACCGGTCGCCAGACCGATCTGGTTGCCGTAGGAGCTGTATCCGGCTGCTGCGGTGGTCACAATCTTCTTCTGTGGCAGTTTGCCTTTGATGGTCTGTTCAAATGGGGTCAGCGGGTCGCCTGCACCGGTGACGCGCATTGCCTGATAGATGTAGGCTCTGCCGGACAGCGGGTCACGGATTGCACCGCCCAGACAGGTGGCAGCGCCGCCGAATGGCTCGATCTCGGTCGGATGGTTGTGGGTTTCGTTCTTAAACTGAAGCAGCCACTCCTCTTCCTTGCCGTCGATGTCCACCTTGATTTTGACCGAGCAGGCGTTGATCTCTTCCGATTCGTCCAGCGCACTGAGCAGACCCTTCTTTTTGAGTGCCTTTGCGCCGATGGTCGCCAGATCCATCAGGGTCATCGGTTTGTTTTTGCCTGCGTGCAGGGTCTTTCTCAGCTCGAGGTATTCATTGTAAGCGTCCTTGACGTAATCGCTCTCGATGTCCACCTGCTCGATGTTGGTGGAGAAGGTGGTGTGACGGCAATGGTCGGACCAATAGGTGTCGATCATGCGAATCTCGGTGATGGTAGGAGTGCGCTTTTCGGTTTCTTTAAAGTATTTCTGACAGAAGGTGATGTCGCCCAAATCCATCGCCAAACCGTACTGGTCGATGAATTCCTGCAAGCCCTGCTGGTCCAGCTCGCAGAAGCCTTCCAGGACCGCTACGTCAGCCGGCACGTCAAATGGGGTATGCAAAGTCTTTGGCAGCTCCATGGAAGCCTCCATCGACTCTACCGGGTTGATCAGATGCGCTTTGATGCGGGCAAGTTCCTCATCGGAAACGCCGCTGATTACATAGACCTTTGCAGAAGCAACGGTCGGACGCTCATGCTGGGTTGCCAGCTGGATGCACTGGACTGCGGAGTCTGCGCGCTGGTCAAACTGACCCGGCAAAAACTGGACAGCAAACACCCGGTCCTCTGCCGCAAAGGAAGGAAGCTCATCATAAACATCGTCCACCTGCGGCTCGGAGAAGATGGTTCCCTTAGCAAGCTCAAAATCTTCTTTGGAAATATCTTCCACATCATAACGGTTCAGGATGCGCACACAGGATGCACTGTGGATACCCAGCGAGCTGCGGATATCCGAAAGAACGCCCTGCGCTTCCACAGCGAAGGGAGCCTTCTTTTCGACATATACTCTGTAAACTGACATACTTCACACTCCTAAAAATTGTACTGTACTCTCTTTATTTTATCTTGCATCTTCCTGCATCAGGAAGGGTTTGACTTCATTATACCATAATCCGCAGGCGGTTTGTATATCGACATTGTCCGAAAGAAAGCAAAATTTGACCGCAACTTTCGGCAAAAGCGTGTACCTTTCTCCGCTGCAGGAGAATTTTGGACTTAATAGCGGATCGAAAATTCCCGCTCCTGCGGCACTGTGTCATTATCCGGGTACTGCACCGTCAGGTTCTCCACCTGAATCCACACCGTACCTTCCCGAATCCGCTGCAACAGCAGCTGCACCGCTTCCTCTTCTCCTTGCAGCAGCATCTGGACGGAGCCGTCCTCACAGTTGCGCACCCAGCCGCCGATGCCGCGTTGGGTTGCCTCCCGCAGCACAAAGTAGCGAAAGCCTACTCCCTGCACTCTGCCGGACGCCTGCGCATAGCAGCTAATTCTCATTCTGCCTGCTCCTGCTCGGTCAGCAGCTGACCGATGCAGTAATCATCCTTCGCCCCGGTAATGCGCACCGAATGGATGCTGCCGCACAGCTCGCGGTCGCTTTGTACACAGACCGGTGTATAGTTTTTGGTGTAGCCATGCTGCATCCCATCGAGTTTCTCGGTTTCAAACAGCACGCTTTCCACCATGCCCACCTGGCTTTGCAAAAAGCGTTTTCGGCTTTCCTCGGTCACCTGCGCCATCTGATGGCTGCGCTGCTCCTTCTGCTGACGGGTCAGTTGGTCGGGCATTTTGGCAGCGCGGGTGCCCGGTCGGATAGAATAGGCAAAAACGTGCACCTTGGCAAAGCCAATTTCGCGGGCAAAGTCGAGCGACTGCTCAAATTCTTCCTGCGTTTCGCCGGGGAAGCCGACCATCAGGTCGGTGGTGATGGAAGGATTATCGAACCGGCTGCGGATGCGCTGCACCAGATCGCGGTAAAAAGCAGTGTCGTAGTGGCGGTTCATCCGCTTGAGGGTGGCATCGCATCCGCTTTGCAGCGACAGATGGAACTGCGGGCAGAAGTTTGGCAGCCCTGCCAGGATGGAAAGATTTTGATCGGTGAGCATCAGCGGCTCCAGCGAGCCTAAGCGCACCCGCTCGATGCCCTCGGTGGTACACGCCATCGTCACCGCATCCACCAGATGGCAGCCGATGTCCTTGCCGTAGCTGGACAAGTCGATACCGACCAGAACCACCTCTTTGTAGCCTTTTGCGCTCAAATCGTACAGCTCCAGTTTGAGGTCCTCCAAAGATTTTGAGCGGTTAAAACCTCTGGCATACGGGATGATGCAGTAGGAGCAGTAATGCTCGCAGCCGTCCTGAATCTTGACAAATGCCCGGGTGCGCTCCAAAAAGCTGTCGGCGTGCATCGCCTCAAATCGCTCCTCCTTTGTGTGCGGGGTGATTTCTACAATGCGCTTGCCTTCCTTTAAGAAGCGGTTGACATATTCCAGCACCTTTTTCTTTTCCCCTGCGCCCACCAGAATGTCCACCTCTTCGAGCTTTGCAGCTTCCTCCGGGAACGCCTGCGGGAAGCAGCCGGTCAGCGCGATGACGGCACCGGGACTGGTGCGCTTCATCCGATGGATGATCTGCCGTGTCTTTTTGTCACCGGATGCTGTGACCGTGCAGGAGTTGATGACATAAACATCCGCTGCATCACTGCTGTCCACAATGTCGTATCCATAAGCAGAAAACTGCTGAATCAGAATCTGTGTTTCATACTGGTTCACCTTGCAGCCCAAGGTGTAAAACGCTGCTCG
>OBIU01000660.1_pt1 | contig 14378 bp, 9 predicted proteins | sample 1519871 | NCBI WGS metagenome assembly OBIU01 (sample SAMN04209229, study PRJEB22552) | human gut metagenome | biome: gut; material: feces | host: Homo sapiens | place: USA: Oklahoma
CTCCGGGAAGTTCGCGAAGCCCACTTCCCGGAGCAAGGTAACCCGCCCGGAGGCGGCCCCAGCGCGAGGCCGTCCCGCATGCCGCCCCGTCCCGAATGCCTACCCGCACAGGGTGGCTACTAGGGGGATGGTCAGGATGGAACAGAGGATCGACAGGAAGGTGCACTGCATCATGGGGCGGGCGTCCTTGCCGTATTGGAGACAGTACAGCGTGCCGTTGCTGCCTACCGGCATTGCCATCTCGAGCACGAGTGTCGTGATAAACATGGGCGTCATGCCCGGGCAAACGCGAGCCACGGCAAGGCACGCCACGGGCACGATAACCAGACGGAATGCCACGGCGACATAGGCTCGCCAGTTGGTGAGCATCTCCAGCGGATGATACTTGGCGATGGACGACCCCATGAGCAGCAGCGCCGCCGGGGTGGTCATGGTGCCCACGATGGAAATCGAATCGCCCAGCACGCCCCAATCGGTCCAACCCGTCAACACGATCACGAGCACAACAAGGCTCGCGATAAGGCCGGGGTTTTTGCAGCAAGCGGCAAGGTTTCGCAGTTGCTTCTTCAGGCCGCCTCGTGTGCCACTAAAGAGCATGACACCGACGGTAAACATAAATATGTTGAGGGGGATGAGCGCAATCGAAGCATAGAGCAGCGCCTGCTTGCCAAGCACCGCCTGAACAACCGGAAACCCGATAAAACCGGCATTTCCAAAGAGCACGGCAAAGCGATACGAGCACTCGGTTCCCTTAGGCACACGAAGGACAGCGGTAACGGCAAACGCGATTACGATTGCCACCACATACATGACAATAGACAGGCCCATGAGCGAAAACGTATCGGCAACGCTCGGCAGCTGCACATCGTCACCCAGCGCCGACGAAAGCACCAAGCACGGCAACGCCACCTGAAGCAGCAGACGCGAAAGCTCGCGCTCAAACTCAGCCTTCATAAATCCCAGCTTGGAGATACACCACCCCAACAGGATCGGCAAAGAAACCGTCACCATCTGCAACGCCACGCTCGTAAAGCTCATCCACTCCCCCTCTTATCTATCCCACGAGGGCCGGGGTGCCTGCTTTGTTTTGAGAAGCGGGCTTCGCGAACTTCTCAAAACAAAGCAGGCACCCCGGCCCCGGCAATGTAATCCTAGCTGACCAAAGTTAGATGCGCAGTCTCCAGGGCAGCATCAGCAAAGTCACCATTGCATTAAAAAAAAATTTCAGCCCCGCAGATCGAAACGGTCGAGAGGGCCGCCTCCGGGCGGGTTACCTTGCTCCGGGAAGTTCGCGAAGCCCACTTCCCGGAGCAAGGTAACCCGCCCGGAGGCGCCCCAGCGCGAGACCGTCCCGGATGCTATTCGTTGTCGCCAGCGGTCATTTGAGTTGCGGAGAGTGCGCCGTCGGCTGCGGTTGCGGCAGCGGCGTCGGGCCAGACCCAGTCGGTGAAGGCCGGGTGATCGTAGCCCTCGTCGCAAGCGAACTCGAAGGCTTCGGTGCGGAAGGCCTCCCACTCGTTGATCTGCTCGGCAAACTTGTCGGCATCGACCATACGCAGCACGTCGGCAGCCAGGGCCCAACGGTCCATGTTGTTCAGACGCAGCATGTCAAACGGCGTGGTCGTGGAGCCCTTCTCCTCGTAGCCGTGGACACGGAAGGCGTCGTGGCCGGGGCGGTTCCAGATCAGGCGGCGAATCGTGCCGGCATAGGCGTGGAAGGCAAAGAGAACGGGCTTCTCGCCGCAGCCGAAGAATTCAGCCCAGCGCTCGTCGGTGATAGCCTGGTCGTTCTCGCAGGCGTTCTGGATCTTGAGCAGGTCGACCACGTTGACGAACCACACCTTGATGCCCAGCTCGCGCAGCATATCGGTTGCGGCAAGGGCCTCGAGCGTCGGCACGTCACCGCAGGTGGCAACGACGACATCGGCCTCGGCGAGCGAGGCGGCGGTCGATGCCCACTCCCAGGTCGCAACGCCCTCGGCAAGCTCGGCCTTGGCCTCGTCGACCGTCTGGAAGGTCGGGGCGGGCTGCTTGCCGCAGAAGATGGCGTTGACGCAGTCGGTGGACTGGTAGACGCGCTCGGCCACGGCAAGGGCCATGTTGGCATCTGCCGGATAGTAGGCGTTCACGATATGCGTATCGTTGGCCTTGTTGAGCAGTAGGTCGATAAAGCCGGGGTCCTGGTGAGAGAAGCCGTTGTGGTCCTGGCGCCAGACGTGGCTCGACAGCAGAATGTTGAGGCCGCTGATGGGGGCACGCCACGGAATCTCACGCTTGGTGGCCTCGAGCCACTTGCAGTGCTGGTTGACCATGGAATCAACCACGTGGACAAAGCTCTCGTAGGAGCTCCACACACCCGAGCGGCCGGTGAGCACGTAGGCCTCGAGGAAACCCTCGCACTGGTGCTCGGACAGCTGCTCGACAACCTTACCGGAACCGGCCAGCAGCTCGTCGTTGGCCTCGTCCTCGTAGAAGCCGGCATCCCACTGCTTTTTGGTCACCTTGTAGGCAGCCTGCAGGCGGTTGGACGCGGTCTCGTCGGGACCGAAGATGCGGAAGTCGTCCATGTTCTTGGCCAGAACATCGGCGGTGTACTCGCCAAAGACGCGGGCGGCCTCGGTGGAGCCCCAGCCGTGACCCTTACTTGCGACGGGAATCTCGTGGGCGTGAATATCGGGGAGCTCGAGCTCGCGGCGCACCTTGCCGCCGTTTGCATTGGGGTTGGCGCCGATGCGTAGCTCGCCGGTCGGCATAAAGGCCGTTACCTCGGGGCGCACCTGGCCCTCGGGTGTAAAGAGTTCCTCGGGCTTGTAGGAGCGCAGCCACTCGCGCAGCACGCGGAAGTGCTCGTGGGTGTCCTTGGCACTCGCCAGCGGCACCTGATGCGCGCGCCAGGAGTCCTCGGTCTTCTTGCCATCGATGTGCTTGGGGCAGGTCCAGCCCTTGGGCGTACGGAACACGATCATGGGATAGGCCGGGCGGACCACGGTCTCGCCTGCGACGGCCTGGGCCTGTGCGGCGGCCTTGATGTCGCAAATCTCGTCAAAGACCTGCTCAAACAGGACAGCGAAACGCTTGTGGATGCTTGCATGGCTCTCGTCGTCAAAACCGGCGACAAAGAAGTGCGGCTTATAGCCCATGCCCTCAAAGAACTTGGTGAGTTCTTCGTCGGACACGCGGGCAAGAATGGTGGGGTTGGCGATCTTATAGCCGTTGAGGTGCAGGATCGGCAGGACGATACCGTCGGTTGCCGGGTTCACGAGCTTGTTGGACTGCCAAGAAGTCGCGAGCGGACCGGTCTCGGACTCGCCGTCGCCCACCACGGCCACGGCCAGCAGGCTCGGGTTGTCCATGACGGCGCCATAGGCATGGCTGAGCGTATAGCCGAGCTCGCCACCCTCGTGGATGGAGCCGGGCGTCTCGGGCGCAAAGTGGCTCGGAATGCCGCCGGGGTAGGAGAACTGGCGGAAGAACTTCTGCAGGCCGGCCTCGTCATCGGTGATGTCGGGGCGAATCTCGCGGTAGGTGCCGTCGAGCAGCGACTGGGCGGTACCGGCGGGACCACCGTGACCAGGGCCCATCAAGAAGATGGCGTTCTGGTTGTGATCGGCGATGAGACGGTTGACATGACCGAACAGGAAGTTGACGCCGGGCGTGGTGCCCCAGTGGCCGACCAGGCGGTGCTTAACGTCGGGGCGACCAAAGTCGCGCGTCTCACCGGTCTTCTCGTCGACAAAGTCCGCACGCATCAGCGGGTTGGAGCGAAGGTAGATCTGGCCAACGGACAGGTAGTTCGAAGCGCGCCAATACAGATCGACTCCCTCGAGCTCGGAAGCGGGCACCTCGTGTCCCAGCTTTTGCCACGGCGTTCCCAGTGTTTTAGCCATTGTTTATGTCCCTTCGCTGCGCGGTCGCCCTCCGATACGGCAACCTTTCGTTGGGGACTAGTATATTTGCTAAAACGTTTTATCATCGTTATCTATCCTGCAGCTCGACAAAACTGGATACTCACCTGCGACATTGTCTGTCACAGGTGCTCCACATTCGATCTATACGAATTGGTAAACGTGTTTAGTTATGCTTAGTAAGATTGAGCACGCTGACCTTTACGATGAGTGCAGGCTCCAAAACTACTTCTTCGGCACGCCTGCCGCCCTTACCGGCAAGCCGCTTGGACATACAGCCAAAAGCATGCTCGGCAAGCACGCCCGGATCCTGCTCAATCGCGGTCAGCGCCGGCTCAAAGAGCACATCGGCTGCCGAGTTGTCATAGCTCACCACCGAGATATCGCCCGGGATGTTCTTCCCCATCTCGTGCAAGCGTTTGAGCAAGCCCAGCGCGATGTTATCCGAACTTGCAAACACGGCGGTGGCATCGGTCGCGAGCACCGCCTCCGAGGCCTCGTATGCGCTCGGAATGTAATACTCGCTCTCAAACTCCAGGCGCGCGTCGATGGGAAGGCCTACCTCGCGCAGCGCGCGCTCGTAGCCGGCGAGACGTTTGCGTCCCGTGTTTGACCGACGCGCGTTGACCAGGCAAGCAATGCGACGATGACCCTGCTCAACCAGATAGCGCGTAGCCATATAGCCGCCCATCTCGTGATCGAACATCACCTTGTCGCACTCGAGCCCCTCAATGGCACGGTCGACCATCACGGCTGGGATGGGCAGATGGCTGACTTCTTCGCGCAGGGCACGGTCATCGGAAAACTCATCGCCCACGACCAGGAACACGCCATCGACGCCACGAGTCACCAGCTGGCGCAGCAGCTCCAGATCGTCCTCGGCACTTCCGCCCGAGCTGGTAATAAAGAGCGCATAGCCGTCCTCGCGGCAGCGCTTTTCCAGGCTACCGGCGAGCGAGGCAAAAAAGCGGCTCTCGATGTTGGGGACGATAAGGCCCAGGGTGCGTGACTCGCGCATGACCAGGCTGCGCGCAATCTGATTGGGGACATAGTGGTTGCGCGCCGCAACCTCCTTGATGAGTTTGCGGTTTTCTTCCGAGATGCGACAGGGCCGATTGTTAAGAACAAGCGAGACCGACGAGGGGGAAAGCCCCACCTCCTGGGCGATCTGCTTGAGGGTGACTTTGTTGGCCATCTCGCTCCTTCCGGGTTTACGCGCAATCTCTTGAAAGTATAGCGACCGCCTATCTACCTCGATGATAAACGCTTTACCAATCCGGTAGACGGCTGTTTTATCGCCGCCAGCGCACCAAATCCGTCCGGGTGGGGTATATTGCAATCGATTGATGACAACGACCACCAAAAGGCGGATATTCGTATGCACGAGAACGACTTTTTTAACGAAGACCTGCTGTGCGCGCTTGCTGGCGTTGCCGGCGAGGACAACGTGCTGATGAGCGAGCCCATGCGCGAGCACACCACGTTTAAGATCGGCGGCCCGGCCGACGTCTTTGTCACGCCCGATACCGAGCAGGGCCTCGTCGCCACGCTCGACACCTGCTATCGCTGCGACCTGCCGCTCACCATCGTGGGCAACGGCTCCGACCTGCTCGTCGGCGACAAGGGCATCCGTGGCGTCGTCGTGGCGCTGGGCGAAGGCCTCTCCAACATTACGGTCGACGGTACGCACGTCACGGCGGCGGCCGGCGCCTTGCTTTCCGATGTCGCCGCTGCGGCAGCCGAGGCCGGTCTCACCGGCATGGAGCCCATCTCGGGCATCCCCGGATCGGTCGGCGGCGCCTGCTACATGAACGCCGGAGCTTACGGCGCCTGCATGGCCGATGTGCTGGAGTCCGTGCGCGTCTACAAACCTGCTCGCCAGCTCGACGACGGCACCCGTGGCAGCGGCAACATCATCGAGTTCGATGTCGATGAGCTCAACCTGGGCTATCGCAAGAGCCGCATCGCCGACGACGGCTTTATCGTGCTTTCGGCCACTTTCAATCTCGCCCCGGGCAACGCCGCGATGATCAAGGCCGACATGGACGACTACCGCCAGCGCCGCGAGGACAAGCAGCCGCTCGACATGCCGAGTGCCGGCTCCACCTTCAAGCGCCCCGAGGGCCACTTTGCCGGCAAGCTCATCATGGATGCCGGACTGCGCGGACACGCCGTTGGCGGCGCGCAGGTGAGCGAGAAGCACTGCGGCTTCATCGTCAACGCCGACCACGCCACCGCCGCCGATGTCGACGAACTCATCCGCCACATCCAGGCAACCGTCAAAGACCAATTCAACGTAGACCTAGAACCCGAAGTCCACCGAGTAGGCGAATTCCTTTAACAAAGAAGGCCCCGAAAGGGGCCTTCGCCATATTTATTCAGATAACCCAGTCCGGTGTGTCGCGCCCCGAACCCGGAAGGTCCGGGACCGCGGGCGAGGCATAAGGTTGGTCGCGAGTTCCGCACGCAAAGAAGGCCACTTAATGTGGCCTTCGTCTTGCGCAGGACTGTAGAGCAGGCAACCTTATGCCTCGCCCGCGGTCCCGGACCAACTTACTTCAAACCGCAGCTACGACAGCGCAATACCGCCAAGCCAGCCCCAACGCACGCCAGAGCCAGTGCCATAGAAGCTAATAAACGAATCGAGCGACTTAGACGTAATGGCACCCTCGTTGCTCATAACGATGCCGCCGCCAACGTAGATACCCACATGACCGTAGATAAGGCCCGGAGCACCCGTGCCGCTGTGCGAGGAATCGGCCACGATCATGCCCACCTGCAGCGCCGAGCGGTCGGAGCTATAGCACCAGGCGTTGAACATGTCGCAGGCGTTGCCGCCAAAGTAGCCAACGCCGGCGTTACGGAAGACATTGGTAACCCACGCCGCGCACCAGTTCTGGCCCGGCGAAGGCGTGGAGTAGCACGCGTTGACGACGGCCTGTTGCTTGCCCGAGCCGGCATTCTGCTGCGGAGTTCCGGGCGCATACGATCCGCCACCCGAGCTCGAACCACCCGAGTAGGAATTGTTCTTGTTCGCGGCGGCCGCGGCAGCGGCGGCCTTCCTAGCGGCCTCCTCGGCCTGGGCGGCAGCGAGAATCTCGGAATCACGCTGAGCCATGAGCTCCTTGACATCGTCAGAGAGGCCGTTCAGAACCGTCTGGACTTCCTGCTGCTTGGCCTGCATGTCCTGCATCTGGGCAGTCTGCTGGTCCTTGAGCTTCTCTAAGTCGGCCTTCTGCGACTCGAGCTCGGTCTTTTGCGCATCGAGCTCTTCCTGGATGGTCTGAATGTCCTCGATGGCGTCGCGGTCGCTCTTGTTGATCTTCTCAACGTAATGCGCGTTGGCGACGAGTTCCTCAAACGAGCCAGAGGCCAGCAGCAGCGACAGGATGTTCGTGCCGCCGGACTTGTAGCTGGCGGCCACGCGATCGGAAAGGTCGTTGCGTTTCTTCTTGAGCTCGGCCTTCTTTTCATCGATCTGGGCCTGCGTGTCGTCAATCTTGCCCTGGACATTCTCGATGTCGTTGAGGGTCTGGGCATTCTTGTTGGCCAGCGCCGCATACTCATTTGCGATGCTGTCGAGCTGGGCCTGAACCTCGTCGAGCTGGGCCTGGGCGGCATTCAGTTTATCGGTTGTTTCTTTGGAAGCCTCCGCCGCATGGGCGCGAGCGGGCAGGCCAAAAAGAACTGCCGCAGAAGCGGCGCCGAACAGGGCCTTGAGGGCAGTGCGGCGCGAGAGCTCCTGGGAAAGGATGGAATCGCTGTTTGGTGACATATGTACTCCGTTACATGTTTATTTATATGTCGCTCAACTCATACATATTAGCGTACATATGGCGCGTCCCAACGATTTCCACGAACGGCAGGAAACTACAAGGTCAGCGGCTCGTAAGCAAATGTCGAAGATCAGGTTATGCGTACGCAAGCTCTTCTATGAGTACGTTGGCACAATCCTCCGCTTTTCCTACAGCGCACGATTTGGGCGTCCCTGCCTGCGCTATACTCCCCTGAAGAAGTGTTCCTGATTCGATAGGAGACTACATGTCCAAAGCACTCGACCCCAAAGACACCTGTGTCCTCGTTACCGGTGGCGCCGGCTTTATCGGCTCGCACACCGTCGTTCAGCTGCTCGAGGGTGGCTACCAGGTCGTCATCGTCGATGATCTCTCCAACTCCAGCGCCGTCGCCGTCGACCGCGTCAAGACCATCGTGGGCGACGAGGCCGCCAAGAACCTCACCTTCTACGAGGCCAACGTGCTCGACCGCGATGCGATGAACAAGATCTTCGATACCCATCAGATCGACCGCGTCATCCACTTTGCCGGCTTTAAGGCCGTTGGCGAGTCGGTGAGCAAGCCCGTCGAGTACTATCACAACAACATCGAGAACACCCTGGTGCTCATCGACGTCATGCGCAACCATGGCTGCAAGTCCATCATCTTCTCGAGCTCCTCGACCGTCTACGGCGACCCGGACAACCCGCCCGTCACCGAGGAGGATCCTAAGAAGCCCGCGACCAACCCCTATGGTTGGACCAAGTGGATGATCGAGCAGATCCTTATGGACGTCCACACCGCCGACCCCGAGTGGGACGTCGTGCTGCTCCGTTACTTCAACCCCATTGGCGCCCATCCGTCGGGCCTGATCGGCGAGGACCCCAAGGGCATCCCCAACAACCTGGTGCCTTATGTCGCCCAGGTCGCCGTGGGCAAGCTCGAGGCCGTTCAGGTCTTTGGCAACGACTACCCCACCCCCGACGGCACCGGCGTGCGCGACTACATCCACGTGTGCGATCTGGCCTCTGGTCACGTTGCCGCCCTTAACTGGATGAACGGCAAAACCGGCGTCGAGATCTTTAACCTGGGCACCGGCACCGGCACCTCGGTACTCGAGGTCGTTGCCGCCTTCTCCAAGGCTTGTGGCAAGGAGCTGCCCTATGTGATCCGCGAGCGCCGCGCCGGCGACATCGCTGCCAACTGGTGCGATGCCTCCAAGGCCGAGCGCATGATGGGCTGGAAGGCCCAGTACGACATCGCGGACATGTGCCGCGATAGCTGGAACTGGCAGAGCCACAACCCCAACGGCTTCGCCGACGCCGAGTAGCAAAAACCTACATACCGCTCTTGCCCCGATCTCACGTTGTGAGGTCGGGGCTTTTTCATGGCATGTAACCATTCGCCGAAAATCGACCAACTTTTTTATCTTGCCTGTACATGTTTAAACAACATGTTTTACAATAGGCGTATCGAATCAGAACATCGGAGGCGGACTGCACACCCATCGGCAGGCCGACCCCACAACAAGAAGGTTGGTGAGCGCATTCATGGAGCGTGCAAGCGGCGTCCTCATGCCCGTCTCATCTCTGCCCGGACCATACGGAATCGGCGGCTTTGGCTGGAATGCCTACGACTTCGTCGATTTTCTCGCCTCGTGCAAACAACATTACTGGCAGATTCTGCCCCTCACGACGACCAGTTATGGCGATTCGCCCTATCAGTCGTTCTCGGCCCGCGCAGGCAACCCCAACTTTATCGACTTTGCCGAGCTTATCGAGGCAGGGTATCTGGAGCAGCGCGATATCGATGGCGTGCACCTGGGTTCTGACCCCAGCAACGTCGACTACGGTGCCATCTTTGGCGGCCGCCGACAGATTCTCGACCGCGCCGCCGAGCGCTTTGCCGCCGACAAGCCGGCCGATTTCGATGACTTTATCCAAGCCAACGAGGACTGGCTCATCCCCTACTGTGAGTTCATGACCGTCAAAGAGGAGTGCGGTCTCAAGGCGTTTTGGGAGTGGCCCGCGGAGCTCCGCACCCGCGGCGAGGCTTCCGCCAAGGTCTGCGCCGACCATCCGGCGCGTATGCTCTACCACCAGATGACGCAGTACTTCTTCGATCGCCAGTGGAGCCGCCTCAAGGCCTATGCCAACGAGCGCGACATTCTCATCATCGGCGACCTGCCCATCTATGTCTCGCGTGACTCCGTCGAGATGTGGGCGACGCCTGAGCTCTTTAAGATCGACGCCGCCGGCAATCCCGTGAGCGTCGCCGGCACGCCGCCCGACCAGTTCTCGGCCACCGGCCAGTACTGGGGCAACCCCATCTACGACTGGGACGCCATGGAGTCCGACGGCTTTTCCTGGTGGGAGGGCCGCATTCGCGCCGCCCTCGACATGTACGACGTCATCCGCCTGGATCACTTCCGCGGCTTCGAGGCCTATTGGGAGGTGCCGTTCTCCTCGCCCGATTCGTCCTACGGTTCGTGGACGCAGGGGCCCGGCCTCAAGTTCTTCAAGACGCTCGAGAAAAAGCTCGGCACGCTGCCCATCATCGCCGAGGACCTGGGCTTCCTCACCCCCGGCGTCATCGACATGCGCGACAACTCGGGCTTCCCCGGCATGAAGATCCTGCAGTTTGCCTTTGAGGGCACCAACTCGTACTACCTGCCGCATAACTACATCGCCAACACCGTCGCCTATGTGGGCACCCACGACAACGAGACGGCGCGCGGTTGGTTTGAGGGAACGGCTACCCCGCGTCAGCGCGAGCAGGCAGCCCTGTACACCCATCAGCAGGCCGGCGAACCCATGACAGATGCACTCAATCGCACCATCGCCGCCAGCGTGAGCGACACGTGCATCTACACCATGCAGGACCTGCTCAACTTGGGCAACGAGGCGCGCATCAACACCCCTGCCACGCTGGGCGGCAACTGGACCTGGCGCATGCTCGACGGCGCCATCACCCGCGAGCTCGAGCACAAACTCACCGACTGGACCGAGACCTACTTCCGCATCCCATCGGAAGCCGAAATCGAGCTTCCTCAATAGGAGCTACCGCGCCCGACCCCTCCCCACCGTGCGGACGCGCTTGCTTTTCCCGCGCGAGGCCACCCCAATCCCCTCGCGCGGGCTTCTTATGAATTGCAGACATGAAACAACCCATCACAGGAGAAAACATGCCCCGAATTAACCTCATGGAACTCGCCGAGCAGTCTTTTGGCACCTCGCTCGAGCAGCTCGACGACCGTCGCATTTACAAGCTGCTGGTCAAACTCGTGCAGGAGCGCTCCGCCGCCCGCCCGCTCAACAACGGCAAGAAAAAGCTCTATTACATTTCCGCCGAATTTTTGATCGGCAAGCTGCTCATCAACAACATGATCGACCTCGGCATCTACGACGAGGTTAAGGACCAGCTCACCGCCGCAGGCCACGACCTCAACAAGATCGAGGAATTCGAGGTCGAGCCGTCACTCGGCAACGGCGGCCTGGGCCGCTTGGCCGCATGCTTCCTGGATTCCATCGCCACGCTGGGCTTGACCGGCGATGGCGTGGGCCTCAACTATCACTACGGTCTGTTCCGTCAGCGCTTTGTCGACAACCAGCAGAAGGCCGTCCCCGACGAGTGGCTCGGTGAGCAGGACATCCTGGTCGACGATGACCGCTCCTACACCGTCGAGTTCGGCGATTTTGCCGTTACCTCCAAGCTCGTCAACATCGATGTGCCCGGTTACGGCCAGCCCACCAAGAACCGCCTGCGTCTGTTCGACCTGGCGAGCGTCGACGACGGCCTGGTCCCCGGCAGCTCCATCGACTTCGACAAGACCGAGATCGCCAAGAACCTCACCTTGTTCCTCTACCCCGACGATTCCGACGAGCAGGGCCGCCTACTTCGCATCTATCAGGAGTACTTCATGGTGAGCAACGCCGCCCAGCTCCTGATCGACGAGGCCGTCGAGCGCGGCAGCAACCTGCACGATCTGGCCGACTATGCCGTGGTCCAAATTAACGACACGCACCCCACCATGGTCATCCCCGAGCTCATTCGCTTGCTCACCACCGAGCACGACATCGAGTTTGACGAGGCCGTGACCATCGTACGCTCCATGGTCGCCTACACTAACCACACGATTCTTGCCGAGGCGCTCGAGAAGTGGCCGCTCGCCAGCCTGCAGAAGGTCTCCCCTGCCATCGCCGACATTATCGTCAAGCTCGATAAGATCGCGAAGGCCGAGCACGATGACCCGCGCGTCGCCATCATCGACGAATACGACACCGTCCACATGGCTCACATGGACATCCACTTTGGCTTCTCCATCAACGGCGTAGCCGCCCTCCACACCAAGATCCTGGAGGACACCGAGCTTCATCCGTTCTACGAGATCTATCCCAAGAAGTTCTCCAACAAGACCAACGGCATCACCTTCCGCCGCTGGATCCATGGGGCCAACCCCGCGCTCGCCAGCCTGCTCGACGATGTGATCGGCACCGACTGGCGCAGCACCGGCGATCTGAGCAAACTCGCCAAGTTCGCTGACGACAAGGACGTTCTTGAGCGCCTGGCCACCACCAAGGTCGAGGCCAAAGCCATCATGCGCCAGTTCATGGCGCTCGAGCAGGGCGTGACCATTCCCTCCAACGCCATCATCGACGTCCAGGTCAAGCGCATCCACGAGTACAAGCGTCAGCAGATGCTCGCGCTCTACATCATCTGGAAGTACCTCGATATCAAGAACGGCAACAGACCTAAGCACCCCGTCACCATCATCTTTGGCGGCAAGGCGGCACCTGCCTACACTATCGCGCAGGACATCATCCATCTGATTCTGACGCTGTCGCAGTGGATTGCAAACGACCCCGACGTGGCTCCCTACCTGCAGGTTGTCATGATCGAGAACTACAACGTCACCGCCGCCGAGCGCGTGATCCCCGCCGCTGACATCTCCGAGCAGATTAGCCTGGCCTCCAAAGAGGCGAGCGGCACATCCAACATGAAGTTCATGCTCAACGGCGCCCTAACCCTGTGCACGCTCGACGGCGCCAACGTGGAGATTGCCGAGCTCGTGGGCGACGAGAACATCTATACCTTTGGTGCCTCGTCCAAACAGGTCGAGCAGCTCTATGCCGACGGCACCTATGACGCCGGCGCGCTCTACCGCAAGCCCGGCATCAAGCTGCTGGTGGACTTCATCACCAACCCGGCCTTTATGGCGACCGGCAACGCCGAGCGCCTGCAGCGCCTGCACGACGACATTAAGGGCAAGGACTGGTTTATGGCCCTGCTCGACATTGAGGAGTACATCCAGACCAAGGAGCGCGTGCTGGCAGACTACGAGGACCAGGACGCCTGGATGCGCAAGGCGCTGATCAACATCGCCAACGCCGGCACCTTCTCGTCTGACCGCACGATCTCCCAGTACAACGACGAGATTTGGCACCTGAGCTAATTTCGTTTCCTTTACCCATCCTCTTGAAAGCGGAGTCGTGGCAACGCGGCTCCGCTTTTTGTGCCCGCACGCTACCCTGTGACCCGACTCGACCAAACAATCTCGATCTGTAACAGCTACTCGGTAAAAACGGCCCCAGCTGTTACAGATTGAGACATACCGGCCCCTCCCCTTGGGTTTATCTCAATCTGTAACATCTAACGTCCGAAATCGGCCCTACCCGTTACAGATCGAGACAAACGACCGGTCAGACAATCCCAACACAAAGAAAGGCTCCCCTCTCGCCCAGTGGACGGGAGGGGAGCCTTATATGTGACCGCGGCAAAAGGATGGCAATACCGCAGTCGCCCAAAGGGAGGGTCCGGATGCACCGGGCCTAGATAAGGTTCTTGCCAGACACCTTATCGAAGAGATGGGTCGCGTTCTTCTCGAACTTGAACCAGATAGTGTCGCCAGCCTTGAGCGCGCCCTTGGCCTCGAGGTCGACAACGGGAATGATCAGGACGAACTGGCCATCGGGAGCGGTCACGTGGACATGCTCGGTCGAACCCATGAGCTCGGTCACCTCGACGGTACCCTGGAGCGCGCCCTCCTCGTCCTTGTCGGCAAGCAGAATCTGCTCGGGGCGCACGCCGGCCGTGATCTCCTTCACGTCGCCGCCGTCCCAGTTGAGGGCAAGCTGAGCGCAGGTCTCGGGGGCGAGCGCCACGTTCATATCCTCGGTCTTGACGGTAAAGCCGTTGCCCGAGCGCACCAGCTGGGCATCGAAGAAGTTCATCTGCGGCACGCCGATAAAGCCGGCGACGAAGATGTTCGCGGGATGGTTGAAGACCTCCTGCGGGGTGGCGATCTGCTGGACGACGCCGTCCTTCATGACCACGATACGGTCACCGAGGGTCATAGCCTCGGTCTGGTCGTGAGTAACATAAATGAACGTGCCCTTGATCTCGTGGCGCAGCTTAATGAGCTCGGCACGCATCTGGTTACGAAGTTTGGCGTCCAGGTTGGACAGTGGCTCGTCCATCAGGAAGACCTTGGGGTCACGCACGATGGCGCGGCCGATAGCGACACGCTGGCGCTGGCCGCCCGAAAGCGCCTTGGGCTTACGGTCGAGGTACTCGGTAATGCCCAGAATCTCGGCAGCAGAGCGAACTTTGCGGTCGATCTCGTCCTTGGGGACCTTCTTGAGCTCGAGCGTAAACGCCATGTTCTCGTACACCGTCATATTGGGGTACAGAGCATAGCTCT
>OBIU01000664.1_pt1 | contig 14241 bp, 13 predicted proteins | sample 1519871 | NCBI WGS metagenome assembly OBIU01 (sample SAMN04209229, study PRJEB22552) | human gut metagenome | biome: gut; material: feces | host: Homo sapiens | place: USA: Oklahoma
TCAAAAATCACCGTTTTGCCCGTAACGGGGATCTGCATTTTACGGGCAAATCTCAAAAATCACCGTTTTGCCCGTAACGGGGATCTGCATTTTACGGGCAAATCTCAGAAATCGACATTTTGCCCGTAACGGGGGGCTGCATTTTACGGGCAAATCTCAAGAATCACCGTTTTGCCCGTAACCGCATGGCTTGTTTTACGGGCAAATCCCAAGAATCGCCCTTTTGCCCGTAATCCCGGCAGCCATTTAAGCTCATCCCCACAATCCCCCAAATTCTCATCCGCAAACGCAAAAACAGAACTTTTGGAGCATTCAAACTTCCCCAAAAGTTCTGCGTTTTTGCTTGATCATCCCGCAATCAAACGGGTTATTTTTTCAAAAGCTTTTCTCTGATTTCATCCAGGTGCGGTGCTTCCAGAAGTTTCATCTTAGGGAAGCTTTTGAGCATCCGGCGCTCATTGAAATTAAATGAAGCATTGAGTCGATGCAAAATCGTTTCGTGCCATTTTTCAATATGATTTTGAATGGCCAGACTCTTGCTTTCAAAACTGGCAAGTTTGAAGTATGGGCGTTCTTCAATGATGTGCTCAGCTTCATTTTTCAAACGCAAGCGCTCAATCTGAATCATTCGCTCAAGCACGAGGGCATGGGCTCTGAATTTTTGCATATTGAAAACAGTAATTGCCGCATCGCTGCCCATGACGACGATTACGAACAAATCAGCGAGCATGCCCGTCTTAGCCTCCAGAAAATCAACGAAGCTCATAACGTGCGGCTGAACGAAAGCAGTCAAGACAACCGTGCTGATGCCCCAAAACAATGAAATGAACGGGGCGATGCGTCCTTTGACGTTGCCGGGATGTTTAGAATAGTCCCAAAGCTTGAGATGAAAGATGTTTTCCAAAAAAGCACCGGCAAGATACTCGAACACGGTTGAAACAACAGTGCCGACCAAAAACAGCAGCACGAAATTGTCGGCAAATTTCTGCGTAAAAAGAAGCACCGAACTGACTGCAAAGCCGTATACCGGGCAATACGGCCCAAACAAAAAGCCGCGATAGACAAAATGACCTTCTTTACTTGAACAATATACCGTTTCCCAAAGCCAACCAACGAACGAATAGATAAAAAACAGCAAAATAAGATCATTTATCGTATACATGCCTATTCCTCTTTTGCGGATTCACGATTGGCAAGAATCCGGTTCAATGCGTCGCTTGCAGCCAAAGCCACCGTTTTTTGGCCGTGGTCTTTGACGAACTCGGAAGCAGGAGAGATGCGCATGATCTTGAAGTCGGACTCGTTCAGCAAACGTCCCTTTGCGATAAAATACACGATGACAGGCACTTCTGCTTCAAGATCATCGAAGAAATTGTCCACGCGCTTGATATTTTCAAACGGCAAGTTGATAATTCCGGTCTCAAGCATGATGCTGATGCGATCTTCACCATCTCCGATCACCAATTCCGTTTCGGCAAGCTCTTCTTTGCTGATCGCATCAACCATCTTGTCAATCAGCGGGAAAACCGCCTGATCGACGTTTTGGAGCACGTCTTCTTCCTTATCGGCCAGAATCGTTTCGTGCCGATAAGCCTGATTTTCAATTTTTTCAATAAAGTCCTTGACTTTAATCTGCATGACTTCACTTCCTAATAACATCAAAGATTAATATCCATATTAAATGTCAATTTGGAAAGCGTCAAGCCTTCAGTAATGAAATTGCCGATTTGACTCATCGTGCGTGCCTTCATGTCGGCAACCATTTCGTGATTTCTCTTCGTTAAAAATGCAGTGAGTTCAGCTCCGGAGTAATTCCTGGCATCCTGAATCGTTTCTTCTACCAAGCGGTGCTGCTGTTCTCTTGCCTGAGTCAAATAATCGCGACATTCCTGGACAAATTTGCTATAGTGGGATTCCGTCAGCATTGATAACGTGCGATACATCCAGTATGCGCTGTTGATGTCATACTCAAGCGGCGTTTTGCTGTAGCTGTCGTCCGTATCCTCTGCATTTGTAAAGAACGGCACGTACGGTGTAAACGACGGGATGCCAAAGCAGATCCACATGAGTGCGGAAACTTCTTCCGGCACGTCGTTTCTGATTTGAAGAACGTGAGAATTTTGCGTTCTGTTGAGCGAGATCGGTCTGAACTTTAATTTATCCTCATCCGAACCGTGTCCCAGCGGATCATACTTCGTTTCGTTATAATGCGATGCAAGCACGTATTCCAAATCTTCAACCGAAAGCAGACGATTGGCCTTGCAGATAAACGGCAGGTCGCTTGACTGCGGATCCTGCAAAACGTCAGGCGTAAAGCATTTTTGACCATACCAAACACGCGGCGTGTTGTAATGGCGATCTTTTTCGTTGTCGGTGCCAAAAATTTTTCTGAAATTGAACGTTTCAGGATGCGGATTCAAGTGATGCTCTTCTACGAATTCCTGCAGACCATCAGACCACATGTAGTTTTTCGGATCGTCAAAATCGATGAAATCCTGTGCCACCTGGTTTGCGGCTATCGCATAAGAATCGTCCGGAATTCTCGTTGCTGCCCAATGATGTCCGGTGACGATTTCCATGTACCAGACATCGTCTCTGTCAGAAAACAGGACTCCGTTTCCCTCAGGAGAACCGTACTTTTTAATCAAACGTCCAAGATATTCGACGCCTTCTTTTGCGGAGTTGATGTACGGAGCCACCATGTTTTGGAGCGAGTCTTCAGCCAAGCCGTCCTTGACCCACGGATCATATGCCAATGCATGCTCGTTTCCGTAGACTGATTCAGTTGCAGACATCGCAACGTTTTTTTCATTGATCGAGCTTTCGCCGAACACGCCGCACTTGTCCACGTCGGCATTCGGCGTCATCGTCGTTTTATAACCGTTCTCAGGCAACGGAGCCTGAAAGCCGTTCTTGTTTGATTTCCAAATTTCTTTTTTGCCAGAATATGCCTGTTGCATTTCAAAACGTTGCGGGGTAAGCGGCAAAAACGTATCGTCATTGCGCGCAATCATGGTCGAACCGTCAATTGTTGCCTTCTTGCCGACCAAGATCGTCGTGCATGCCTGTTCCATCATTTGAATCACCTCAATATTTTCTACATTTTACAGTTTACGCCATTTCTAAAAATTAGCAAATATTTTATAATTTTTCAATTATTTATTGCACTCTCCCTTCAAAATTATGTATGATTGATTTTAGAGATTATATGGAACAAAGGAAGCATTCAGCATGAATAACAAACAACTCCCCAAGCATGGCAAGAACTCAAACAGGAATTTCTTCGCATTTCTTGCACTGGTTCTTGTCATTGGGGCAGCGGGCATTGCCTATGTTCAGCACTTAGACGATGCAAACCGGCAGAAACTCGAATCCAAAGCTTCGTCAAAAAAGAAATCGACAAGTTCTTCTCATCAAAACTTGTTCGTCAAAAAGAAAAGCAGTTCGACTTCAAAAATCAAAAGCAGCTCCACAACTGAAAAATCAGTCATGCGTACTCCGATTGATTGGCAAAAATCATCCGAGACGGTCGATTATCCCGATTTAAACAAGGTCGAAAACCTATGGATCGAAGTCCGACTCAGATCAAACCGAACGCTTTTAAAAGACGGCGACAAAACAATCTATACCATGTATTCATCGGGCGGAGAGTACCACAATGTTGACGGCAAGCAGGTCAGCTACACTCCGACGGGCACGTATTACATCGAAAACGAGCGCGGAGAAAGCTTCTTCAACAACAGCCTCAATGAAGGCGCCAGATACTACATTTCATGGCTCAACCATGGCGAGTATCTTTTCCACACCGTCCCGACGAACGCCCAGGGAGAGTATGACGTCGAAGAGTGCAAAAAGCTTGGCAAACAGCCCGCATCCCACGGCTGCATCAGGCTTTCCGTTCCCGATGCGATCTGGCTTTACAATAATCTGCCAATCGGCACGAAAGTCGTCATCAACGACAAATAATCACAGAAGACTGGAAAAAGTCCCTGTTATCGCTTGAATTGAACGAAATGCCGAACAATGGCGGTCGATTTGCGACTGCTTTTGTCCGGTATTTTTAATACATAAAAACTATTTTTAGCAGCAGTAATGCACAACTGTTCCAGCCAAGATCTCATTCAGCTTTACGGGCAAAGTGCCATTTTTGCTGATTTGTCCGTAAACGGCAGTCATTTTGCCAAATGCAGCGCGCTAAATCAGTGCGTCAAGCTCTCAGTCAAATTTACCGCCAGACTATTTTCTGTTATTTCCGTCATAGCAAGCGATTGTCATGCATACGAAAAAAACGGATCAGATTTGCAATTTGAGACTTCATAACACAAACGCAGCCAGCTGCACTGCATTTTCATGAATAAAAAAACTCGCTCGAAAACGAGCGAGAATCACGTTCCTATGAACGATTGTTTCTTTCTTTCGTATCCTTTCGATAATACGGCAGACTGGCCATCACGCCCAAAAAGAGCACTACCGCAGCAATCGTCGTGTTTCTTGAAAAGCAATAGATCAAAAACGCCAACAGCACGCCGCCATAGCACAAAATATCGCCCTTGTCCTTGGCGCTGATCGAGCCGTTTCTTCGTTCTTCTCCTTGATAAGTCTGCGTATCTTCAGAAATCACGTTGCCTTCGATCAGTTCGGAACGCAGTCTTTTCGGATACTGCGAATTGATCAGCAAAACCGCAATCAAAGCTGCGGCGGCACCGGCCAGTGATGATATTCCGCCATTGAACTTCAAGGCAACGGCCAAAAGCATGCAGATTCCGGCCGCGGTCGCAAAGAATCCGTAAAAAATCGCCACCATGGAAACGCCCCAGATATTCGTCGGCAGCATGCGCGGCTTCTTTTCATTGCCGATTTCGATGATTTTCTTCGGGTTTTCCTGCGCCATCTTCTTGATGACGCCAAAAAGCATCCTGGCAAAGGACAGAAGCAAAAGACCGCTTGGCAGACAAAGACCAAGATAGGTTGCCGTAACGTCGACTTTTTCAGTCAGTCCCATCGTAAACAACAGTCCATCAATGATTGCAATGAATAAAACGACAACGATTCCGCCCGCATAAACCAGAATCGAGGCATCTTTTTCGAGAAATTTTTGTGCAATTGTATATTCAATAACCAAAATTGATAATGCAAACAATATAGCTAAAAATATCATTTCTAAAACCCTTTCTAGCGTTAATCACAATAGTATAGTAACATTTTTTTACAGCGCTATCAAATGCAGTGCTGCGCATCGTCTGCTCAATCAGTACACAAGCCATGATTACGGGCAAATCCTCGTTTTTTCAAATTTGCCCGTAAAAGCCAGTCACCCGTTACGGGCAAAACGGTGATTCTTGAGATTTGTCCGTAAAATGCAGACCCCCGTTACGGGCAAAACGGCGATTTTTGGAATTTGCCCGTAAAATCCAGTCACCCGTTACGGGCAAAACGGCGATTTTTAAGATTTGCCCGTAAAAGCCAGTCACCCGTTACGGGCAAAACGGCGATTTTTGAGATTTGCCCGTAAAATGCAGCCCACGGTTACGGGCAAAATGGCGATTTTTGAGATTTGCCCGTAAAATGCAGCCCACCGTTACGGGCAAAATGGCGATTTCTTAAATCTGCCCGTAAAATCCAGATCCCCGTTACGGGCAAAACGGTGATTTTAAAGATTTGCCCGTAAAATGTAGCCCACGGTTACGGGCAAAACGGCGATTTTTGAGATTTGCCCGTAAAATCCAGTCACCCGTTACGGGCAAAACGGCGATTTTTAAGATTTGCCCGTAAAATGCAGATCCCCGTTACGGGCAAAACGGCGATTTCTGGGATTTGACCGTAAAATGCAGATCCCCGTTACGGGCAAAACGTCGATTTTTAAGATTTGCCCGTAAAAGCCAGACCCCCGTTACGGGCAAAACGGCGATTTTTGAGATTTGCCCGTAAAAGCCAGACCCCCGTTACGGGCAAAACGGCGATTTTTAAGATTTGCCCGTAAATTTTTGCTTATTCCCATCATAACGGGGAATTTGTCCCGCATACGCAAAAACCCGGATGAGATTTACAATTAATGCAAATCATCCGGGTTTTAGTTCGAGGCCTGGTTTTCTAACCTGCCCTTGATTTAGTCTACTTTGAGATATTCCCATGCATCCCGCTTGTCATCTTGCGAATCAATCACGACGAGCGTTTTTGCCGGAATGTTTTCTTCGATCCACTGAGCATCCGGAACCGACAGGCGAATTGAGCCATAGGCTTTGATGTTGTGCTTTTTAGTTACCTTTTGCCCGAGTTTTTCGGCTTCTGCTTTGATTACCTTGCCGTTTTCGTCAAAAGGAACCGATTCAAACCGATAGAGTCCTTCATCCTTGAATGCCGTCCAATATCTGGCACCATAACCGCGCGTTGGATCATAATACGAAACCCCGCGCCGCTTTTCAATTTTGAAATGTCCGATCGGCGTGCACTGATAATTTTTGGTTTTCCTGTAATTTTTACCAACGGATGCGTACATCGTATAGAGCGTGTACGGCCCTCTTCTGATATAAACACGCTGCTTGCGCAAGTTGACCTCGATCCAGATACGTTCTTCCTTCTTTTTGGCATGGGCATATTTGCTGATATCAGGATAACCGCCGCTTAAAGTCGGCTTGTCCCAGGATGCCGGTTTGATCAGGCGTTTCTTTTGATCGGCCAAAAGGCGCTTTTGCTGTGCATCTTCTTCGGCTTGTTTTCGTGATTCGGACTGCATTTTGACGTCATTTACCTGTCTTGCGTTGTGGACATGAACCGTGCTGTATGCCGTCACCAGAACCAAAACGAGCGCAACGGCCCAGTAGATGATATTCTTCTTTTTCATTTTAAGGTTGCAACCCCTTTACAATTGCGTACAATTCAAATATACGTGTCGAATCAGCGAATGTCAAGAACACGGATGCGCCGAACCCTTACTTGTTGAGACGAATCTGCTCGACATCAAAGATCCTGTCTGCCCAGCCGTCGTAAAACGATGCTTCGTGCGTAACCAGCAAAACGTTGCCGGGATAACTGATCAGCGCATCCCGCAAGGCGTTTTTCGTTTCGTCATCGAGGTGATTCGTCGGTTCGTCCAGAATCAGAAAGTTGCTTGGCTTCAATTCCATGATGCAGAGCTTGACCTTCGTCTGCTCGCCGCCGCTCAAGAGATTCATCGGCTTCATCGTATTCGAGGCGTTTATTCCGGCACGGGCAAGGCGCTGCCTGATCGTTTTCGGTTCAAGTTTCGGATAAATGTCCTGCAGCGTTTGGAGCGGTGTCTTCGTCGGATCGTCCCATTCGAGATTCTGATCGAAATAATTGACGATGCAGGCATCGACAAAGTGAACGGATCCGGAAAAACTCGGAATGATTCCCAGAATCGACTTGATCAGAGTGGATTTGCCGACACCATTGAACCCCTTCAGAACAACTTTTTGCCCGTGACTCATCGAAAACGTCACGGGAGAAAGCAACGGCGTCTCGTATCCGACCGAAAGTCCGCTGACGGTCAGAGTCGATGCGGACAAAAGCTCAATATACGGGAATTTGAAATGTGCCTGCAGATTGTCGGACGGAGGATCGATTCGTTCAAGCTTATCCAAACGTTTCTGGCGCGATTTGGCCATCGTCGACCGCGTTCCGGCCTTGTTCTTTCTGATATAGGCCTCGTCCTTTTCGATCTGGCGTCGCTGTTTCTCATAGGCTTTGAGCTGCACGGCCTTTTTTTCTTCTTTTTGCCTGATTGCTTTCCTGAAGCTGCCAGTATATTTTGTGATCTTGCCAAATGCAACGTCGACGATCGTATTGGTGATTCTCTCTAAAAAATCATAGTCGTGCGAAATGACCATGAAACATCCTTCAAAACCGTTCAGATAATCGATCAGCCACTCTATATGCTCCGTATCAAGGTAGTTCGTCGGTTCGTCCAACAGCAGGACATCCGGCTTTTCAAGCAAGAGTTTGGCCAAAATGATTTTTGAACGCTGTCCGCCGGAACATTCGCTGACTTGCCGATTGCTTCCCAACGCATCGATTCCAAGTCCGCTCATGACCTGATCGATTTTCGTCTGAATCCCGTAAAAGTCGTTTGCTTCAAGAATTTCCTGACAGCGTCCGGCCTTTTCAAGCAGAGAATCGTCTATTTTTTCGGCATATTCTTCATAATACCTCGTTTGTCTTTCCTGAACTTCAAACAGTTCTTTGAAAGCACTTTGCAAAAAAGCTCCGATCGTCAGGTCGTGCGCCGACTCGGCATACTGGTCGAGATAGCCTATTCTGACGCCCCTCTGCCATTTGATCCGGCCCTCGTCAGGCAGCCTGGAACCCGTCAGAATTTTGATCAAGGTGGATTTGCCGGCACCGTTTTGACCGATGATTCCCATGTGATCTTCCTTATTCAGTCTGAACGAGGCATCCTTATAAAGCTGCTTGTCGTCAAACGACATCGACAGTCCCTCAACTTCTAAAATACTCATCTCTCTAGCGTCCTTCCCTTTTCGTCAATTAGATTATATCATCAATGCTTGATTTTCTGAAAGCAAAGGCTTCATAATATAATGTAAGGGAGTGACTTTCATATGACTTTCATAGTTTCCGCAAAACAAATCGTGATCATGTTCCTCTTGATGCTGCTTGGCTTTCTAACCGGCAGACTTGGCATGATTCATAAAGAAACGGCTAAGGATCTGACCAATTTCCTGTTGTACATAATTTCGCCGTGCCTGATCGTCAACGCGTATCTCGTCGGCTTTTCCATGAAAAGGCTGATTGAATTCTTTCAGGCAATCGTGGCAGTCACGCTGGTCTATAGCGTCAGCATCATCGTTTCTCACCTGATAATCAACAAAAAATTTTTCAAAGACCAGGAAACGCGCTCAGTGCTGCTTTATGGTTCGGCCTATTCAAATGCAGGGTTTATGGGCATCCCGCTCGTTTCTGCCATTCTTGGCGAAAGCGCAGTCTTTTTTTCAGTGCCTTACCTTGTTGTTTGCAACTTTTTCATGTGGACGCACGGCGTTGCTTTGTTTTCAATCGAACACAAGCGTTCCTTGCGTCTCAGATTCCTGGATGCTTTGAAAAATCCCAACGTCATTGCCGCATTTATCGGTTTTATCATCTTCGTTTCAGGCATCAAACTGCCCGAACTCGTTTTGACGCCGATCAAGTCGCTCGTTTCGGTCAACACCCCGCTCAGCATGGTCGTCGTCGGAACAAATCTCGGCGCGATTTCTTTTTCAAGCAAAAAAAATCTCAAGACGGTCGTGTTCGGAACTTTTGCCAGAAACATCCTGATTCCGCTGATCTGCCTGTTTATTTTGCTCAGCGTGCCGATTTCCGGTCAGGCTGCCTGGGCGATTCTTATCATGGCTTCCTGTCCGGTTCCTGCCGTTGTTGTTTTATTTTCATTGCTGAACAATTTTGATACGGAAGTTCCGACAAGCTACCTTTGCCTTTCAACGCTTTGCACGATTTTCACGCTGCCGTTGATTATTTTGGTCGCCCAAAGCCTTGGTTATGGCGGTTAAATTCAGAAAAACTTGCATTCTTCGTCATTTTCGGCTACAATGGATAAATGCATGAATGATGAAAGGAGTGAAAAACATGTCACAAAACGTACACGTAGGCGTTGCTAACGATCGCCGCCCCGTAAACCAAAAGAATATCAAAAAGCGTCGTGCACAACACCAAGCTGTTTTGTCATTCTTGAAGGAACGCGAAGAAGCTGACAAGGCTGCAAAATAATTGAGCGAAGCGCACATGCGTGGAGCTCGACCGTTTCAATCATGCTGACTCGAGAGCACTGCAACGGGAAAGTTCAATTATAATTGGATAAAGATAGCTCCACATGAGCCGCTTTCAAGTGCGCACATGTGGATTTATTTTGCTCAAAATTTCAGCCAAAGCTTAAAATTGCGTGTCGTTTTTCACGAAATCGTTCACTTGATTTGTCCCCACGAAAAGACTGGGACAAAAGTCCCGTTTCTTGCTCGAATTAAATGAAATGTCGAACGAAGGCGGTCGGGTTGCGACGACTTTATCCGGCTTTTTTAAATGCAGTGCTGCTCAACTGATTCAGCCAAGATCTCACTCAATTTTACGGACAAAGTGCCTTTTTTTGATGATTTGTCCGTAAGCAAAACGTATTTTACGGACAAACCGACATTTTCCAGCGATTTGTCCGTAAATTTTTGACAATTTTGATGATGATTTACGGACAAAAGCCGCTTTTTGGAGCATTTGTCCGTAAAACCGGGTCCGAAACGTCTGAATTTTTACGGACAAATAGCCATTTTTGACCATTTTGTCCGTAATCGGCATTTTTCGATCAAGCCATTTACGGACAGACGCCCCATTTTCATCGATATGTCCGTAAACGGCAGTGATTTTTCAAAATACAGCGCTCATTCAGTCAGCACGCCAAGCCATCAGTCAAAATTACCGATACGTTTTGCTTCGGGTTATTTCCATCATGGAAGGCAATTGTCATGCATACGCAAAAAACAGGATGATTTGCAATTTGAGACATGGTTTTTTCAGCATCTTCGCCTATACCAATTACACATCAAGCCATCTTTTCTGTAAAATTACACTTTTATTTTAATTTTAAAAATATTTTTTTGTACATTATTTTAATGAATATTCTTTTTAAAAATTAGTAAACTACATTCTCCAAAAAAGTATTTATACATTCGATGCATATGCTAAAAAAAAACAAAAAAGACCTGCCAATCGCGACAGGTCAACTTCTCTTAGCACTTAGCAATATTTGATGCTCCATTCATTGCTTATTTTATTCATCATACTAAATTCAAAAGAAGCACGCATCCACCTAATATTAACCAAAATGGCGTAATCAATGCCATGCCCCAGGCAAATTTTTTCAGCCCTTCCATTAAGAAACCTCGCTTTCATATACCAATTTAAGTTACAAGTGATATTTTAGCATATTATCTCAAAAAGAAAACGCTTTACAGTCAAATTTCATAAATTTGTAACAATTTTTTGGAAATATTTTTGCAATTTCTTTTTTAGCTCTGCATTTTCAATGAATCAAGCAGCAATTATAATGATTCTATCGTCACGCTTATCTTTTGAAATTATCCTTGTTTCCGTGATACAATGCTTTTGTTAAGTAAATCACAAATTTACAAAAAGGGGGCTTTTACATGGAAACAAAATTCTTTAATTTGACGGTCGAAGAAACGCTCCGCAAGCTTCATTCATCCACAAATGGTCTAAGCAGCAAGGAAGTTTTGACAAGACGAGAAAAAGATGGAGCAAATGTTTTGGAAACGAAAAAGCATTCCACCCTGCTTGAAAAATTTGTTGCACAGTTCAAAGACCTGATGATCATCATCTTGATGATTGCGGCGCTGATTTCCATGCTGGCAGGCGAGGTTTCGGATTCCATCATCATTTTCATCGTCGTGTTCCTGAACGCCGTTTTTGGCGTCTTTCAGGAAACAAAAGCCGAAAACGCAATCGATTCGCTTAAGGAAATGACCACGCCGTTTTCAAGGGTGAAAAGAGACGGCATCATTTCACAGATCAAAAGCACGGAACTCGTTTCCGGAGACATTATCCTGCTTGAAGCAGGCGATATCGTTCCTGCCGATGCCAGAATCGTCTCACAAAATGCGCTCAGAGCAGAAGAAGCAGCCCTGACTGGCGAATCAGTTCCCGTTTCAAAAGACATTCGTCCCCTGACTGACGAAAATCCGCCGCTTGGAGAACGAAGCAACATGCTTTTCATGAATACTGTCATCGCCAACGGAACTGCAGAAGCGGTCGTGGTCGCAACCGGCATGAGGACTGAGGTCGGACACGTCGCCAAAATGCTTGATTCTGCGGAAGATTCAGTCACTCCGCTTCAAAAAAACATCGCCCACCTGAGCAAGGTTTTAACCGTTTTGATCTTGATTATCGCAGTCGTCATCTTTGTTTTCGGTGCTTTGACGAAACGAGAATCAATCCTCGACATGCTTTTGACATCAATTTCTCTGGCCGTTGCCGCAATTCCCGAAGGTCTTCCAGCAATCGTCACCATTACGCTTGCGCTCGGAACGCAGGCAATGTCCAGGAAAAATGCCCTCGTCAGAAAGCTTCCGGCCGTTGAAACGCTTGGAACTTGTGAAATCATCTGCTCAGACAAAACGGGCACACTGACTCAAAACAAGATGAGAGTTGAACAATTCTATGCAGATCAGACGCTACAAAAGGCTCTGGATTTTGACAAAAAAAATGCCCCCAACCTTCAGTTAGCCATGATTCTTGCAAATGATGCCAAAGAATCTGAAAACGGACCGATCGGTGATCCGACCGAAACGGCGCTCCTTGATTTCTTTGTTGAAAACGGGTCTTCAGCAAAAATCCAAACGGTTCAGCACGACTATCCGCGTCTTGCATCGCTTCCTTTTGACTCAAACCGAAAACTGATGTCGGCCGTTGTTGAACACAAAGGGCAAAAAATTCTTTTCACCAAAGGCGCTGTTGACGAATTGCTCAAACGCGTCACTAAAATTGAAGAAAACGGGGACGTTCGCCCGATTAACGCAAGCGACAAACAGCAAATTCTTGAAATGAACAAACAACTGGCCTTTCAGGCACTGCGCGTCCTCGGATACGCCTACAGACCGCTTGACGAACTTTCCGAACTGACGTCTGAGAACTATGAAAAAGACCTGATTTTTACCGGAATGACCGGAATGATCGATCCGCAGCGTCCCGAAGTCGAAAATGCAGTGTTTGAAGCCAAAAATGCCGGCATCAAAACAATCATGATTACCGGTGATCACAAAGAGACGGCAAGAGCAATCGCAATCAGGCTCGGAATTATCGCAGAAAGCGACTTGAACGGCGTGATTACCGGAAGCGAACTTGACGAATTGAGCGATTCAGAGTTGCAAAAAAACATTGAAAAGTACTCGGTTTACGCCCGCGTTGCCCCGGAACACAAAGTCCGCATCGTCAAAGCCTGGCAGGCACGCGGAAAAATCGTGGCCATGACGGGCGACGGCGTCAATGACGCACCAGCATTGAAACAGGCAGATATCGGCGTCGGCATGGGCATCACCGGAACAGAGGCTTCCAAAAATGCGGCGGACATCGTTCTTGCGGATGACAATTTTGCAACCATCATCGTTGCTGTCAAAGAAGGTCGCAAAGTTTTTGCCAACATTCAAAAAGCCGTTCAGTACCTTTTGTCTGCCAATCTGGGCGAGGTGCTGACGCTGTTTATGATGACGATGCTCAACTGGTCGATTTTTGCGCCGGTCCAGATTCTTTGGATCAATCTCGTGACCGATACTTTTCCGGCAATCGCCCTTGGCATTGAAAAGTCTGAAAAAAACGTCATGTCTCAAAAACCACGCGGATCAAAATCAAACTTTTTGTCAAACGGCGTTGGATTCGCCATTATCTACCAGGGACTTCTTGAAGGCCTGCTGACGCTTGGCGTCTACCTTTGGGCCGTCACGTTCCCGGTCCATTCAGGTTCCGTCGCAATTCATGCCGATGCGTTGACGATGGCTTATGCGACGCTTGGGATGATTCAGCTGTTCCATGCGTTCAATTCAAAATCGATTCACGAAACGATTTTTACCAAGAAAACGTTCGAAAATAAATTTTTCAATCTCGCCGTCCTCGTTTCGGCAGTTTTGCTTGCTTCAACGATTTTTATTCCGGGATTGAACTCGATTTTCCACGTCTCTTCTCTTTCATGGATGCAATGGAGCATCGTTTTGATGGCCGGAGTTTTGATGATTGTCATCGTCGAAACGGTCAAATTGTTCACGCGACAAAAAATGTCAGTCAGCTCTGATGAAGGAAGCAAATGATTTTTAAGGGCAGATTTGAAAAAACGAGGATTTGCCCGTAACGGGGATCTGCATTTTACGGGCAAATCCCAGAAAGCGCCGTTTTGCCCGTAACCGGGATCTGCATTTTACGGGCAAATCCCAGAAAGCGCCATTTTGCCCGTAACCGAGATCTGCATTTTACGGGCAAATCCCAGAAAGCGTCATTTTGCCCGTAACCGAGATCTGCATTTTACGGGCAAATCTCAAGAATCACCATTTTGCCCGTAACCGAGATCTGCATTTTACGGGCAAATCTCAAGAATCACCATTTTGCCCGTAACCGGGATCTGCATTTTACGGGCAAATCTCAAGAATCACCATTTTGCCCGTAACCGAGATCTGCATTTTACGGGCAAATCTCAAGAATCACCATTTTGCCCGTAAC
>OBIU01000670.1_pt1 | contig 14122 bp, 15 predicted proteins | sample 1519871 | NCBI WGS metagenome assembly OBIU01 (sample SAMN04209229, study PRJEB22552) | human gut metagenome | biome: gut; material: feces | host: Homo sapiens | place: USA: Oklahoma
AGTAGATGGACATGCGCAGGTTGACGTCGCCCACGCCCTCGATGGTGAGGCCGACGGAGTTCTCGCCCGGATCGAAGACGCCGTCCTTGCCGGTGCAATCGTCCTTGAACTTGAGCAGGTAATTGCCGTTGTCAAGGGCAAAAACGTCCTTGGTCTTGCCGGAATACACGAGTTCCTGGGTCATGGCGGTAGTCCTTTCATATGTAACGCCGCAAGCTTTGACGGTGAGAGTGTACAACATTGGCAAGGTGCCTAATAAGCTCACGTGCAAACTAGGTTTAATCTAACAAAAAGATTATCGCCGTCGCGTGAGCCGCATGTGGTCGAAACAGAAGCCGGGGTGCATGCGGGCATGGATGTAGCGGTTGGAGCGCGGTCCGCGAGCGAGCCGCGCTGACGGTCGACGAGGATGGATACGAGAGGGGTGCGCGATGGCGTGCGGAGAAAAGGGCGCGAAGAGCGGGGCGGCATGGTGCCGAGGGGGTGCGGAGCGCGAGGAAGCGCGGCGCGGGGGCGCCGGTGCGTCGCGGCGGCATGCGGGCATCTCGTCGCTCGACGAGCTTCTGGCTGCCGACGCCGCGCTCGATCTCGAGGTCGCCGGCCGCGCACTCGATCCGGGGGACTGGCCCCACCGGTGCTCCGCGGGGGCGCATGAGCCTACCCCGACCCCGTATTTCATCGCCCGGCGGCTGCTCGAGGCGCTTGATCTGGACGACGGGTCCCACCTGCTCGACGTGGGCTGCGGGACTGGTCGCGTGCTCGCGTGCCATGCGTGGGCGCAGCTGCCGGGAAAGGCGACGGGCGTCGAGCTCGATGGCGAGCTGGCGGCGATCGCCTCGTCGTGGTCGGCGCGCTATGACGGGCTGGCCGTCCTCGAAGGCAGCGCGATCGAGATCCCGCTTGCTCCGTACACGCATTTCTACCTGTTCAATCCCTTTGACAACGCGGTGCTCCTGCAGTTTCTCGACAGGCTCGAGGACCAGGCTCTCGGGCCTGTGACGCTGGCGCACATGTCCGACAACGGCGAGAGCTACTCCTATATGGGCCGTCCGGGATGGACGCTGCTGCAAGAGGGCTCCTTCCATACGTATCCCGTCGGATCCGCGCACGGGTTCGAGGTGTACGGATGCCCGCAGCACTATTCCGTCTGGCGGTACCGCCCTGCGTGACGGCGGTGCGGCGCGGCGCATGGAGGCCGCGGCTAACGGCCCGCCCCATCTCGCCGGGATCGAGCCTCCGCGGCCTTGTCGCGTGTTCGGCATGCGTGTCCGAACGGGCCCCTATGGTTTGAACCGTAAGCGACGGATCAACCAGGGAGGGCATGATATGGCGGTGGCGTACCAGCAACGGGCGTCGTTAGCGGGCACGTGCGGCATTCCGAACGAGGAGGACCGCGTGCGCGTACGCGTGGACTACAGCATCGAGGGCGGATTGGTGACCGAGCGGTCGGTGAGGCCGCAGCGCATCCATTGGGCGGATGGGAGGTCGTGGATCGTCACCAGCATCTACGAACGCAGGGAGTTCGGCAGGCGATCGTTTGGAAACCTGTGCATTCGCTGGACGGTCTGCATCGCCGGGCGCCGGCGCGAGCTGTGGTGGGAGCACGGCGATTGGTTCGTGGAGAAATGCTCGGGTATCGCAGGGCGGCCGATGGCTCAGGGATAGCGCGCGCGATTCCGGTCGATCGGGGGCTATGGCCGCGCCGCCCGCTCGCATACGCGCCGGGCGCACAGGTGTGCGAGGTCGCCGAAATCCACCCGAGGGTTGTGCAGGCGCTTGACCCAGGACGGACATTCCATGAGGAGGTCCTGCCAAGAGAGCGAGATGGCGATTCGCAGGGTGCGGTCACCGAGGTCGGCGCGGGGATCGGCACCGCTTATGGTCCGCGCGGAGGCGAGCGCCTGGTCGATGCCGAAGTCGGTGAGGTAGGTGGAAACGATGCACTGCTCGATGGATTCGGTTGCGCCGCCGGATGCGGACTGATCGCAGCTCGATGTGGCCTGGGATATCATGCGGTCTCCTCTCATGGCGCGATGCGCGTGCATCGCCGAATAACCCTCGCATGACACCATCGTAGCGGCCGCCTGGTCGGCATGAGTACGCTGCGGTGGACAGTGTCTTCATCATCGCCGCTGTCCATCTCGTGGTACGCCCGTGTCGGGACGCGGGGGTAGGCTGGATACAGACGAAGACGAGGGAGGTACGACGATGTTCGAGGACGCCTTGCACGGTGGAGATGGCGGCGGGCGCGGTCGGGGCCGGCTCGCATGCGATCGGGATTCGACCCGGCGCGAGCGGGGCGACGGCGGTCGCGCGGGCCGTTGGGGAATCTCCGGCCAGCTGAGCGACAACGATTATTTCAGGATGGGCGCCGCCGTCGCGGTGGGCGAGCTGTACAGCGCGGGAGACTTGGGCGATCGGGCCGGGGCGGCCGACCGCGTGCGGAGCTTTTTGAGCAGCTTCGGCATCTCCAGCATGGCGGACCTCGACGCGATCGGTCTGTTCGGCCCCTATCGCCACGATTTCGAGGACCTTTTGCCGTAGCGCCCGTCCCGCTCCGTCCGGGCACCCTATAATGGTGTACATCTTGGTACCCAGCGAAGGGACGCGCCATGGCGGTAGTTGTCGCGAGCAAGCTCAAGCTGCTCTATCTCGCCCGGTTGTTCGAAGAGGAGACCGACGACGAGCACGGGCTCACCGGCCCGCAGATCATCTCGAAGATGGCCGAGAAGGGCATCGATGTCGAGCGCAAGACGCTCTATCGGGATATCGAGTGCCTGCGGGCGTTCGGCTACAACATCATCAAGTACAACCGCCGGCCGGTCGAGTACGGGCTGGCGACGCGCGAGTTCCAGGAAGCCGAGCTCATGCTTCTGGCCGATGCGGTGCAATCGTCGCGCTTCCTCACCAAGAAGAAAAGCGATGCGCTGGTCAAGGCCGTGGGAAGGCTCGGCAGCTCCCATATGGCCCACGCGCTCAAGCGCCGCCTGCACGTGGAGGGGCGCATCAAATCGCAAAACGAGTCGGTGTACTACAACATCGACGGCATCCAGGACGCCATCGACGCCAAGCGAAAGGTCGAGTTCAAGTATTTCAAGTACAACGAGCGCAAGGAGAAGGTGTGGCAGCACGGCGGGGAATTCTATATCGAGACGCCCGTGCAGCTGATCTACGTCGACGATGAGTACTACCTGGTGGTCTGGAACGACAAGCACGGGGATTTCGCGACGTACCGCGTCGACCGCATGAAGTCGATCCGCGTGTCCGAGGAGGAGGCGACGCGAAACGAGCGCATCGCCTCGTTCAAGGTCGATGAGTACCGGCAGCGGGCGTTCGGCATGTACGCGGGCAAGACGGTCGACGTCACCTTGCGGGTGGCGGGCGCGGCGATGAGCACGGTGATCGACCGCTTCGGCAAGGACGTGCCGGTCGACGCGCAGGATGACGGGACGGCGCGCGTGAGCGTCCGCGTCATGGAGGCGCCGACGTTCTACGGATGGCTGGCGACGCTGGGAAGCCAGATGGAGATCGAGGGGCCGCGCCGCGTGCGCGATGCGTACGCCGGGTACCTGCGGGGGATATTGGAGCGATACGAGGGCTGACGCGCGAACGCGGAACATTCGCCTTCGGTTCCGCGCTATTGCACGCTATGGCCCGAACTGTGGCATAATCGGGGTGTGTCCAAGCACGATCACAACGAAATGACGAGCGCGTCCCGGCGGAAGGAGCATCCGCCGGGACGTTCGCGCGTCTCGAGGCACCGCCACGCACATCACGAGCAGAAAGAACGAGAGGCCCGCATGAAGCGCGACAAGATCAAGCCGATACTCTTCAGCATCATCAAGCATCAAGACCCCGAGACCCTGAAGCGGCAGATCCCGCGCGATATCGTCGCGGGCATCGTGGTCGCCATCGTGGCGCTGCCGTTGTCCATCGCGCTCGCCATCGCCTCGGGCGTGGGCCCGGAAGCGGGTCTCTACACCGCCATCGTCGCCGGCTTCCTCATCGCGCTGCTGGGCGGCAGCCCGGTGCAGATCTCGGGCCCCACGGCGGCGTTCGCCACGATCGTCGCGGGCATCGTCGCCGCGAGCGGCATGGAGGGCCTCGTCGCCGCCACGATTATCGCGGGCGTCCTGCTCATCCTCATGGGCGTGTTCCGCCTGGGTACCCTGATCAGGTTCGTCCCCTATACCATCACCACCGGCTTCACCGCGGGAATCGCGGTGACGATCGTGGCGGGCCAGCTCAAGGACCTGCTCGGCCTTACCTACCCTGCCGGCACGCCCACGATCGAGACCATGGACAAGCTGGCGGCCGTGGCGGCTAACTTCTCGACCTTCAATATCGAGGCACTTATCGTGGGCGCCGCGTGCCTGGCGGTGCTGGCGCTGTGGCCGCGGGTGAGCCAGCGCATCCCCGGCTCCCTCATAGCGGTGCTCGTGGGCGTAGGGCTGGTGAGCGGTCTGGGCATGAACGTGAACACCATCGGCGACCTCTATACCATCAACGCGGGGCTGCCGCAGTTCCAGATGCCGCACCTGAGCTTCGACCTGTTCCGCGAGCAGCTCGCCAACGGCTTAACCATCGCGATCCTCGCCGCCATCGAGTCGCTGCTGTCCTGCGTGGTCGCCGACTCGATGATCAGCTCGCACCATCGCGCCAACATGGAGCTCGTCGCCCAGGGCGTCGGCAACATCGGGTCGGTCATGTTCGGCGGTATTCCCGCGACGGGCGCTATCGCGCGCACCGCGGCCAACGTCAAGGCCGGCGGTCGCACGCCCATCTCGGGCATGGTCCATGCGCTGGTGCTGCTGGCGGTCATGGTGTTCCTCATGCCGTATGCCGCCCTCATCCCCATGCCCTGCATCGCGGCGATTCTACTGCAGGTGGCCTACAACATGTCCGGCTGGCGCACCGTGGTGCACCTCGTGCGCACCGCGCCCAAGAGCGATGTGGCCGTGCTGGCCGTCACGTTTCTGCTCACCGTGGTGTTCGACCTGGTCATGGCTATCGGCGTCGGCATGATGATCGCGCTCGTCCTATTCATGAAGCGCCTGAGCGACGAGACCGAGGTGCGCGGCTGGAAGTACTACTGCGACGAGGATTCCGAGGTCACCCACCTGCGCGAGCTGCCGCAGAGCGTGCGCGTGTACGAGATCAACGGCCCGATGTTCTTCGGGATGACCGATCAGATCGCCGACATCTCGGTCAAGGAGTTCACCCGCTACCTGATCATCCGCATGCGCGGCGTGCCCTCGCTCGACGCCTCCGCCATGAACGCGCTTGAGAACCTGCAGGGCTACTGCGCCGAGAACGGCGTCCAGCTCATCATCTCGCACGCCAACGAGCAGCCGATGAAGACGATGGAGCGCGCCGGCTTCGTGGACCTGGTGGGCCGCGAGCACTTCCGCGCCAACATCGACGACGCGATCGCGCACGCCCGCGCGCTGCTGGGGGAGTAGCGCCGCGCCCGCTCTCGTCGCTACTTCATGCGGGCATCCAGCTCGCCGGCGAGCTCCTCGAGGGGGATGCCGTAGCGTTCCAGGGTGACGAGCAGGTGGTAGACCAGGTCGCCCGCCTCGTAGCGGATGTGCTCCCGGTCGCGGTCCTTGCATGCCATGATGACCTCGCTCGCCTCTTCGGCGAGCTTCTTGAGCAGCTCGTCTTCGACGTCGGCAAGTAGCCGCGCGGTGTAGCTTTCCTGTGGCGCGGCGCCGCGGCGATCGTGGATGGTCGCGGCGAGCTCCTCGAGCGTTTTGCCGATGTCTCCGGGTTGGATGTCTGGCGTTCTGATACCCATGGAATCCTCCTATGCGAGCGTGGTGAAAAAACAGGTTCGATTGCCGGTGTGGCAGGCGGGGCCGGGCGAGTCCACGAGGGCGAGCAGCGTGTCGGCGTCGCAGTCGGCGCGCAGTTCGAGCACGCGCTGCGTATTGCCGCTGGTCGCTCCCTTGTTCCAAAGCTCTTGCCGGCTACGGCTCCAAAACCAGGTGGTGCCCGTCTCGAGGGTGAGCCGCACCGACTCGCGGTTCATCCAGGCGACCATGAGGACCTCGCCCGTATCATGCTGCTGCACCACGCAGGCGATGAGGCCGCGGTCGTCGAAGTGCAGATCATCGATGTTCATCAGAAGTCCAATCTCATGGGGATGCCCTGGGAGGCCATGTATTCCTTGACCTCGCGTATCGAATAGGTGCCGAAGTGGAAGACGCTCGCGGCGAGTACGGCATCGGCCTCGCCCTCGAGCACGCCCGCAGCGAAATGCTCGAGTGACCCCACGCCGCCCGATGCGATGACGGGGATGGGCACCGCGCGCGCGACCGCGCGGGTGAGCGCGAGGTCGAATCCTTCTTTCGTGCCGTCTCGGTCCATGCTGGTGAGTAGGATCTCGCCTGCGCCGCGCCGCGCCGCCTCTTCCGCCCAGGCGACCGCGTCGATGCCCGTCGGCGTGCGGCCGCCGGCGAGGTAGACCTCCCAGCGGTCGGCTCCGGGAGCGCCGGGCACGCCCGTGCGCTTGGCGTCGATTGCCACCACGACGGCCTGGCTGCCGAAGGCGGTGGCGGCTTGCGTGATGAGGCCGGGGTCGCGCACGGCCGCAGAGTTGATCGAGACCTTATCGGCTCCCGCCGCGACCATGGCGCGCATGCCCGCCAGGCCGCGGAAGCCGCCGCCCACGGTGTAGGGGATGGCGAGCTCGGCGGCCGCCTGCGCCGCCATGTCGATGGTGGTGGCGCGGTTGTCGCTCGTGGCCGTGATGTCGAGGAACACGACCTCGTCGGCGCCCTCTCGGTCGTAGGCTGCGGCGAGGTCGATGGGGTCGCCGGCGTCGCGCAGCGAGACGAAGTTCACGCCCTTCACCACGCGGCCGTCGCGTACGTCGAGGCAGGGGATCACGCGCTTGGTAAGCATGGGCTACCTCCCGCTCGCGGCACCGAGCGCCTGGTCGAGGGCGAAGGCCCCTTCGTACAGAGCGCGCCCGGTGATGGCGCCCTCGATGACGTCGTCGCCCGCTGCGGCGAGGCTGCGCACGTCATCGAGCGTCGAGATGCCCCCCGAGGCGACTACGGGAAATCCGGCGATGCGGGCGATGGCACGGTAGGCATCGACGTCGATGCCCGTCTGCATGCCGTCGCGGGCGATGTCGGTGAATACGAGGTGCCTGAAACCCAGCCCGGCAAGCTCGGAGACGACGTCGGCCGCGCTGCGTCCGATGCCGTCGCGCCAGCCGTTTACCTTGACCTGCCCGTCGCGCACCGCAACGTCGGCTACGAGCAGCTCGCCGAATCCACGTACCGCCTCCTCGGCAAACCCGGGCTCGGTAACCAGTACGGTGCCGAGGGCGATGCGCGCGGCACCGGCGCTGCCGAGCTGGTCGATGCGGGCGAGCGTGCGCACGCCGCCGCCGACGTCGACCGAGAGCCCGTCTATAGCGCAGATCGATCGAATCGCCTTCAGGTTGGCGCTTCGGGCGCCTTCGTCCTCTTCGAACGTGGCGGAGAGGTCGACGACATGGACCCAGCGCGCGCCGGCTTCGGAAAACGAATGCGCGACGGCGACGGGGTCGTCCGAATAGACCGTCATGCGGTTGCGGTCGCCCCGCTCGAGCCGAACGACCTTGCCATCGATGAGGTCGATAGCGGGAAACAAGATCACGGGAAACCTCCACGGTAGAATGCGGATGAAGCAGAGGGGGGCGCGGCGGTGTCGGCGCGGACCGGCGGTCGTGCGGGCGCGGTACGGTGCGGGCGGATGCAACGCGTGGTCTCGCGCCGTCGCGCGGGCGCCCTTACGAGCAGATGCGGACGAAGTTGCGCAGAATCGCCTGGCCGTGCCCCGAAGACTTCTCGGGGTGGAACTGGCAGCCGTATATGTTGCCGCGCATCACCACGGAGGCGAAGTTGCGCGCGTAGTGCGTGACGCCGGCGACGTCGCGCGCCTCCACGTCGCGTTCGAGCGCATAGGAGTGGGTGAAGTAGACGTTGGCGCCTTCGGCAAAGTTCTCGAGCAGGGGGCAGGCGCGTCCGCGTTCGGTGAGATGCACCTGGTCCCAGCCCACATGGGGGATCTTGAGACGCGTCGATGCCAGGCGCGTGCAGCTGCCGGGGAGGATGCCGAGGCCGCGCACCCAGCGCGCTCCGTCCGCCTCGAAGACGGCGCCCGCCGTCAGGCCGTCGCCGTGCGCTTCGGTGGCGGGCAGCACCGGGGCGCTCTCGGCGATGCCCTCGTTTCCGCGCTCGAAGAGCAGCTGCAGCCCCAGGCAGATACCGAGAAACGGCGTGCCCGAGCCGCCGGCGACCGCTCGGGCTACCGCAGTTGCCTGGCCGCTTTCGGCCATGTAGGCGATCGCATCGTAAAACGACCCTACGCCTGGGAGCACGATGCCGTCGGCGTTCAAGATCTGCATGGGGTCATCGGAGGCGAATGCGTTGGCGCCCGCGCGCGCGAGTCCGCGCACCACGCTGGAGAGGTTTCCCTTGTGGTAGTCGACCACCACGATGCTCGGCTTTCTCATGCGCCTCTCCTACAGGGAGCCCTTGGTGGAGGGCACGCCGGTCACGCGTGGATCGATTTCGCAGGCGCGGCGCATCGCGCGACCCGTCGCCTTGAACGCCGCCTCGATGATGTGGTGCGAGTTCGCCCCGGCAAGTTCGCGTACGTGCAGGGTGACGCCCGCATCGCGCGCGAAGGCGTAGAGGAACTCGACGGCGAGCTCGGTGTCGAACGAGCCCACGCGCTCGGTCGGTAGCGGCAGATCGCAGTACGCCTGGCCGCGCCCCGAGATATCCACGGCGGCCTGCACGAGCGTCTCGTCCATGGGGACGCAGGCATCGGCGAAGCGCGTGATGTCCGTCTTGTCGCCCAGGGCGCGCGCGAAGGCGCGGCCCAGCACGATGCCGGTGTCCTCGACCGTGTGATGCGCGTCGACCTCGACGTCGCCCGTCGCCGAGACGGCGAGGTCGAACAGGCCGTGGCGGCCGAAGGCGTCGAGCATGTGGTCGAAGAAGGGCACGCCGGTATCGATGGAGCAGGAGCCCGTGCCGTCCAAGTCGATCGTGATGGCGATATCGGTCTCGCCGGTGGTGCGGGCGACGGTGGCGGTTCGGGGGGCGTTGCCCGGGACGGGCGCGCCCTGCGGGCATGCGGATGCGGTGGTCATAGCCATCAGGCCTCCTTGGATAGCAGTTCGGTGAGCGCCGCGACTACGGCGTCGTTTTCCTCGGGCGTGCCCACCGAGATGCGCAGGCAGTTTTCGAGCCCCGTCGTGGCGCTGAAATCGCGTACGAGGATGGAGTACTCGTCGCGCAGGCGGGTGCGTACCGTGCTGGCATTCGGCAGGCGTACGAGCAGGAAGTTCGCGCGGCTGGGCCACACGACGGCATTCGGCAGCGCGGCGAGACGACGTTGCAGGCGCTCGCGTTCGACGACGATGCCGCTCACGACGGGGGCCAGCTCGGCGTGCGCGCAAAGGAGTGCGCGGGCGGCGGCCTGGGTGAGGACGTTGACGGAGTAGATCTGGCGGATTGCCGAGAACGCTTCGATGACGTCGGGGGCTGCCAGCACGTATCCGCAGCGCGCACCCGCCGCGCCGAACGCCTTGGAAAGCGTGCGCAAGATCACGAGATTGTCGAGGTGATCGAGCAGCGGCGCGGCGGAGGCGTCCTTGCCCGCGAACTCGATATAGGCTTCATCGACCATCACGAGGCCGCGGCAGGCGCGGCAGACGCGCTGGATGAGGCCGGGGTCGGCAAGGTCTCCGGTGGGGTTGTTGGGCGAGGTCACGATCACGAGGTCGCTGGTGCGAGCGCAGGTGATCAACGACTCCTCATCCAGCTCGAATGTGCGCGGATCGCGTCCCACAGCGCGCACGTTCGTCTCGGTGAGCTGCGCGAAAAACGCGTATTCCGTGAAGCACGGCGGGCAGATGAGTACTTGGCGCCCGCGGCCACCGAAGGCGAGCAAGAAGTTGTAGAGCAGCTCGTCGCCGCCGTTTCCCACGCAGACCTGCTTGCGCGCGACGCCGGCGTACGCGGCGATCAGGTTTCGCAGCTCGCCGGACATGGGATCGGGATAGCGGTTGAGCGGCGTGGCCGCGAGCGCCTCGTCCACGGCGGCCTGCACGCGGGGCGGCAGGGGGTGCGTGTTCTCGTTTGCCGAGAGATTGATGCGCGTGGGCGTGAAGTTCGGGTCGTACGGCTCGATGGTGCGCAGATGCGGCTGCATGAGGCGTTGAGCGCGCTCGGAAAGCTCTGCCATGCTACATCGCCTCTTCGTTTGCCACGGTTCGGCCGGCGCCCGCTGCCACCGTCGCGGCGTCATCGGCGGGCCAGGCGATGGCGGTGAGGTCGGCCTCGGCGAGGGCGTCGGTCGCGACCGCCGCCGCGCCCTCATCGATGAGGCGGCGACGCAGCCCGGCGGAGAGGGCGTGCGCCCATAGGCCCTCTGCGTGCGCCATGGTCTGGGTGGCGGGGGCGTCGGCGAGCAGGCCCTGCGGCGTGTAGCAGATGACCGACGAGCTGGTAACGAAGTCATCGACGGAAAGCGGACTGGAGAACTGCGCGGTGCCGCCGGTCGGCAGGGTGTGGTTGGGGCCCGCCACGTAATCGCCCAACGGTTCGGAGCTCCAGGCGCCCACGAAGATGGCGCCCGCGTTGCGAATGGAGCCGAGCAGCCCAAGGGCGTCGGCGCAGTGGAGTTCGAGGTGCTCGGGCGCGATGGCGTTCACGGCGTCGACGGCGGTCGCGAGGTCGGGTGCTATCACGATAGTCCCCTGGTCGGCGAGGGAGGCGCAGGTGATCTCGGCGCGCGGGCTTTGGGCGCAGAGGACCTCGACCGCCTCGGTAACCCGCCTGGCCAGGGTCGCGTCGCAGGTCACGAGGTAGCAGGCTGCCAGCGGGTCGTGCTCTGCCTGGGCCATGAGGTCGGCGGCGACGACGGCGGGCTCGGCGGTCGCATCGGCGAGCACGCAGACCTCGGAGGGGCCGGCGATCATGTCGATGCCCACCTCGCCCGAGACCAGGCGCTTGGCGGCTGCCACGTAGGCGTTGCCGGGGCCGGTGATCTTTTCCACGCGCGGGATGCTCTCGGTGCCGTAGGCGAGCGCGGCGATGGCCTGCGCGCCGCCCACCAGGTAGATCTCGTCGACGCCGGCGACTTTGGCCGCGGCGAGCGTGGCGGGCGAGATGCCGCCGTCGCGCTGGGGTGGCGTGACCATCACGATGCGTTCGACGCCGGCCACCTTGGCGGGGATGGCGTTCATGAGGACGGTCGAGGGGTATTGGGCGCGTCCGCCGGGAACGTAGATGCCCGCTGCGCGCACGGGCGTCACCTGCACGCCCAGCATGGTGCCGTCGGCACGCGTGGTGAACCAGGATTGGCGCACCTGGCGTTCATGGAAATCTCGGATCTGCGCGGACGCTTTCTCGAGCGCTGCCAGCAGGGAGGGGTCGATTTCATCGAGCGCGGCGTCGATGCGCTCCTGCGGGACGCGGAAGCCGGCCGGGTCGATGCCGTCGAAGGTGGAGCAGAAGCGATGCAGCGCGGCATCGCCGTCGGCGCGCACGGCGGCGATGATGTCTGCGGCCTCCTGGGTGATCCGGGCGGGGACGGCGCCTTCGCGGCCGAGGTTGGATATGGTGAGGCGCTCGCCGGGGAGCAGGGTGATGGTTTTCATGGGATGCCTTTCTGGAGAGGGCGGTGACTGCGCGGGGGGATCAGGCTTCGCCGCGATGGCCATCGTCGTGCGTGTCCTCGACGCGCCAGGCGGCGAGGCGGCGCGCCAGCTCGCGCACGCGGGGGTCGAGGCGTGCACGGCCCGGATTGGCGAAGAAGCGCGCGGTGCAGGTCATGAGCTCGCCGGTGATGACGAGGTCGTTCTCGCGCAGCGTCGTGCCCGTGGCGGTGATGTCGACGATGCGGTCGGCCATGCCCACGATGGGACCGAGCTCGATGTTGCCGTGCAGCGCCACCACCTCGGCGTGCACGCCGCGTTGCTTGTACCAGCTCGTGGCGATGCGCGGATACTTGGTGGCGACGCGCAGGGTGCCGCGGCGGGCGTAGGCGCGCTCCGCGGCCCCGGCGCGCCCGGCGGGCTCGGCCTCGATGAAGCGGCAGGTGCCGTATCCCAGCTCGACGAGCTGCAGCAGGTCGAGGTCTGCCTCGATGATCGAGTCGCGGCCGCAGATGCCGCAGTCGGCGCCGCCGCCTGCCACGAACGCCGGCGCGTCGGCAGCGCGCACGATGACGAGCTCCACCGCGCCGATGCCGTCCGCGCCGCCGCGGGCGTCTCGCGTGGGGACGATGAGGTGACGGCCCGGATCGCGCAGCCCGTCGGCGTCGATGCCCACGGCGTTGAGCATGGCGATGGTGTCGTCTTTGAGCGAGCCCTTCGGTACGGCGATGCGCAGCGGCGCGGAAGCGGTGGCGCCGTCGACGTCGCCGGGAGCTCGTTTGACACGTTCCGCCTGGGCTTCGAGCGCCTCGGTGAGCCGTTCGAGCGAGAAGGCGAACCCGGCAGCTGCTGCGCCCTGCTCCAGGGCGGTGTCGAGTACGGCGTCGTAGCGTCCGCCCGAGCCCACGGGGTCTGCGAGGTCGCCGGCGTACGCCTTAAGCACGAGGCCGGTGTAGTAGCCGAAGGAGTTCATGAGCGAGAAGTCGAAGGAGAGGCGCGAGCAGATCGCGGCATCGCGCATGGCGAGGCGCTGGACGAGCGAGCGGAGCTCGGTGGTCGTCGAGTGCGTCGCACCCGCGTCGCGCAGAAGCGCGTCCACGCGGTCAAGCGCCTTGGCCCCGCCCGTGATGCGGGGCAGCTCGCACATGGCCCGTTTCAGCGGGGCCGGCAGGTCGCTGTCGGCGATGAGGGCGTCGAGGTCGATGTAGTCGTTGGCATGGACCAGGCCGAGTGCCTCGGTGGCGAGTTGCGCATCGACGCCGAGCTCCAGGAGCGCCTGGTAGGGGGCGACGCTGCTGCAGAGGAGCTGCCAGGAGTCGAGGCCCAGCGCCGCGAGCGCCTCGTCGGCTATGAGGACCATCTCGGCGTCCGCGGCGTCGCCGCCTTCGCCCACCAGCTCGTATCCGAGCTGCGTGAACTGGCGCCGCCTCGCGGTTCCGCGCGGCTGCTGGCGTACCACGGGCGCTTCGTAGCGCAGGCGGAGCGGCAGGTCGCGCTCGCTCATGCGCGTCGCGATCGCGCGAACGACCGCGGTGGTGTTGTCGGGCTTCACGATGAGGAGGTCGCCGTTGTCATCGAAGAGCTTGAAGGGCGTATCGGAGGGGCGCGCCCCGTCGACGCCGACGGTCGATGATTCGATCAGCGGCGTTTCGATGGGACGGTACCCGTGTTGCTTCAGGCGGACCCTCACCGTGGTGGCGACGTGCTCGCGCATCTCCGCCTCATCGGGAAGGATGTCCCTGAATCCTCGCGGTACGATCGCCATGTCGGTCCTCCCTGTCTTTCGAGCGCCCGTCACCGGTGCGCCGACGGCTTCGATGCCGCGTGTCCAAGGGCATCGGAAGCTGCTTGATTGCGTTCGGACACTTTACCATGATGGAGCGGCGCTTCGAGGACGGTACCCGTTTCGTAACATGCCGGGCGCAGGGTCCCCGCATGCGCCGAAACCGGTTGCGATGCGGGGCATCAGCATGGAAATCCCCTGCATAATGCGTGAGCTCAGCCGCCGCCCGCGGCGGGTGCGCCGCATACCGCTACAATACGTACGTTTGTACTTGAAACGCGGGCGACCGCTCGCGCGAACACGTTAGAAAAGGACGCACGCGCCCATGGCATCTCTTGCAGACCAGATCTCCTCGCGCCGCACGTTCGCGATCATCTCGCACCCGGACGCCGGCAAAACCACCCTGACCGAGAAGCTCCTGCTGTACACCGGCACGATCCAGAGCGCCGGCTCGGTCAAGGGCAAGCAGAACGCCCGCCACGCCGTGTCCGACTGGATGGACATCGAGAAGCAGCGCGGCATCTCCGTCACCTCCTCGGTGCTGCAGTTCACCTACGGCGGCTGCTGCGTCAACATCCTCGACACCCCCGGTCACCAGGACTTCTCCGAGGATACCTACCGCACCCTCATGGCCGCCGACGCCGCGGTCATGGTGATCGACGGCGCCAAGG
>OBIU01000702.1_pt1 | contig 13531 bp, 10 predicted proteins | sample 1519871 | NCBI WGS metagenome assembly OBIU01 (sample SAMN04209229, study PRJEB22552) | human gut metagenome | biome: gut; material: feces | host: Homo sapiens | place: USA: Oklahoma
GTCTGGACACCAAGACCCGCTGCATTGAGCTTTCCACCCTGCAGCGCTGCGCTGGCCACCTGACCAGCCGTACCGATATCACCGAGGCATACCAGGTGGGCGGTGCTGCCGCCAAGGCCGCTTTTGAGGGCCACACCGGCGAAATGGTCGCACTGGACCGCATTTCCAACGCACCGTACCAGTGTACCACCAGCCTGCACCCCATCAGCGAGGTTGCCAACCTGGAAAAGAAAGTTCCGCTGGAATGGGTCAACGCCGACCACACTGCCATGCTGCCGGAGTTCCTGGCTTATGCTATGCCGCTGATCCAGGCCGAGCTGACCCCCATCTATGTTGAGGGCTTGCCCCACCATATCTACCTGCCGGAAACCTGATTTTTGCCGCGTAAGCCTCTACCTTGCGTGAAGATCGGTACTTATCGCATGCACTCTAAAAATATTGCTTTTTCTTCAAATTCTCCTGCACACAAAAATGTGCGGCCCCGCTGCATTCACCGCCCGGAGCCGCACATTTATTTTATATAATGTAATTAGTGAAAATAATTAAAGTTTTTCGCCAGGCCTTTTTTCAAAAAGGCCGAAAAGACTCCCCGTAACTGCCTTAATAGAACCCGTAACTCGGCAAAATCTTGGTGCTCTGCGCCCACAGGGTCGGCACGGGCAAGCCGGACAGAACGGGATAGAACCAGGCAAAGCACACCAGCGCCGCAATGCACAGCCCCGCGCCAATCTTTTTGGCGCAGTCCTGCCGCTTCATCTGCGTTAAAACCAGCACAATGGCCGTCAACGCAAAGACCGAGCTGGGGAAGTAATGGTACATGAAAGTGCAGCGCGATACCAGCATCCAGGAAAGCAGCTGGCTGGCGTACAAGATCAGAACGCCCGCTCCCTTTGCCGTGCCGCGAGCCGAAACCTGGCGCCACAGCAGCAGCAAAATGCAGAACAGCCCCGCCCAGCAAATGACCGGGTTATAAAAACCCGCAATGCTGCCCTGAAGCCCAGCTTCCAGGTAAGAATTTTTGTAATACCACACTGGGCGCAGGTCCAGCAGCCAGGTGTACCAGCGGCTTTCAAACGGGTGGGTTGCTTTCAGGGTGGAATGGTACCAGTACATGTAGGTTTGGCAATCCCACCAATCCCGCAAACCAAAGGTAGGGTCTTTCCACCAATAAGGCAGGTAGGATGCAAGATAGATCAGGAACGGCACAACGATGTAAAACGCCACACCGCCCACAGCAGCCATCCGGAATTCTTTCCAGAAGCCCAGCTGTTTTTGCTTCCAGCGGGCATACAGCACACCCAGGTACAATACCGCAAGCCCTGCCCCGGCATAAATTCCGGTCCACTTGGATGCACACCCAAGCCCAAATGCCACGCCGCCCAGCGCCATGGGCAGCAGCGAGCCGTTTACGCCGTTTTGCAGCACGCTCTGGCAATACCATACCATAAAATATGCGCCTAACAGGATAAAGAACGTACCGTAAATATCGATTGTGGCAATGCGGCTTTGGGAAAATCGCATGAACCCAGCGGCAATCAGCGCACCTGCCATGGCCCCGGCCCAGCGTTTGTGGGTCAGACGGCGGGCAAAGCACCACATCAGCGGCACCAGCATCACGCCGAACAGCGTTCCGGCACAGCGCCAGCCAAAGGCTGTCATTCCAAAAATAGCAATGCCCAGCATGATAAAATCTTTGCCCAGCGGCGGGTGGGTGGTTTCGTATGCCGTCATGCGGTGCAGCATTTCGTACCCAGTACGGCCATGATAGATTTCATCGAAATACATGCTGTTCAGCTGGCTGATGGTATCTGGCACTTCGCTCTGCTCATCAAACAGGGCATCGCCGCCCGTTACCGGCACCAGCGCACCGGTGGCATCCCGCAGGGCCAGTTCAAACATCTGCGCATTTTCAATCGTTGCGGTCAGGGTCTGCCCTGCCGGAGCCATGATGGCCGTTTTGGTCCAGCAGAACGGCGTTGCATAGCTCAGTTCCTTCCGGTACAGCTCATTGCCCGCTGCATCCGTGATGCGCAGGCTGCCGCCGGTGGAAATGCCGGGGTACACCCAGATTTCCACCGCGTCCTGCTGCGGGGTAAAGTCGATGGTTGCCGTGCTGTCCGTAGCATCCACAGGGTTCTGCGGTGCTTTCATGCTGCCAAGGTAGGCAAAGCTCACCACAGCAACGATCAACGTCAGCGTTGCCAAGGCTTTCTTCTCTTTAGCCGTCCAGGCAGGCTGCGGATCAATGCGCAGAGTGCACAGTTCCAGCTTTTTCTGCACTGTTTTTGTTTTATCTTTTTCGATGGTTTCCACTTTTGCCAGTGGAGAAATCGCTCCATGGCGGCAGATGGCCCACGCGGTGAAAGCCAGCAGCACAAAGGCTGCCGTTTCGGCAAAGCCGACTGCCATGGCAAACTCGCGGCTGGTATCGCTGCTGAGCCACTCGTCATCGCTGCCTACCAGGGTATACACAGTTTCCAGGTTCAAGAATCCCGTTATCGACAGACCAAACCCGGCGCCATACAGACGGATGTCATTCCAGCGCGCCGCAGCAAGCAGTACCAGCAGCATGCCCAGCACCAGGTAACGCTCGTGCATGCAATGGGCAAAGGTAAAAATCCCCACCGTGTAAAACGCTGCCAGCAGCAGCGGGGAAAACCGCCCCGCCCGCCAGCTGATGACCGCCAGCACCACAAGCAGCACCGTGATAACAGCGATGTTGAAAACGCCCAGCACTTTCCAGCTCAGGTTAAACACCGGGCAAGCATCCAGCGCCTGCCAGTTGCCGCCCAGCGCTGCAAACCAGTTGAACGCATTGATGGTGGCATACTGGTAGCCAGACGCCGTGGTGATGTACTTATCGATCAAGGACAGCACCAGATTTTTTGCCCCGTAAAACGGCAGGCCCGCCAGCAGCGGCGGCAGCAAAGCCAGCGCAGCACCGCCAAAAATCTGGCTGACCGATTTCAGCGGGCTTTTGCCATCCCGCACGGCATCTGCAATAGCCACCAAAAAGCAGACGGCCAGCACCGGCCCAGCCAACAGTGCCTGCGGCTTGATGGCCAGCGCCACGCCGTACAGCACCGCAGCGAGCAGGTAGCGGCGCTCTTCCAGCAGCCAGAAGCAGAGCAGCAGCGGCAGCGCAAAAGCCCCATCGATCTGCTTCCAGATGCCGGTATCAAACAAGGTCAGCGGGCAGAACGCCGCAAACAGCACCAGGCAGCGCTGTGCCCTGCCCTGCCCCATATACCGGCGGCTGATATGGTCCAGCAGCACCACGGCGGCACAATCACAGATTGCGGGGATCAGTGCCAGCAAAAAATAGGTCCAGCGGGATTCATAGCTCAGTTGGAGCGCCTTGCGCACCAGGCTGACCAGCCCCAGCACAAGGATGTAGCCGGGCGGGTAGTCCGCAAAATAATCGGCGCTGTAAAAGGCCGCGGGACCTTCGCTGGCCAGCTTATCCCCCCAGGCCACAAAGCAGCTCATATCATAGGTGTAGCCTTCAGTAACAAGGGCCAGCAGCAGGCGCACGGCAAGCGCTGCGGCCAATATAATATACAGCGTTCGCTCTTCCTGTTTGGTTCTGGTATTTGTCATTCTGTACTCTCCAGATCATGCAGCGTATTTGCCGCTGCAATAAAATAAGGAACTGGAAGCAGAGGCAGATGCTTCCCTGTTTCCAATTCCTTTGTTTTGCCGTGATTGTGCAGTAATAATTATAGCTTGGTCAGCTGCGGGCCCTTGGCGGTGTCCATCACATTCCAGCCCAGCTCAGTGATTTTGGCGCGCAGAGCATCGGCGCGGGCAAAGTCCTTGGCCTTTTTGGCTGCGGCGCGCTCTTCCACCAGCTGCTTCACTTCGTCGGGGGCTTCCTCGGCCTTGCGGTTGTACATCAGGCCCAGCACACCGGTCAGCTCGTCAAACGTGGCGGCGGCCTTTTCCAACGTAGCCTTATCGGCAGCATCGGACATGGTGTTGATGTCCTTGACGAACTCAAAAATGGCGGCCAGAGCATCGGGGGTGTTCAGGTCGTCATCCATGGCGGTCTTGAACTTTTTGCGTGCTTCTTCGCACTTTTCAGTCAGGGCAGTGTCAGTGCCATGGGCATTGCGGATGGCAAAATCCAGGTTATCGCGGCAGGTGTACAGGCGCTCCAAGCTGTTCTTGCAGCTCTCGATCAGGTCCACCGTATAGTTCAGCGGCATGCGGTAACCAGCGGTGAGCATAAAATAACGGATCGGCTCATAGCCGTACTTATCGGCAATTTCACGCACGGTAAAGAAGTTGTTGGCGCTCTTGGACATCTTCTGGTTGTTGATGTTCAAAAAGCCGTTGTGCATCCAGTAATGGCTGAAGGTGCAGCCGTTGGCGCACTCCGACTGTGCAATCTCGTTTTCGTGATGGGGGAAGATCAGGTCCTGGCCGCCTGCATGCAGGTCGATGGTCTTGCCCAGGTGCTTACGAGCCATGGCGCTGCACTCAATGTGCCAGCCCGGACGGCCCTGGCCCCAGGGGCTGTTCCAGGAAGGCTCGCCCGGCTTGGCGGCCTTCCAGACAGCAAAATCTGCAGGGTCTTCTTTCAGGTCGTCATCCATCTGGCTGCGCAGTTCGCGGTTGCCGCTTTCCAGGTCGTCCAGGTTCAGGTGGCTCAGCTTGCCGTAACCGGGATCAGACTTAACGCGGAAGTAGACATCGCCGTTGTGGGCAACGTAAGCATGTCCGGATTCGACCAGGTCCTTGACGATCTTGATGATCTCACCGATATGCTCGGTTGCGCGGGGGCGCACGGTGGGGGCCTTAACGTTCAGGCCCTCGGAATCTTTGATGTACTCGGCCTCGAACTTGCGGGCAACCTCCTGCATGGTGGTGCCGTCCTCCTGGCCTTTTTTGATCAGTTTATCGTCAATATCGGTGATATTGGAGACATACAGCACCTTGTTGCCAAGGTACTCCAAATAGCGGCGCAGCGTGTCAAACACGATCATGGGGCGCGCATTGCCGATATGGATATAGTTATACACCGTAGGGCCGCAGACGTAAACGCGATAAACGCCCGGCTCCTGCGGGATAAAATCTTCCTTTTTGCGGGTCATGGTATTAAAAATCTGCATGGACAGGAACTTCCTTTCCCAACTTTGCTGGTACGGCGCGGCTAAACCTGCAAACCGTTCAGATTTATTATAGCCGCCCTGATAAGCGGTTGCAAGGGGGCAGCATCATTTTGCCTGCATAAAGCAGGAACGATTCTGCCACAGGTAGATGCAGCCGGAAAGTGCGGTAACGGCAGCAACGGCCCAGCACAGCACCTGGGTGGTAAAGCTGATAACCCCAACGCCGTCCGCCGGGGCGAGCGCCATGGCAAAGTAATAGAAGATGATGGTGACCATCTGCAGCACGGTTTTGACCTTGCCCCACATGTTTGCGGCAATGACGGTACCGGACTCTGCCGCAATCATGCGCACACCGGCCACAGCAAACTCGCGGAACATGATGATGGCCAGCACCACGGGGGAGCAGACACCATCCACCACCATATAAATAATGGCGGCGGTGGTGAGCATTTTATCAGCCAGCGGGTCCATAAACTTGCCAAAGTCCGTTACCAGGTGGTTTTTGCGGGCCAGGTAGCCATCCAGGAAATCCGTAAAGCTGGCCACAGCAAACAGAATGCCCGCTATCAAGGCATACGTTGCGTTGAACCGGAGCGTGCCCATATGGCTCATGGCAGCAAATACCATAAAGAACGGCACCATGATGACACGCATCATCGTTAATTTGTTAGGCAGATTCATGGTTTATTCCTCCACTTTGCTTTCCGCATAACCGTAAAGATCATAAGTATCGGCATCGGTGATGGTAACGTTATAGAACGCGCCGGCTTCCAGCGGGGTATCTGCCGGGGTCATGATGCTGCCATCAATTTCCGGGCAGTCTGCTGCGGAGCGCAGCAGGTACATGCCGGTTTCATCGTCCACGCCATCGCAGATGCACTCATAGGTCTTGCCGACCTTTTCTGCTTCCTTTTCCGCGCTGATCTCGGCCTGCAGCTCCATAATGTGGTCTGCGCGGCGCTGCTTGACTTCCTCGTCAATCTGGTTATCCATCTTGGCGGCCACGGTGTTTTCCTCGGCGGAATAGGCAAAGCAGCCCAGGCGGTCAAACTTGACGGTTTTGACAAAGTCGCACAGCTCGCTGTACTGTTCCTCGGTCTCACCCGGGAAACCTGCAATCAGGGTGGTGCGCAGCGTGATGTTGGGGATGGCCGCGCGCAGGCGGCGGATGGCATCCTCAATTTCTTTGCGGCCGCCGCGGCGGTTCATGTTTTTCAACACCTTGTCATCGCAGTGCTGGATGGGCAGATCGAGATACGGCACAACCTTATTGTTGCGCACAAGGGCTGCGATAAATTCATCGGAGATACGCTCCGGGTAGGCGTACAGCACACGGATCCAGCGGATGCCCTCAATGGTGTTCAGCTTATCCAACAGTTCGCAAACTGCGCCGGGTTTGCCCCAGTCCTCGCCGTAAGCGGTGGGGTCCTGCGCCACCAGGATCAGCTCTTTCACGCCTTCCCCGGCCAGCCAGCGAGCTTCGGCAACACAGTCGTCAATGGGGCGGCTGCGCAGCGGGCCGCGGATGAGCGGGATGGCGCAGTAATGGCAGCGGTTGTTGCAGCCTTCGGCAATTTTCAGGTAAGCATAGTGGCGCGGCGTGCTGATAACACGGGCACCGCCCAGCTCCATATCGCATTTGGGGCCATAGCTTTCCACCTGGCCCGCGCCGTTGGCGGTCAGGCGCTCCACAATGGCGGGCAGAGCGGCGTTGGAGCCAATGCCCACAACGGCGTCCACTTCCGGCATTTCGCTCACAATCTGGGTTCTATAGCGCTCAGCCAGGCAGCCGGTCACGATCACCTTCAGGTTGGGGTTCTGCTGCTTATACTGGCAGGCCATCAAAATGTTTTCAATGGCTTCCTCTTTAGCGGACTGGATAAAGCCGCAGGTGTTGACAATAATAATGTCCGCCTGTTCGGGGTCCGCAACCGTCTGGTGGCCCGCCTTGATCAGCGCGTGGCAGAATACATCAGCATCGACCTGGTTTTTGGGGCATCCAAGGGAAATAATTGCAATATTCATGTATGGTTGTTCCTGTCTCTCTTTTCAGTATGTTATGTTGGGCTCTGCCGCTTGCTTGGGCAAAATTCAGGCAAAGCTATCCGTTCGGTGCATTGATACCACAATGCCGCAGGAGCATTTTTTGCCCCTGCGGTGTGTACTTTTTTGTGTTACGCTTCGGTTTCTTCTGTCTCGGCATCTGCCAATGCCTGGCGGATCACGCTGTGGGAGAACCCGCGCCGTGCCAAAGCGGCAGCTACCTGCTGCCATTTGCCCTGTGCCAGCTTTGCGGCATAGTGGCGTTCCACCAGTGCGCGGGCATTGGCCAGTTCCGGGTTTTCCTCCTCGCTTTGGGCAAACAGAGCTTCCACCGCTTCGGCGGCCGCGCCGCGGTCAATGCCTTTGGCGTGCAGATCATCCAGAATTGCACGGCGGCTCTTGCGCTTGCGCAGCAGCTCCGCCGCACGGCGGCGGGCAAAACCGGCGTCATCCAGCAGGTTCAGCTCCTGCATTTTTGCCACGGCGGCGGCAGCGCTGTGGGGGTCAAAGCTGCGGCAGAGCTTTTGATAAAGCTCCCCGGCTGCATGGTCCCGCAGGGCCAGCAGGTCCATGGCTTTATCCACAGCCTTGCGGGTGTCGCTTTTGGTCTGCAGGTCATGGATCTGCCATTCTTCCAGCTCATCCCCGGTATGCAGCCCCGCCATGGCAAAGGTGTCCGCGTCCAGCGAAAAGGCAAACTCGCCGTCAAAGAACAGCGCATAGCGGCCTCTTTTTGTTTCTTTTACCTGTGTCAGCTTCGGCATCGCTTATTCGTCAACCATGATGTCGAGGTCCATCTCGCTGCCGGTGGTCTTGGGTGCATCTGCCATGGGAGCGGCAGGGGCATCTTCAGCAGCAACGGGGGTAACAGCCGGCTTCTCCAGCGGCTTCACGGTTCCCTTTTTGCCGGCCGCCAGCAGACGGTCCGCATTTTCGCGCACCTGCTTTTCAATCTCAGCAGCCACATCAGGGTGTTCTTTCAGGTAGAGCTTGGCGTTATCGCGGCCCTGACCCAGGCGGATATCGCCATAGTTGAACCATGCGCCGCTCTTTTGCACAATGCCCAGCTTAGCACCCAGATCGATCATTTCGCCCAGTTTAGAGATTCCCTCGCCGAACATGATGTCAAACTCGGCCTCACGGAACGGGGGTGCCACTTTGTTCTTGACGATCTTGGCGCGGGTACGGTTGCCGATAAAGGAACCGCTGGCGTCCTTCAAGCCCTCAATGCGGCGCACATCAATACGTACAGAGGAATAATATTTCAGGGCGCGGCCGCCGGTGGTCACTTCAGGGTTGCCGTACATCACACCGACTTTTTCGCGCAGCTGGTTAATAAAGATACAGACGGTGTTTGTTTTGCCGATGATGCCGGTCAGCTTACGCAGAGCCTGGCTCATCAGGCGGGCCTGCAGGCCAACGTGGGAATCGCCCATTTCGCCTTCAATTTCGGCTTTGGGCACCATGGCAGCAACAGAGTCCACAACAATAGCGTCAATCGCGCCGGAGCGTACCAGAGCTTCGCAGATTTCCATGGCCTGCTCGCCGGTATCCGGCTGGCTGACCAGCAGGCTGTCAATGTCAACGCCAAGGGCGCGGGCATAGGTGGGATCCAGGGCGTGCTCAACGTCAATAAAGGCAACCTCGCCGCCCAGCTTCTGGGCTTCAGCCAGAACATGCAGGGCCAGGGTGGTTTTACCGGAAGATTCCGGCCCATATACCTCAATGATGCGTCCGCGTGGCAGGCCGCCGATGCCCAGCGCCAAGTCCAGCCCCAGGCTGCCGGTGGAAATGGCATCCACCTGCATGGCAACGTTGGTCCCAAGCTTCATCACGGCGCCTTTGCCAAACTGCTTTTCGATCTGGGCCAGTGCCGTCTCCAGCGCTGCCTTTTTATCCCCTGCCGGGCCGGCGGGGAGCTGCTTGGATGAACTTTCCTTTTTTGCTGCCATAAGTTTATATCTCCTTATCTGAGCGATCGTGCGTTGTATCCCATATGCACCACAGGCAACTGCGGTGCTGTTTTTATTTTGTACGGCAGGTGCGCCGCTATCCAAATGGTCGTCCTGCGTTTATCAGGTATTATTATAACCAATCACGGCACGAATTACAACCATTTGTTGTCATCTTTTCAAAATTTTCTTCGCATTTCCACATTTCAGCTGCAAAACGTTGAAAATCAGATTTATTTCACCCGTTGGGCGTACACCACACGGTCGTTGCCGCCGTAATCCTTCCTTGCCTGCACTTGCTGCCAGCCGTTTTGGCGGCATATCTCCATCACATCCGCCCGCTGGGCACAGCCAATCTCAAACACCAGCCACCCACCGGGGCAGACAATATCACGGTAGTGGGCGGCAATGGCGCGGTAAAAATCCAACCCATCCGTTCCGCCGTCCAGCGCCATAGCTGGCTCGTGGGCGGTCTCCGGCATCAGGGCCTGCATCTCTGCCCCGGTCAGGTACGGCGGGTTGGAGATGATCAGCTGCACGCTTTGGGGCATAAGCTCTCGCCAGTATTGCAGCACATCCGCTGCCTTTGCCTGCACACCGGTGCCATGTACGTTGGCTTGCAGGTATTGCAGCGCCTGCGGGCTTTTTTCCACGCAGGTCACGCTGGCACTTGGCACAAAATGGCGGATGCCAATGCCCAGGCAGCCAGTTCCGGCGCACAGATCCAGCACCCGGGGCTCAGGTTTTCCCATCTGCTGCAACAGCTCAATGGCAGTTTCGCACACCACCTCGCTGTCTGCGCGGGGGCAGAGCACACCGGGGCCGACTTTGAATGTCAACCCCAGAAAGTTCCACTCCCCTGCCAGGTATTGCAGCGGCACCCGCTGCATGCGCTGAGCCGCCAGTTCCGCCAGGCACTCAGCCTGCGGCCGGGTAAGCGGGTCAAACAGCAAGCGCGGATCTTTTCCAGCGGCAATGCGCAGCAGTTCGCGGGCGTCGTAATCAGCATCGGGGCAGCCTGCGGCCTGCAGAGCATCCTGCACCATGCGCACAGCCTGGCGCGGCAGAATGCCCGCCAGCTGCTGTGGGGCAAGCGGCGTTACCATTGGCCGTCCTCCGGCTTTTTGGGCAGTACGGGGGTAACGGCGGCGATGGCCACTTCAATCATGTCATCTTCCGGCTCAAAGGTCGTCAGGTGCTGCAGCCAAAGCCCCGGCACCGAAACAGCCCGTGCCAGCAGCGAGTTGGAACGCCCTGCCCACTTCAAAATCTCATAACAGATGCCCACCAGCAGCGGCAGCATGGCCAGCTTGTACAGCACGCGCAGCATGGTACCGCTCCACGGCAGCACCGCATACAGCACAATGCTGACCAGAATGACCAGAATCAAAAAACTGGTGCCGCAGCGGGGGTGGAACCGCGTATGTCTGCGGATGTTAGCAACCGTCAATTCCTCACCTGCCTCATAGCAGGCAATCGTTTTGTGCTCAGCCCCGTGGTACTGGAACATGCGGTGGATTTCCTTCATGCGGGTGCAGAGGAACATGTAACCCAAAAAGATTGCCAGCTTGAGCACTGCTTCCAAGATGACCCGCGGCCAGCGCCCCATGGGGATCACTTTTGCCACCAGCCCAGTCAGGAACGTAGGCAGAAAGGTAAACAGAAAAATTGCCAGCACTACACCTGCGCAGGCGGAAAGGGTCATCAGCGCACTTTGTACCTTGGGGCCGGCGTGTTCGTCCAGCCAGCGGTCCAGCTTGCTCTCGTTCTGCTTTTCTTCCTCTTTTTCCTCTTCCGTCATGGCAATATCGGCGGAGTGCATCAGGTATTTGTACCCGTTCATCAGGTTTTCCACCATATTGCACACTCCGCGCACCAGGGGAACTTTATTGTACCAGTGGGTGGTCACATCGGAATAGCTCAGATCAATCGTGCCGTCCGGGCGGCGTACCGCGCAGCAGATTTTTTCAGGGCCGCGCATCATAATGCCCTCCATCAGGGCCTGGCCGCCCACAGAGGTACGGAATTTTTCAGTTGGACGTTGTTCTTGCGGCATGGGTTCTCCTTTATTTTTGCGATCAAATCGGCTCGTGCAGATGTTCCTGCCCAGCGTGGTAGATGGGCAGGGTGATGGTAACGGTGGTACCCTGCCCCAACGTTGAGGTGATATCCGCCGTACCGCCCAGTGCTTTGGTGATCTCATCCACCACCGCCAGGCCGATGCCGGAACCACGCACGGCGTTTTTGGCTTTGAAGAATTTCATCTTTACGTTTTGCAGGTCATCCGGCGCAATGCCGCGGCCCTGGTCCCGGATGCTGGCCGTTACGGTGGTGGCGGTGCGGGTCAGAGTAAAGAAAATGGTTCCTTCCGGCGGCGAATATTTGATGGCGTTATCAAATACGTTGACAAACACCTGGCGCAGGCGGGCGGGGTCTGCCCAAACGGGATACGGCTCCGGCGGTTCGTCATACACAAGGTGCAGCCCCTCCTGCCGGATGCGGGCTTCCACAAACAGGGCAGCGTCGGTGGCTTCGGCCACAAAATCCAGCACCTCGCAGTTCAGCTTGATGCCGTTTTGCAGGCGGGAAAAATCCAGCAGTTCCTCCACCATATTATACAGGCGGTCGGTCTCACTGCGGATAATGGTAATACCCTTGCGGTAGTTTTCGTCATCGGGGTCACGGATGTTGGCGATGGTTTCCACCCAGCCTTTGATGCTGGTCAGCGGAGTGCGCAGTTCGTGGCTGACAGAGGAGATGAACTCGTTTTTCATCCGTTCCGTTTTTGTCAGGTCCTCGGCCATCTGGTTGATGGCTTTGCACAGGCGGCCGATCTCATCGTCATACGGGGCATCCGGCAGGCGGGTAATCAAATCGCCATGGGCAATGCGATTGGCGGTGGCTTCCACCTGGCCCAGCGGCCGCACAATGGTGCGGATAAAAAACAGGCCGCTGAACACCGCAAACCCCAGCACCACCGCCGCCACGCCGAACGAAACCATCAGCGTGCTGTACCACTGGCGGTCCACCAGCGTCAGGCTGGTAACAAGGCGCATGGCCGTCACATTGCCCGCCGCATAAGGCACCAGGCTGGTAACAGCCATCACGTGTTCGCCGTCCGCTGTGCGGAAAGTGACCATGCCGCTGCCGGTGGAGCCGGTGACCGCCTGATAAAAATCCCTGCCCTCGCTCAGCAGATTCTTGTTCATGGTGCCGCTGGAGGTTGCCAGCACTACGCCGGAGGAATCCAACAGCATGAACTCGAACTTATCTTTTTCATCAAACTGTTCCACCGTGCGGCGCAGGGACTGGCTGCGGCTTTCAGACGTTGCCTGGCTGCTGCCGGCGGTGCCGGTTGCCTGCAAACGTCCCTCCACGGTGGAAAACCGCGCCTGCATGGCACGCTGCACCCCGCCGTACAAATTCTGGTGGCTGTAATACAAAAACAGCCCCAGCGCCGCAGCCAAGATGCAAATGGTAATCAGCAGGCTGCCGCGCAGCCAGCGGCGGGTAATGCTCTGCACAGGCGGCAGCCCCCTTTCCATAAAAATGCGGTAATTATGCGTTCCAGCGGTAGCCATAGCCCCAGACGGTCAAAATGTGCTGGGGGCTGCTGGGTTCATCTTCCACTTTCATGCGCAGGCGGCGGATGTTGACATCCACGATCTTGACATCGCCGAAATACCCCTTGCCCCAAACGCCTTCCAGGATCTTTTCGCGCACCAGGGCAGTGCCGGGGTTGCGGAAAAACAGCTCCATGATCTGAAATTCCACCTGGGTCAGGTCAATGGGCTTGCCGGATTTATACAGCACGCGGCTTTTTTCATCCAGCACAAAGGGGCCGCTGACCAGCTGATCCTGCTCGGAGCCTGCCTGTTCATCGTCCGCAGTGGCGCTGCGGCGCACTCGGCGGGCCAGCGCTTCCACGCGGGCCATCAGCTCCGACACCGAGAACGGCTTGGTGATGTAATCATCCGCGCCGATGGAAAGGCCGCGGATCTTATCGCTCTCCTGCCCTTTGGCGGACGCCATAATAATACCGATGTACGGGTCGCCGTGGCGGATGGTTTCGCACAGCGAAAACCCATCCATGCCCGGCAGCATGATATCCAGCAGCGCTACATCGCAGGGGGGATTTTTCTGGATCAACTCCAGCGCACGTTCCGCGCTGGGGGCTTCCAATACTTCCCAGCCTGTCATTTTCAGGTTCAGTGCCACAAGTTCGCGGATGCTGGCTTCGTCTTCTACGACCAGAATACGTTTCATTGTTTTTCCTTTCCCGGTCGGGGTTCTGTTTCCCGCCGCCTGATTGTTATGGCGCACCGCCCGCAGATAGACATGCGCGTTTTACCGTATATTTTTAGGGCAATACCGCATAATTCTAAGTGCCGATACGGCGAGCGAGGTGCGGCAGATGCCAAG
>OBIU01000704.1_pt1 | contig 13525 bp, 10 predicted proteins | sample 1519871 | NCBI WGS metagenome assembly OBIU01 (sample SAMN04209229, study PRJEB22552) | human gut metagenome | biome: gut; material: feces | host: Homo sapiens | place: USA: Oklahoma
GTAGATTACATCATGGAATGTTGTAGTTCCCTCTGTTGGCATATTGAAACGGATTACGTGTGGTTCTCCTGCATCAAGACGACGCTGTACTTCTTCTTTGGAAAGTTTAAGGCAGCGTTTGTCATAAATGGAAATCTCTTTTCCTGCCACAACACGTTTCATACCTTCCAGTTCTTCCTTCTTACAGAAACAGTAGTATGCATCACCCTGTTCTACTAACTGCTGTGCATATTTCAGATAGATTCCCTGTGCCTGACGCTCACTCTGAACATACGGTCCAAAGCCTTTGTCCTTGTCCGGACCTTCATCATGGAGAAGTCCTGTTTTTGCAAGAGTACGGTAGATAATATCTACAGCGCCTTCTACGTAACGTTCCTGGTCTGTATCTTCAATACGGAGGATGAAATCTCCGCCTTCATGTTTTGTAATAAGGTATGCATATAATGCTGTTCTTAAATTTCCAACATGCATTCTGCCTGTAGGGCTTGGTGCAAATCTTGTTCTGATCTTGGTCATAACTTTTTTCACTCCTGAATTTTTTATATATTCAAAATCTGTAAAAAAAGACCCTGCTTAAAAGCAGCGCCTTTCTACTTTCGGGTTTATTATACGTCAGAGGCTTTCTTATTTCAAGTCGGGATAGGGGAAAATTTTAATGTTTTTTGAATAGGGACGCATGGGAAGCGATAGTGTCCGGGGGCTCAGTTTCGGAACCATTGTATTTCTAGGCATTTGGGAAGCCGCTAAAATCATGAGCCACTCTCTCAAACTCGCTACGTCTCCGACTTCGCTCAGACAGTGAAACGATTGGCTCATAACGCGTCTTCCCAAATGCCAAGAACTACAATGAACCCTCAAATTCACCCCCGGACACTATCGCTTCCCATGCTGACTATTGGCTATATAACATATTTACCGTACAACAGTAAAGAAAGCACCACTCCTGACTTCGCAGAATAATTAACCAAAATAATATATCTACTGTACAATATAACTATAGAAACCCTAAGAAAACGCATAACAACATGCAACAAAACAGCGCAGAAAAATATTTTATTTGGAGTGCATTTGCAGGGGTCTTAGATATTCTTAGTTCTCAGAAATCTGCGTTATGAGCCGGCTGCATCACTGTCTGAGCGAAGTTTGCAACGGAGCGAGTTTGACAAGACGGCTCATGCCTTTAGCAGATTTCTGAGAGCTTAGAATATCTTAGACCCCGAAACCGCACTCCAAATAAAATATTTTTCTGCGCGTCCCTTTTAACATCGTGCTACATCTTACGAAACCTCTCATACCGTTCCTGTGCAATCTGCAGTCCACTTTTACCAGCTTGTTTCTCCAGGAACTGCTTCATTCTGATCTTCATATATTCTGCAATTTCCGGCAAACTCTCCTCACTTGCAGGATATTCCTCCGGTATGATCCGTTCAATGATTCCCAGTTCTTTCAGATGAGCCGCCGTTACTTTCATGACCTCCGCAGCTTCCGGTGCCTTTCTGCTGTCTTTCCAGAGAATGGATGCAAAGCCTTCCGGTGAAAGGATGGTGTAGGTTGCATTTTCCATCATCCAGACTTCATTGCCAACTGCAAGTGCAAGTGCACCGCCACTGCCGCCTTCACCAATTACAACCGAAAGAACCGGCACCTTCAAATCGGACATTTCCAGAAGATTCCTTGCAATGGCTTCGCCCTGTCCCCGTTCTTCTGCTTCCAGTCCACAGAATGCCCCCGGAGTGTCTACAAATGCAATGACTGCACGTCCGAATTTCTCTGCCTGTTTCATCAGTCGAAGAGCCTTTTTGTACCCTTCCGGTGATGGCATTCCGAAGTTACATCTGATGTTTTCTTTTGTAGTATGCCCTTTACGGATTCCGATTACTGTAACGGGCTGTCCGTCCAGTGTAGCAATGCCGCCGATGATGGCATTGTCGTCTCTGACACCTCTGTCACCATGAAATTCCATGAAATCATCAAAAATGGCATCAATATATTCCGCTGCTGACGGACGGTCACTGCTTCTGGCAATCTGGACTCTGTCCCAGGCTGTGAGATTTTTTTGTTTCTTCTGCTTTTTCTTTTTGCCAAAAGTATCGAAAGATCTGGCAGATGTTTCCTGTGGAAATTCTCCGTAACATTTTCTGGTATCATGCAGTTTCAGGATCAGCGAAAGAACATCCCGCATAGAGCCTCGTTCAACAATTCCGTCGAGAAATCCATGTTCCAGAAGAAATTCCGGTCTCTGGAAGCCCTCCGGCAGTTTCTGACCTATAGTCTGTTCAATGACTCTCGGGCCGGCAAATCCGATCAGTGAGCCTGGCTCTGCAAGGATAATATCTCCAAGCATGGCAAAGCTTGCTGTAACGCCACCGGTAGTCGGGTCTGTCAGCACAGATGTGTAGAGAAGTCCTGCCTGGGAATGACGTTTAATGGCTGCGGAGGTTTTTGCCATCTGCATCAGTGATACGATTCCTTCCTGCATTCTGGCACCGCCGGAGCAACAGAACAGAATGACCGGAAGTCCCTGTTTTGTTGCTTCTTCAAATGAGCGGGTGATCTTTTCTCCCACCACATATCCCATGGAAGCCATGAGAAATCTGGTATCCATGGCTCCGATCACTGTACGGATTCCTCCGATGGTGGCTTCTCCGATGAGAATTGCCTCATCAAGGTGTGTTTTTTCTCTCAGATCCTCAATTTTCTGCGGATAATCCGGATAGTCCAGTGGATTACTGTTGTCAATTCCTGTGAACCACTCTTTAAAACTTCCTTTATCTGCGATCATTTTGATCCGGCGTTTCGCACTGATTCTGAAATATCCTCCGCATTTCGGGCACACATAGGCGTTGGATATTACGTCTTCTCTGTAAACCATTTCTCCGCACTTTGGACATTTGATCCATAAGCCTTCAGGTACGGAAACAGATGCGGCCTGTTTATGCCGGTCTTCTGAAACTGTTTTCTTAAAAAATCTCTTCAAGTCTGCCATTAAAATCCTGCTCCTTTATGTAACCCAATTTGATGTTCTTTCAGACAACAAAATAACGTTAATAACTATTAATCAAACTAATTCTGTCAAAAATTATTTTATCGATTTGCTTATCAATTACCTTTCAATAATAAATATGTAATTTCTGCTGAACTATAAAATATATTTGCACCAGTTTTCTTTTACAGATCCGGATAATGCTGCGGAATGAAATCTGTGGTGATATTTCCTTCCTGAAAATCCGGCTGATTGAGAAGTTCATACAGAAAATCCACGTTAGTTTTTACTCCTTCGATGGCAACTTCTCCAAGTGCACTGATCATCTTTCGAATGGCACTGCGGCGGTCTTTGTCATAAACAATGATCTTGGCAATCATAGAATCATAGTAGGGCGGGATTGCGTAGTCATTATAAACTGCTGTATCCACGCGGATTCCGTTTCCACCGGGAAGATGTAAGTCAGTGATCTTACCAGGGCATGGCATGAAATGTCTCTCAGGATCCTCGGCATTGATTCTGCATTCCATGGCATGACCGCGGATTTCTATGTCTTTCTGCTGAACGCTTAACGGTTCACCTGCCGCAATGCAGATCTGCTCTTTGATCAGGTCTACACCAGACACAAATTCTGTTACCGGATGTTCTACCTGGATTCTGGTGTTCATTTCCATGAAATAAAATTCTCCGGACTGATCCAGAAGAAATTCTATGGTTCCTGCACTTTCATAGCCTGCTGCCTTTGCTGCCCGTACTGCTGTCTCACCCATTTTCTTTCTCAGATCATCAGAGATTGCGATACATGGAGACTCTTCGATCATTTTCTGGTGACGTCTCTGAACAGAGCAGTCTCGTTCTCCCAGATGAACTACATTTCCGTATTTATCCGCAAGAATCTGCACTTCAACATGTCTGGGATTCTCCACAAACCGTTCCAGATACATGGTATTATCGGAGAAGGAATGGACCGACTCCTGCTGTGCTGTCTCAAACAATTTGGCAAATTCCTGTTCATTTCCGGCTACACGCATTCCTTTTCCACCGCCGCCTGCTGATGCTTTGATCATGACCGGAAAACCGATTTCCTTTACAGCTTCCAAAGCCTGCTCTACTGTGTAGACCGGTTCCTTTGTGCCGGGCACTACCGGGACTTTAGCTTTCCGCATTGTGTTTTTCGCCTCAGATTTATTTCCCATTCTGGAAATTACTTCTGCGGAAGGACCAATAAATGCCACATTACATTTCTCACACATTTCCACAAAACGGCTGTTCTCTGAGAGAAATCCGAATCCCGGGTGGATTGCTTCTGCTTTTGTGGCAATGGTAGCACTTAAGATTCGCTCCATGTTCAGATAGCTGTCTGATGACTGTGCCTTTCCGATGCATACTGCTTCATCTGCAAGCTGGGTATGCAGGGCATCTCTGTCTGCTTCTGAGTATACGGCTACTGTGCGGATTCCCATCTCACGACATGCCCGGATAATCCTCACTGCAATTTCACCACGATTGGCGATCAAAATTTTATTAAACATCTGTTATGCTCCTACTGCAAAAGTCAGCTCTGCGATCACTGCTACCTTACCGTCCTGGTTTGTTGCTTTTGCTTTTCCCACTCCCATGGGACCTTTTTCCTTAATGATCTCTACTTCGAGAGTAAGGGTATCTCCGGGAACTACCTTGTTCTTGAATTTTGCATTGTTGATCGATGCAAAATATGCGATCTTTCCTTTATTTTCCGGTTTACTCAGAATTGCAACTGCACCTGTCTGCGCAAGCGCTTCAACGATCAGAACTCCTGGCATAACCGGTTCCTGTGGAAAGTGTCCTGCGAAATGTGGCTCATTATAGGTAACACATTTCTTTCCTGTTGCCTTCACACCCGGCACCAGTTCTTCAATAGTATCAATCAGGAGGAACGGGTGTCTGTGGGGAATGATCTCCATGATTTCTTTTGTTGTAAGTTTCATAGTTTTTTACCTCCTTCTTCTATTCTATCACAAACATCGGCTGTCCGAACTCTACCATCTGCTCGTTTTCTACAAGGATTTCTTTTACTGTACCATCAAATTCTGATTCAATCTCGTTCATCAGCTTCATTGCTTCCACAATGCCAAGGACCTGACCTTTGCTTACTTTATCTCCTACTTTTACAAAGGGGGGATTTTCCGGAGAAGATGCTGCATAATAGGTACCTACAAGAGGAGATTTTACCACACTTCCTGTCTGTACTTCATCGTTAACAGCATTGACGGATTCTACATGTACAGCCTGCTGCACTACCGGCTGATACTGCTGAGCATCTGCCGGATCAGTATTGACTGCCATCTGCTGTACAATTGTTTTCTCTTTTGACATGGAAATATTTAAGGTATCGTCCTGCAGGTTAAATTCTGTGAGATCTGAATCGCTGACTGCGTGGATCAGTTCTAATATATTTGCCAGTTCCATTTATTTCCTCCTGCTGAAATAGCTATATTATAAGATCACTGTCGTATATTGTTTTCAAAATCACCATACCATTTATTATCTGCGTGATCAGTCTTCGTACTTTTTAATAAGTAAGGATGCGTTATGTCCGCCAAAGCCAAGAGAATTGGTAAGTGCATATTTGATATCCATCTTTACATTACCGTTTCCTACATAATCCAGGTCACACTGTTCATCCGGCACCTTATAACCAACAGTCTGATGGATCAGGCCTTCCTGAAGTTCTTTTACACAGGTGATCACTTCCACTGCACCGGCAGCTCCCAGAAGATGTCCTGTAATAGATTTTGTAGAATTTATTTTCATTTCTTTTGCGTGTTCACCAAATGTTTTCTTAATGGCAATTGTTTCAAATAAGTCATTATGATGTGTGCTTGTGCCATGTGCGTTTACATACCATACATCATCTGTGGAAATTCCTGCTTCTTTTACAGCCCATTCCATAGCTTTGGCAGCACCGGAACCGTCCTCTGCAGGGGATGTAATGTGATAAGCATCTCCTGTTGCACCATATCCGACAACCTCGCCAAGGATCTTCGCTCCACGTGCTTTGGCATGCTCCAGTTCTTCCAGAACTACCACGCCGGCACCCTCACCCATTACAAAACCGCTTCTTTCTTTGTCAAAAGGGATGGAACATCTCTCAGGATCTGTGGATGAGGTCAATGCTGTCAGTGCCGCAAAACCACCAAAGCCTGTTGGTGTGATAGCTGCTTCCGTTCCACCTGCAACCATAACATCTGCATCAGAGCACTGAATAGTACGGTATGCTTCTCCAATGCTGTGGGTTCCTGTTGCACAGGCAGTTACAACATTAATGTTCTTTCCGCGGAGTCCAAACTGAATGGAAACATTTCCGGATGCCATATTGGAGATCAGAAGAGGAATCATCAGAGGATTCAGTCTTCCTGGTCCCTTTGTGTTGAGAATTTCGCAGGATTTCTCTACCACCTGCATACTTCCGATACCGCTTCCCACGCTACAGCCTACACGGAAGGGATCTTCTTTTGTCATATCCAGTCCGGACTGCTCAATAGCTTCTTTTGCTGCTGCTACCGCATACTGGCTGAAAAGCTCCATACGTTTTGCAGATTTGAAATCCATATAATCCTTTGGATTAAAATTGTTGATTTCCGCAGCCATATGCGCTCTGTAATTTGTGGAATCAAAACGTGTTACTTCTGCAAAGTTTGTTTTTCCTTCTTTTACACTGTTCCAGAATTCTTCTACACTAAGGCCTACCGGAGTGATTGCTCCCATACCTGTAATTACAACTCTTCTCATTTTGTTCTCCTTATTTATACGTTCATACCGCCATCTACGCTGATGACCTGTCCTGTAATATAGTCTGCTTTGTCTGATGCCAGAAATACCGCTGTATTTGCAATATCCTCCGGTTTTCCGAAACGTCCCAGGATAATCTGCTTACATGCATTTTCCCTGATTTCTTCTGAGAGTACTTCTGTCATCTCTGTGTCTACAAATCCGGGTGCAATGGCATTTACCGTAATTCCCCGGCTGCCCAGCTCTCTTGCCATTGTTTTTGTCAGACCGATCACACCTGCTTTGGATGCAGCATAATTTGCCTGGCCCACATTTCCGAGGATTCCGGAAACAGAAGAAATATTGATGATCTTTCCACTTCTCTGTTTCAGCATCTGACGGGCACTGTGACGGATTGTATTGAATGTACCTTTCAGGTTTACATTAAGTACAGAATCGAAATCCTCTTCTTTCATTTTCATGATCAGACCATCTTTGGTAATTCCTGCATTATTAACCAGAATATCAAGGTGTCCGTATTCTTTAACTATATCTTTGATCATTGCTTCACAGGCTGCGAAATCACTGACATTGCATTTATATATGGAAGCTTTTCCACCGTTTTCTTCGATGGTCTGTTTTACTTCCTTCGCTCTCTCTTCAGAACCATTGTAATTGATAACCACCTCTGCACCTTCCTTTGCAAGAGCAATAGCAATGGCTCGTCCGATTCCACGTCCTGCACCTGTAATCAGGGCAATTTTATTTTTCAGCATTTTACAGACACTCCTTTCTCACTTCATCCAGATCTTCTGTTTTCTCAACATGTAATGCTTTTACATTTCTGTTGATCTTTTTGAGAAATCCTGTCAGAGTTTTTCCCGGTCCAATCTCAATAAAAGTATCTACACCATCATCAATCATCTGTTCTACACACTGCTGCCAGCGCACAGAGGATGAAACCTGGCTGACAAGCAATTCCTTTACCTGCTCCGGTCCTGTCACATACTGTGCAGTTACATTTGTCACATAAGGTACTGTAAATGACTGGATTTCTACCTTCTCAAGTTCCTGTCCCAGTTTTTCCCCTGCGCCTTTGAGAAGCTCACAGTGAAATGGGCCACTGACTTTAAGAGGAATCACACGTCTGGCGCCTGCTGCCTTTAATGCCTCCCCTGCTGCTGCAACTGCTGTCTCCTCGCCTGTGATCACAATCTGTCCCGGACAGTTATAATTTGCAATGGATACAATTCCCTGTGTCTCATTGCAGATTTTTTCAATCAGCTCTGCATCTGTTCCAAGAACAGCGGACATTGCACCACCTGTAGGATATGCCTCCTGCATAAAAATTCCTCTTTTTCGCACTACAGTAAATGCATCCTCTTCCTTCATAACACCGGAGGCCACCAGTGCTCCGTATTCTCCAAGGCTCAGTCCAGCATTTACCTGAGACCTGATTCCGGCTTCCTCTACAGCTCTTAAGATTGCGATTTCTGCTGTCAGCATGGCAATCTGTGTATATTCTGTAATATTTAATCTGTCATTTTCTTCAAAGCATAAAGCTTTCACATCAAGTCCGGATGCTTTTGATGCGCTTTCAAATACTTCGCGACTTACAGCATATTTTTCATAAAAATCTTTCGCCATTCCTGTATACTGTGCACCCTGTCCCGGAAATACAAATGCAATTTTAGACATATCATTTTCCTTTCCTTTATTTTTATGTTTATATCAGATGATAACAATTTGTTTCTGATTGCAAATTATTTCAGTTTAAAATATTTTGATATTCAAATTATAATGTCAAAAAATTCTCCCCGAAGCCATCTCTGGCTCCAAGGAGTTATTTGTCATTTCTATATGATTAAGCCTCTACGCCTTTGTTTTTCAGATAATCCATAACAGCTCCGACTGTTGTTAAATCTGTAAGATCTTCAGCCGGGATCTCAATATTGTATTCATCTTCCAGAGCCATAACCAGCTCAAACAGGTCAAGTGAGTCTGCGCCAAGATCATCCTTGAAAGAAGTTTCAGCAGTAATTCCTGCTGCATCACAATTTAACTGCTCTGCGATCATTTCACTCATTTTTTCTAACATAATTTTCTCTTCTCCTTTAATTCAAGCCCCGGAATGCTTCTCTTTTTCCTGCTCCGGTTATCACTTGTTTTTTATTATTTTGTTAAGCAGATGATGATTCTGCTTTTTCTTGTTTTCAACCTTATCATCCGTCAGACCAGTAAATACGTCTCATTTATTCAGATTTGGTTTTATCGGGATTGATTACTTTGATGTTCAAAGTATATATTCTTCCCTCCTGTTTGTCAAGCACTATTTTATTACATTTTTTATTCCTCAAATTTAATCTGCCTTGCCACACTCAGCGCAAGTCCCATCTCTGCCATAAGGAATACGATCGACGTACCTCCATAACTGATAAATGGAAGAGTGACACCTGTATTCGGCATAAGGTTTACAACAACCGCAATATTAAGAATAACCTGCAATGCTATGTGAATAAAAATCCCACTGACCATAAGTGAGCCAAACATATCCGGTGCATTCTGTGCAATAACAAACAGCCTGTATAACAGATATGCATAAAGCATCAGCACGATAAGACCTCCAAAAATCCCCAGTTCTTCACAGATAATTGAAAAAATCATGTCATTCTGTGCCTCAGGTACACTTCCCAGCTTCTGAATACTGTTTCCAAGTCCTCTGCCAAAAAATCCTCCCGAGCCAATCGCATACAATGCCTGAATTGTCTGATACCCCCAACTGTCCGCATATTCTTCCGGATGAAGCCATACCATGATTCGTCTCAGACGAAAGCTTCCACTTCCATCAACACTCACTGTTGCATTCAGAAAAATGACTCCGATCACTGCCAGCGCAATAACAACACCTGCAATAATAATAAAAATCTTAATATCCGGGTGAGCCACAAAAATCAGTCCTGCAGTAATACAGAAAATAATAATTGCTGTACTCAGATTGTCCGTAAATACATATGCAGCCAGTGCCAGTCCGCCTCCCACAACAGCAAGAACCATACAGCCCTTTAAGGTACGGACTTTCTTTCCCATATGCACGATCATATATGGGAGGCAGACAATAACTGCTATCTTGGCAAGCTCTGCCGGCTGGAACTGAACCGGTCCAAGATTCAGCCATCTCTGGGCACCATGAGAAGACTGCCCCAGCGGTGTTTTTACCAGTGCCATCAACACCAGTGCCGCTACATACAAAGCTGTGCTAAAACGGTTCAGTATCCGATAATTGAGCCTGGAAATGATCAGTGCCATGATAATACATGCCACGCTGATGATGGCCTGTTTTTTAAAAAAATACATGTCGCTTCCGTAATTTATCTGAGCCATATAGGAGCTTGTACTGTACAGCATGATAAGCCCAAAACAGGTCAGCAGTACAATAACTGCTACCAGACTGTAATCATAATAATCTGTTTTTGTTTTTCGACGCACCCTGCTCTTGGAAGATGCTGTTGAATACGACTTTTTTTGTGATTTTGTATTTTCCATTTAATCACCTGATGCTTTCTTGTTTTCTAAAATTCCCATCTGACTTTTTTATTATAACAGAAAGCTTTTTCATAAGCAATGGGGCAGTTGCCTGATTGCATCTGCCCCATTTTAGATAAGTCTGGCTGTTCATCTTTCCCTTATTCTGTATGTCTCAGGTTTATGATATCTATTTCTCATCATCACTGATTTCAATCGGGTCAGATTCGAAAATAAATTTAACATTTCCGTCCATATCGCCGGATCTGTCTGTGAATGTTGTGTACATTACATCGTCAGACTGGATTACCTCAAATCTGTCAAGAATATCCTGAAGATCTCCGTTTACTGTATCATCCAGTTTCTTAATACCTTCTTTATAGAATTTCTTCTGTCCTTTGTTCAGTTCTTTTGCTCCGTCATTCAGATCGCTGATACCATCTTTAAGCTGATCACTGCCATCAGAAAGCTTATCCGCACCATCCATTAATGTCTGAGTGCCGGATACAAGGCTGCCTGTTCCTGATGCAAGGGTCTGTGCTCCTGATACAAGTGTCTGAGTTCCTGATGCAAGCTGAGATGCTCCGCTGTTTAATGTAGAACTGTTCGAAGAAAGCTGATCTGCTCCGCTGTACAGTGTTCCACTGTTAGATGCCAGAGTTTCCACACCACTTGTAATCTGACCTGTTGCAGAATTGATCTGAGACATACCACTGGTCAGGCTCTTTCTTGCGCTCTTAAGAGTCTTGGCTCCTTTTAACAGTGTCTGTGCATTAACATTATTTTCACCCTGAAGCTGTGCAATTCCATCTGTCAGTGTCTTTCCGGAACTAAGCAGTGTATCTGCGCCGGAAATCATCTGTTCTGTGCTTGCTTTTGCAAGGCTTTCATATCCACTCTGGAGAGATTTATTTGCAGTAGTCAGCTGATCAGAGCCTGCTTTCAGCTGATCGATTCCCTGCAGCATTTCCGGAAGCTGCTGTCCAAGTCCGGTAAATAATGTACTCATCTGATTTACTGCTGTAGCAATCTGGGTTCCTGACTGAGCAAGCTGGGTTCCACTTGCTTTTAATGTGCCATCATTAGAAGTAAGCTCTTTTGCACCTGCATTTAACTGTGATACAGTCTTCTGCACTGTCTGCATTCCCTGAGTTAATGCCTGTAATTGCTGTTTCATCTGTTCAATACTGCTGTTGACTGCCTCTTCCTGTGCATCTGCTGTTGATTCTGCACTGGACGCAGATGCCCTTAAAGCGTCTGCTGCTGACTGCAATGCTGACGTATCAGGTGCGGAGGCTGTAATTGTGGATGTATCAATATTAGATGCACTGTCCTCAGCTGCCTGAATAGAACCTAACGCACCATCAATCGCAGCTTCTACAGCAGCTGCTGTTTCATCATCCATATTGCTGGTATCAATATTATACAAAGCAGATTCTGCTGCTTCTAGCTGACTGCTGACTGCTGCAACTCCTGCATCTACAGAAGATGCATCTACAGAAGCCTCTGCGGAATCACTGATCCAGGATTCAATTGCATCTGCCTGACTGTTCATGGTTTCAGCACTGTCATTTAACTGTCCGGACATTGCATTTGCACTTTCTTCTATTTCTGAAGCTGTGGAAGCTCCCATGTTTTCAAGTGAGCTCTCAAGCTGGCTCAGTCCTGATGCAAGCTGTTCTACACTTTCAATATACTGGCCAACTGCAGAAGTGTAATCAGAAACGCCTGTTGTATAAGCCGTCATGCTGTCACTGAAATTAGCAATCTGATTTGCATCGATTTTAGATGAAAGAGCTGTCATTTTTTCTACAGCAGTCTGGATTCCATTTACAGCAGTATCAATTCCCGGAACAACCTGACCAATTCCATTCACTAAGCTCTTGATACCACCAGCATACTGACCCACACCGCCTGCAAGCTGATTAACTCCTGCAATATACTGCTGCATTCCGTCTGTCAGAGTAGTTGTTCCTGTTACATAGCTCTGCACCCCGCCTGCAAGCTGATTGCCGCCTGCAACATATGCATTTACACCATCGGAAAGAGATTTCATCCCTGCCTCATAGTCCGCCATCTTGCTGTCCAGCGTATCTACTCCTGCTGTATATTGTTTGATTCCATCTGAAAGTGTGTCTGCCCCTGCTGTATAAGAGGAAACACCACTGTTTAAAGTCTGTGCCCCTGTATTCAGTGTCTGTGCTCCGCTGCTTAATTCCTTTGCTCCGTCATTCAGATCACTGACACCACTTTTCAGAGTTCCGATTCCATCATAAAATTCTTTATATTTGTCATTGAGTTTATTAGTTCCATCATAAAGATCTTTGGTTCCGTCTACCAGTTTTACTGCTGCATCCGTCAGATCTTTCATTGAATCCTTCAGCTCATCCAGTCCATCCACATCATCCAGATTAATATCTTTGAAAATATCTGTAAGTGCTACGGTAAATGTAGAATTCATCTCACAGTCTGTAACATCTGCTTCCACTGTAAATCCTTCAGGGATATTCACTTCATCTGCAATATCAGAAGACATATCCAGACTTTCTTTCATTCCCGGCATACCAAAACCGACAACAACATTTCTGCTTCCGTCAGAAATAACCTTACCGTTATCTACTGTAATATTGGAGAAATTATCTGTAGAAAGGATCATTCCTGTCACCATAACAAAGGGTGAATAAATATCAGTCTTTTTGCCATTCACTGTTTTGGTTGTTTTAGAAGTATTTGTATATGTCACTTCCATTTTCAGATGTCCTGTCTTTCCTGCCAGAGCTTCCGGAGAAACCTCAGTTCCATCCATATAATATTTAATTCCTACGGAAACCGGGAGATTTTTCTCTGTCTTTCCCTGATAATAAATATCCTTTCCATCAGTACTCCAGGTCAGATCATTTCCGTTCTGAGTAAATGTTTCATCACCTTTTACGTTTTTTATATCCTGAAGATCAGAGGCATCTTTCACCTCAGAATTGGAACTGTCTCCGGAATTTTTCAGCCAGTCAGATACTGTGACATCCGTTACTTCTCCTCCGGCAGTTGTATTTACATAAACGGTTTCTTCTTTCTGCAATCCATTATCACCTGTTGAAGCAGCTGCCATTACAGTACCTGCTCCGAGAACTACAGCCATTCCTGCTGCAAGCGTTGCTGCAGCTGCTTTCTTTCTGTTTCTGTTCATAATAACTTACTCCTTTATTCTATCTCTTTACAATAAGCTTCTTTTTAAAAATCCTGAATCACTGTTTCTTCTCTTTTGCCGGTTTC
>OBIU01000706.1_pt1 | contig 13458 bp, 11 predicted proteins | sample 1519871 | NCBI WGS metagenome assembly OBIU01 (sample SAMN04209229, study PRJEB22552) | human gut metagenome | biome: gut; material: feces | host: Homo sapiens | place: USA: Oklahoma
GAGCTGGTCAAGCGCACCGCCTTCAAGATCACCCGCGTGGGCCAGCTGGTGGCCAATCTGGCCTCCAAGGCTCTGGGCGTGCCCGCGGGCATCATCGACCTTTCGCTGGCCCCCACCCCTGCTGTAGGCGACAGCGTGGCCAACATTCTGGAAGAGATGGGCCTTGAGACCTGCGGCTGCTGCGGCACCACGGCCTGCCTGGCCCTGCTGAACGATGCTGTGAAGAAGGGCGGCGTGATGGCCTCCAACCATGTGGGCGGCCTCTCCGGTGCCTTTATCCCCGTCAGCGAGGACGACGGCATGATCCACGCCGCCGAGTGCGGCTGCCTGACCATCGAAAAGCTGGAAGCCATGACAGCTGTCTGCTCGGTGGGCATCGATATGGTCATCATCCCCGGCGACACTACCCCCGCTGTCATCAGCGCCCTGATCGCCGACGAAGCTGCCATTGGCATGGTGAACAGCAAGACCACCGCTGTCCGCGTCATTCCCGCCATCGGCCGCAAGGCAGGCGAGATCCTGGATTTTGGCGGTCTGCTGGGCTATGGTCCCATCATGCCGGTGAATCAGCGTGACCCCTCGGTGTTCATCAACCGCGGCGGCCGCCTGCCGGCTCCCATGCAGTCCTTGAAGAATTAAAAGGAACAACCCTCTCAGTCAATGCTTCGCATTGCCAGCTCCCCCGAAGGGGGAGCCCTTGGCATTACAGTCAGGCTTCACTGCAAAAATCAAGTATCAGAATAAAATGTGTCAAACAGGCCCATTCTCTGGTTATCATTTCCAGAAAAGGGGCCTGTTTTTTATGCTGCCATTCTTTGCCCGCACGCTCACCCGCCGTGAGATGGCGCTGGGGTGCGCCGTGCTTTCCCTTGCGCTGCTTCTGAGCACCCTGCCTGCTGCTCTGCGCTGGGGGCAGGCACAGCTGGACACCGGGGCCCTCCTCTGCGCCGACACCCTGCGCTTCCACATCCGGGCCGACAGCGATTCCCCTGCCGACCAGACCGCCAAGCTCGCCGTGCGGGATGCTGTTCTGGCCTACGCCGATGTCCACTGCACCGCACAGGACAAGCCTGCCGCCCTGCGCTGGGCGGCAGAGAACCTGCCCGCACTGGAGCTGACGGCCCGGGCCGTGCTGGCAAGGCGGGGAATCTTTTCCACCGTTACGGTACAGCTGGTGGAAATGTACTTTGATACCACCCGCTATTCCACCGGCATCCTGCCCGCCGGGCGGTATCAGGCTCTGCGCATCGACCTGGGCGGCAACGCCCGCCACGGCAAAAACTGGTGGTGCGTGCTCTACCCGGGCCTGTGCCGCTCTGCCTGCGGCACCTACGCCCTGCCGGAGGAAAATGATCTGGTGTGTGGGTCGTATGTGGTGCGGTTCAAATGTGTGGAGTGGTGGCAGCGGGTGACGGCGAGCCGGGAGGATAAAGTGCTGATCGAAACAGCCTCGCCCTCTCAGGCGCGAAGCAAAGACGGAGAGGGCAAAAACGCTATGGCACACCTCCCCACAGCGCTGCATACGCTGTCGTGGAAGGAGTGTGACCACAATGGCGATCCCCGCTTATTATTCGTTGATCCAAAAGGGCTCCTACGGCCCGGACGAAGCCCTGGTGCAGACCTGGCTGAACGGCGTGCGTGACCAGTGCAGCTATTACCACGCACTGACCACAGACGGCCGCTTTGGCACCAGGAGCGAAAACGCCGTGAAAGAATTCCAGCTCCGGAACAATATGAACATGGACGGCAAAGTCGGGGCAAACACCTGGAACGTCCTCTACGCAAAGTACACCGCAAAGCACGGGCTGGCGGTGCCCTATCCCGGCATCGTGATGCGCACCGGCATGTCCGGCGGCACCATCCGGCTCATCCAGCAGAAGCTCAACACGCTGGGGGAGAAGATCGGCACGGACGGAAAGTTCGGCTCCCGGACTGCCGCCGCTGTTCAACGGTTCCAGCGCCGCAATGGCCTGAACGCTGACGGTGCTGTGGGTAAGGCCACCTGGGAGAAGCTGTTCCCCGCTAGTTAAAAATTTCAATCGGCTCCGGGCAAAAATGCGGTTAAGAGATCTTCACGCCGACAGGCGGGAATCTCCAGCATTTTTGTTCGGAGCCCTCTGCTTTGGGGTTACTAGGGGCGAGCAGCCCCTAGTTCGTGCCTCCCGCGCTTCGAAAGTAGCGGGTGCTTTTCTGGTTCTCTTTTGGCACGCAAAAGAGAACATTCCGTGGTATAATAGAGCCATCCTTTTAGAAAGGGGGCTTCCCCATGCGTTTTCTCCACCTCTCTGACCTGCACCTGGGCAAACGGGTCTGCGAGTTTTCCATGCTGGATGACCAGCGCTATATTTTAGAGCAGATCTTATCCCTGCTCGATTCCCGCCCCGTGGATGCCGTGCTGCTGGCCGGTGACCTGTACGACAAACCCGTGCCGCCTGCTGAGGCGGTCCGTCTGCTGGACTGGTTCCTCACCGAGCTTTCCCGCCGGGAGCTGCCGGTGTTCGCCATCTCGGGCAACCACGATTCCGCCGACCGGGTGGCCTTTGGCTCTGCCCTGCTGGCTGAAAGCAGGGTCTACGTCTCGCCGGTGTTTTCCGGCCCGCCGGAGCCCATCACCCTCACCGACACACACGGCCCGGTCGATCTGTACTTACTGCCCTTTTTGAAGCCCGCCATGGTGCGGCACGTCTGGCCGGACGCGCCCATCGAGAGCTACAACGATGCCCTTGCCTGCGTGCTGAATCACTGTTCGCCTGACCCGGCCCGCCGCAGTGTGCTGGTGGCACACCAGTTCGTGGCAGGAGCTGCCTCCTGCGAGAGCGAGGAGCCCAGCGTAGGCGGCATCGACTGGGTGGATGCCGCCCTGTTCGACAAGTTCGACTATGTGGCGCTGGGGCATCTGCACAGCCCCCAGAAGGTGGGCCGGGACACCCTGCGCTACTGCGGAACGCCGCTGAAGTATTCCTTCTCGGAGGCCAGCCAGCACAAGAACGTGACCTTTGTGGAGCTGGGCGAAAAGGGCAGCGTGACCATTGCCGCCGAACCGCTGGTGCCCCGGCACGATCTGCGGGAGCTGCGCGGCAGCTATATGGAGCTGACTGACCGCCGCAATTACGAGGGCACTGCCGTGGACGACTACCTACATATCACCCTGACCGATGAGCAGGACATCCCCGAGGCACTGGCCCGCCTGCGGGTCATCTACCCCAACCTGATGCGGCTGGATTACGATAACCGCCGCACCCAGACCCGGCAGGAGCTGGATGCCCCTGCAAAGGCCGAACAGAAAACACCGCTGGAGCACTTTGCGGATTTTTACCAGCTGCAGAACAACCAGCCCCTGACCCATGAGCAGGCGGCATTCTGCCAGCAGCTCATTGAAACCATCTGGAAGGAGGAGGACGCATGAGACCGCTCAAGCTGACCCTCTCGGCCTTTGGCCCCTATGCAGGCACCACCACCCTGCCGCTGGAGCAATTGGGCAGAGGCGGGCTCTACCTTGTCACCGGTGACACCGGCGCGGGCAAGACCACCCTGTTCGATGCCATCACCTACGCCCTGTACGATCATTCCAGCGGCGGCGTGCGGGATGGGGCCATGCTCCGCAGCAAATATGCAGACCCCGGCACCCCCACCTTTGTGGAGCTGGAATTTGAGGTGCGGGGGCAGCGGTACACCGTCCGGCGCAACCCGGAGTATCTGCGCCCCAAGGCCCGGGGCGAGGGATTCACCACCGAAAAGGCGGATGCCGCCCTGACCTATGCCGACGGCCGCCCGCCTGTGACCAAAGCCAAGGAGGTAACTGCCGCTGTCATTGATATCATCGGGCTGGACTACAACCAGTTTTCCCAGATCGCCATGATCGCGCAGGGGCAGTTCACCCGCCTGCTCAACGCCACCACTGAGGAGCGGAGCAAGATCTTCCGGAAGCTGTTCCGTACCCAGCGCTACCAGAAACTGCAGGAGGCGCTGGCCGAGGAAAACTCCGCCCTCACAGCCCGACGCGCCGCCCTGAATGCAAAGCTGGACGCAGTGCTTGCGGGCATCTCGTATGATGCCGCAGACCCGGAGGCAGAAGCACTGGGGGCACTTTCAGCGCAGATGCCGCCGGATGCAGTGACCACCCTGCTGGAGGGGCTGACCGCCCGGCAGGAAGCCGCCGCCGCACAGGCCGCAGACGCGCTGGCCGCGCTGGACAGGCAATTGAGCACGTTACAGACCACGCTGGGCGCGGCAGAGCAGGCAGAGCGCCAGCGGCAGGAGGTTGCCGGAGAGCTGGCCAAGGCCCGAAGCACCGCCCAGCTGGAATCCGCCAAGGCCAGCACCCGGCGCAAAACACTGGAAGCGCTGGATGCGGCACTCACAGCCTCTGAAGCAGAGCTTGCCGCTCTGGCCGATGCCGACACCCGCCGGGTGGAGCTGGAGGCAGAAGCGGCCCGTCTTGCCCAGCGGGAAACCGCACTGAACGAGCTGGCCCGGAGCCTGACAGAGTGCCAGCACCGGAACACCGCCGCACGCACCGCGCAGGAGGCCTACCGGCAGGCGGCGGTCAGACAGACCGAGGCCCATTCTGCCCGTGACACACTGGAGCGTGCTTTTCTGGATGCGCAGGCGGGCCTGCTGGCTCAGACGCTGGAAGAGGGAGCCGCCTGCCCTGTCTGCGGCAGCACCCACCACCCGGCCAAAGCCCACCTGCCCCGCACCGCCCCCACCGAAGTGCAGGTGAACAAAGCCAAGCAGACCGCCGCCCAGGCCGACAGCGCCGCACAGGAGGCCAGTGCCGCCGCGCGGGAAGCACTGACGCGGGAGCAGGAGGGCCGCGCCCAGCTGCGGAAGGATGCCGAAGCGCTCCTGCCTGAGCGGTTCACTTCGCCCGAGGGGCCGGTGCCCCTGACCGTGAGCCTGCTCAAGACTGCGCTGGCCGAGGAAAATGATGCTCTGCACACCGCACAGGCTGACCTGAAGCAGCGCCAGACTAAAAACCATACCGACTGCCGCCGCAAAAAAGAGCTGGAAGCCCAGCGCAAAGCGCAGGCAGAGCAGCGCACCGCTCTGGAAGCGCAGGTGACGGCAGCCCAGCAGGCTGCTGCCGCCGCCCAGGCTGCGGTGCAGACACTGGAAGCCCGGCAGGCTGCGGAGCAGACCGCGCAGCCCCAGAAGATCGCGGCGCTCAAGGCAGAGCAGAACGAGCTGCTGGCCCAGCGCAAAGCCCTTGCCGCACAGGAGAAAAACCTGAACGCCCGGCTGCTCCCCAACCGGAGGGCGCTGGCCGATCACCGGAAGCTTGCCGACCAGCGGGACGCGCTGGATGCCCGCTGGCAGTGGGTGAACGCACTGGCCTCCACGGCAGGCGGCACCTTGAGCAGCAAGCAGAAGATCCGGCTGGAGGCCTACATCCAGATGAATTACCTCGACCGCATCCTTGTCCACGCCAACACCCGCCTGATGCAGATGACGGCGGGCCAGTACGAGCTGGAGCGCATCGGTGCCGAGAACCAGCGCAGCCAGTCGGGCCTTGACCTGGGAGTCATCGACCACTACAACGGCACCCGCCGCAGCGTCAAGACCCTGTCCGGCGGCGAGAGCTTCAAGGCCTCGCTGGCGCTGGCCCTGGGTCTTTCCGATGAAGTCCAGAGCACCGCAGGCGGCATCCGGCTGGACACCCTCTTCCTCGATGAGGGCTTCGGCTCGCTGGATGAGGAATCGCTGGAGCAGGCCATCCGGGTGCTCTCCGGCCTGACCGAAGGCGACCGACTGGTGGGCATCATCTCCCATGTCGCCGCCCTGAAGGACCGCATCGACCGGCAGGTGGTCGTGCACAAGGAGCGGAGCGGGGGCAGCTGGGTGGAGATTGTGACGTAACCCCACCGACAAAGCCTATCGGCTTTGCCACCTCCCCTGGTAGGGGAGGCCTTGGCAGAGCGGTTCAGCCTGCGCACAAAGGGGAACTCACCAAACTCCATGCAACGCCAGAGGCCCCACTACTAGGGGGGCTGGCAATGCGAAGCATTGACTGAGGGGTTTCACCCCTTTCCCGCATAAACGACCACACCTCCGCACACATTAAGTGCGGAGGTGTTTCTTATGTCCCACAAGCAAAAGCATGTCGGCCCCACATCCAGCCGGGTGAGCCCGCCGCTGGGGGCGCTGCCCAGCCAGCCGGACAGCCCGGAGGTGCAGCTGCCGCCGCCGGAACCGGATCTGCCGCCGATCCAGGCGGTCCCCATGACGGACGGCACACCGGCAGCCTGTATGCAGAAAAACGCAGAGGAATTTCTGGCAGGAAATACACCCGGCGTAATGGCGCAGTATGCCCCCGGGCTGTTCAGCACTGGGCAGAAGCGAAACAGCCGCCAGCCCGCACCGGATGACCCGGAGGCGGTAAAAGAACTGGTTCGCCTGCGGGAAGAGGAGCCTTATGGTTGACCCCCTCCGTCACGCTCCGTGCGTCAGCTCCCCTCGCAGGGGAGCCTTTGGCAGGACGTTCCGTTTTGCGGATATCGCTTGCGGCTCCTGCAAGTAAAATCAAAATTTTCAAATTATTTTCCAATTACCTGTTGAAATCTTCGCCGCGTTCTTATATTATGATAACAAACAAAGCAAAGGCAGGTAAGGAAACATGGCAGAAATCAAATACGAAGTGGTCCAGCGCATTGCAGTGCTGTCTCAGCGTCCCCGCGGCTGGGAGCGCCAGCTCAACCTCATCAGCTGGAACGACGGCGAACCCAAGTACGACATCCGCGACTGGTCCCCGGACGGCACCCGCATGGGCAAGGGCATTTCCCTGAGCGGCGAAGAGCTGGCCATCCTCAAGGGCATTCTGGAAGATCTGGAGCTGTAAGATGGACTACCGTGAGGAGTTTTTGCAGATCTGGCACCAGCATGTCTCCCGCCCGGGCAGCGAAAAGCTGCTGGACTGGCTGGACAACAAGACGGATTTCTTCTCGGCTCCGGCCTCCACCCGGTTCCATGGGGCCTGTGACGGCGGGCTGTGCATGCACAGCCTGAACGTCTACCATGCCCTCCACGACGGCTTTTTCACCGAGGGCGAGAGTGAGGAGAGCTATGCTATCTGTGCTCTGCTGCACGATCTGTGCAAGGCCAACTACTACAAAAAGGGCACCCGCAATGTGAAGAATGATGCCACTGGCCAGTGGGAAAAGGTGCCCAGCTACAGCGTGGAGGATCTGTTCCCCTATGGCCACGGCGAAAAGAGCGTGTTCCTGATCGAGCGGTTTATGAAGCTGAAGGTCGAGGAAGCGGTAGCCATCCGCTGGCACATGGGCGGCTTTGACGATGCGGCCAAGGGCGGCTGCTTCGCCATCTCGGAGGCCTACGACAAATATCCGCTTGCCGTCAAGCTCCACATTGCCGACCTGAAGGCCACCTACCTCATGGAACACCGCACCAGCGTCGTGCGGTAACATCCCTAAGACGCAAAAAAGACGATGCACAGCGTTTGTGCATCGTCTTTTTGTTATACAGTCATTAAGCTTTCCAGCTGATGTACCAGATCCACCGCCTGATGGTCGAGCGCCGTGGTGGGCTTCCAGTCCGGCTGCGCAAAGGGGCGGCGTTCCTCCTCCGGTTCCGGCGGCGCGGCCTGCGGGGCAGGCTCCTGCTCCGGTACAGCATCCGGCTGGGGCTGCTCTGCCTTGGGGGCATCCGCCGCCGGGTGGAACACGATCACCGGCAGGCCGGGCTGTTCCAGCACCTTGGGCTGCGGGGGCACGGGCGGCAGCAAACTGTTTGCCCGCGCCTGCTCACACAGAGCTTCCAACTCGGCGTTCTCCTGCCGCAGTGCCACCATTTCCCGCTCACAGGCGTAAAGCCGGGTCTGGTAACGGCGGATCTCCGCATTGGCAGCGGCAAGACGGCGGTTCAACAGCTCCGCCTGAGCGGGCTGGCTCGGGAGCCGTCTCCCGATTTCCGGTTCGACCTGCGCCATCTTTTCCTCCACTTCCTGCACCCTGCGCAGAGCGCGGCGGTATTCACGGGCAGCGGCGGCACAATAACGCTCCACACAGCGCAGCACACTGGTCCTGCGGCAGCTCAGCCATTCGGTGCGCAGCCAGATGTCGTTTGGTACCATCTCTGCTCCTCCCGCTCACGCGCGCAAGAGACCACGCCCCCTCCCGGGCGGTTCACACTGTAACTTACAAACTTACTTGCGCTTATTCAGGATCGCCAGCAGCTCATCGTAGTAACGGTTGTCGCTGCTCTCTTCCTCCACCGGCTTTGCAGCGCTGTTTGCGGCGGCAGCAGGCTGCTGCTTTGCGGCACCCGCGCCGGACACATCAGAGCTGAACACTGCGCTGGGGGTGGAAGCACCGGCACCGGCGGCGTTGTTCAGGCTGCTGCGCAGGCCATCGGCGGCCTTGTTGTCAAAGCCGGTGGCCACAACGGTAACGCGCATCTCATCGGACAGGTTCTCATCGAACGCAGTACCCCAGATGATGTTTGCATCGGGGTGAGCGCTCTGGGTGATGAGGCCGGCAGCGGTCTCGACATCCTCCAGGCCGATATCGGGGCTGGAGGTGATGTTGATGATCACGCCGTGTGCACCGGCAATGCTGGTTTCCAGCAGCGGAGAGGAGATCGCAGCCTTGGCGGCGTTCTCTGCCTTACCTGCGCCCTTGGCGCTGCCCACGCCCATGTGGGCGTAACCGGCATCCTTCATAATGGAACGCACGTCTGCGAAGTCCAGGTTGATGAAGGCGGGCACATTGATCAGAGCAGAGATGGACTCCACGCCCTGACGCAGCACATTATCGGCGGCCTGGAAGGCGTTCATCAGGGTGATCTTTTCCTGGCTGATCATCTTCAGGCGCTCATTCGGGATAACGATCAGGCTGTCAACGTGCATGAGCAGGTTTGCAATGCCCTGCTCTGCCAGGCCCATCTTGCGCTTGCCCTCAAAGGAGAAGGGCTTGGTGACGATGCCCACGGTCAGGATGCCCAGATCATGTGCCACCTCAGCCACAACAGGAGCCGCACCCGTGCCGGTGCCGCCGCCCATACCGGCGGTAATAAAGACCATCTGGGAGCCCTTCAGGGCATTTGCGATCTCGTCCTTACTTTCCTCGGCAGCACGCTGGCCGATCTCGGGATCAGCGCCTGCACCGCGGCCCTTGGTGAGCTTGGAGCCCAGCTGCACCTTGGTGGCAGCATGGTTCTTGGCCAGCGCCTGCTGGTCGGTGTTCATTGCAATAAATTCTACGCCCTGCAGACCGTCGCTGACCATGCGGTTGACCGCGTTGCCGCCGCCGCCGCCCACACCAATGACCTTGATCGTCGTAACGTTTTCATCCATTTCTTCGTCGAGCATGAGTGCCATAACTTTTGTCCTCCATCGGATATGTTATCGTAAACCTGCGCTTTTCGCACAAGAAGAGTTCGATACTATACTTATATAACTGTATCGTATCATCTTTTTGCCCCGATTGCAAGACAAATTTGTTTTTTTGCAGAGGTTTTTTTGGCCGACCCGTTTCCCGGGGCCGATTCCCGCCGAATTTGCGCCCCCAAACCGGCCAAAATCTCTGTAAATCCGGCATAGCCCCGGTCGATATGCGTCGGGTGGGTGATGACCGTGGTTCCCCGGGCCGCAAGCCCCGCCAGCACCAGTGCCGCCCCGCCCCGCAGGTCGGGGGCCTCCACCACGGTGCCGCACAAATGGCCGCCCGGCGCAATGGTCAGCACCCTGCCCGCCGTTTCGGCCTGTGCGCCCAGGCGGCAAAAACCCTCGGCACAGCCGAACCGGCGCTCAAAGATCACGTCCTCGATGCTGCTCTCACTGTCGGCACAGAGCATTGCCGCCGCCAGCAGCGGGGCAGCATCGGTGGCAAGGGCCGGATAGGCTCCGGTAAACACCCGACCTGCCCCGTGCAGCCGCCCAAAGCGGGAAATTCGCACCGTATCCCCTGCCGGTTCCACCCGGCACCCCATTTGTCCCAGAATTTCCAGCACCGGCGCATAGAGCGCAGGGGCGCAGCCGGTCAATTCCACCCGGCCGCCCGCCGCCGCACAGCCGCAGGCCAGCGTGGAAGCAAAAATACGGTCGGGCAGGGGCGAAAAACAACACCCGGAAAGCCCCCGCCGCCCTTCGATGCGGATCGTGGAGCTGCCTGCCCCCTCGATGCAGCCGCCGCACCGGTTCAGAAAAGCGGCAAGGTCGGTGATCTCCGGTTCCCGGGCCGCTCCCCGCAGGATGGTCCTGCCTCTGGCACAGGCAGCGGCCAGCAGAAGCGTCTCGGTGGCTCCCACGCTGGGGAAGCGCAGGGTGATCTCGGCCCCGTGCAGGCCGGAGGGAGCCGTCAGCACCAGCCGCCCCTCCCCCGCTTCCAGCTCCACCGCCCCCATTTTTGCCAGCCCCGCCAGATGCAGGTCGATGGGCCGGGCCCCGATGCGGCAGCCGCCGGGCAGGCTGGTCTCGGCGCGGCCCAGCCTTGCCAGCAGCGGCGCGCAGAACAAAATGGAGGCCCGCATTTGTCCCGCTGTTTGCCCCGGCAGGGTGCTGTTGGCAGGCGGGCCGGAGAGTACCGCATCACTGCCCTCCCACCGGGCGGCACAGCCCACACCCCGCAAAAGCGCCATGCAGTGTTCCACGTCCGCAAGGCGGGGCACAGCCTGGAGCCGCACCTCTCCCGTGCAGAGCAGCGATGCCACAAAAAGCGGCAGAACGCTGTTTTTTGCAGCCGGAATTTTTACGCTTCCGTTCAGTGGGCGGCCCCCTGTCACCACGATCCGTTCCTCCATGTCCGTGCCCCCATTCCGCAAAAGATACCCCACCGTATGCAAAACAGGGCCGGAGTGTGAGGCGGACAAGTTTGTTTGGTCATTTATAGCATCCTCGCCCTCTCAGGCGCTTCGCGCCAGCACCGGGTTGCGGCTCCCAGCATCCGCTTCGCGCAAACCCTTGCGCTTGCGTCCTGCTGGCCGCGGCCCCAACAACTCCTCCCTCATTCCGCCGCAGGCGGTGGTCGTCGTCGTTGCTCCCAAAGGGAGAGCCTTTGGCAATTCAACTTTATGTTTTCTATTCCGTCAGGTCTCACCTCTTGATACGGATAGGACAATCCCCATTTCGCCCAGCAGCATCATTAAACTCGTTCCTCCGGAGGAGAAAAAGGGCAGGCTGATGCCGGTGTTGGGGATGGTATTGGTGACCACGGCCACATTGAGGACAGCCTGCAGGGCCACCTGCACGGTAAAGCCCACCACCAGCAGCGCCCCAAAACGGTCGGGAGCATGGGCGGCAATGGTAATGCCCCGCCAGAGCAGCAGCACGAACAACAGCACCACGGCGCAGGCCCCCACAAAGCCCAGTTCCTCGCAGACGATGGAGAAGATGAAGTCGTTCTGGGGTTCGGGCACAAACAGATGCTTCTGGCGGCTGTTCCCCAGCCCCAGCCCGGTAGCCCCGCCGGAGCCGATGGCGTACAAGCTCTGGATGGTCTGGTGGCCGTCCCCCAGCGGGTCGGCAAAGGGGTCCTGCCAGGAGCGCAGGCGGTCGGCGGCGTAGGGCACAAGGTCCGGCATAACGACCACCGCTGCCCCGATGGCGGCCGCCCCGCCCAGGCCCGCCAGCACGAACCACCGCAGACCTGTGCCGCCCACGAACATCAGCACTGCCCCGATGCCCAGGATCAGCAAAGTGCCCGAAAGATGGGGTTCCAGCAGCATCAGCGCCGCCACCACCCCCAGCACCAGCACAAAGGGCAGCACCCCCACCGCAAAGCTGCGCATCCTGTCATGGTTCAGCGAAATGATGTGCGAAAACACCAGCACCACCGCAAATTTTGCGATCTCGCTTGGCTGCAGGGTACCCACCCCCGGCAGCACCAGCCACCGTTTGCAGCCGTTGTATTCCGGCATAAAAAGCACCACCGCAAGCAGCACCAGCGAGACCCCCAGCAGCGGCCAGGCCAATTTGTGGAAGATGTGATAGTCCACCCGGCTGGCCAGCCACAGCCCCGCAATGCCCATGGCGGCGTAGAGCAGCTGGGGGCGCAGGTAGGCAAAGGCATCGCCCCGCCGGTAAAGGGCCACCGCCCCCGACGCACTGCCCAGCATCACCAGCCCGAACCCCACCAGCGTGAGTACCAGCACCAGAAACGGCAGGTCTATGGCCGGCAGCGGCCGCAGCGGCGCCTTGTGCCGCCCGCCTGCCAAGGCAGTCAGTTTCATGTCGTCACCCCCAGTTTTACTATTGTACGCCATGCTGCTGTTGGCTATACGGATATTATCGTGACGTTGTGCATATCTTGTACACTAGCTCACCCTCTCAGGCGCTTTGCGCCAGCTCCCCCAAAGGGGGAGCTTTTGACAAAATCATAAACTTTGTATCGAATGCCAAGGCCTCTCCCTTCGGGAGAGGTGGCATCGCGTCAGCGATGACGGAGAGGGTGAGCCCGTTAAAGGGGGTGACATCATGCCCAAAGTTCTCCGCACCCTGCCCGAGCGGGGATTCCGCCGCCGGGCACGGGCCGTGGCGGTGCTGTTCTGTGCCGTCTGCCTGGGGCTGGCCGTGCGGCTCTTTTTCCTGCAGGTGCGCACCGACGGCTTTTATGCCGACCGCGCACAGGGCCAGCAGCTGCGGGACACCGTGGTCCCCGCAGACCGGGGGCGCATTTACAGCGCCGACGGCCTTTTGCTGGCCGCCAACAGCAGCTGCTGGACCCTGCGGGCCTCGCCCCGGGAGATGCCGGAGGAAAAGCTCAGCCTTGCCGCCCACGGCCTTGCGGAGATCTTAGCGCTGGACGAAGCGGCCCTGCTGGAAAAATTCAGCGACCGCCGCTCCAACGACTGCCTGCTCCGCTACCGGGTGGACCGTGCCGCAGCCGATGCTGTGCGGGACTTCTGCGAGGAAAACCGCATCACCGGCATCCGCATCAATCAGGACAGCAAGCGCTGGTATCCGCAGGGAGCGTTTCTGGCTTCGGTGCTGGGGTTCACCAATGTGGATAACGCAGGGGTGGCCGGGCTGGAACTGAAATATGATGATCTGCTCACCGGGGAAAACGGCGTGGTGCTCACAGCTGTCAACGCCTGGGGCTACACACTGGAGCAGAGCTACGAGACCGAGCGTTTTCCCACCGAGGGGGACGGCCTGCGGCTCACCATCGACAGCTGTGTCCAGCACTACCTTGAAAATGCGCTGTCCTACGCCGTGCAGGAGCACCATGTAGCGGCGCGGGCCGTGGGGATCGTCATGGATGTGAACACCGGGGCCGTGCTGGCCATGTCCACCACGCCCTCCTACGACCCCAACGAACCCCGCGTCATTGCCGACACCGCCGCCCGGAACACCGTGGAGGCCCTGACCGGTGATGCGCGCAAGGCCGCTTTACAGCTGGCCCAGCAGACCCAGTGGCGGAACAAGGCTGTCAGCGACCTGTACGAGCCGGGCAGCGTGTTCAAGCTCATCACCTGCGCGGCGGCGCTGGATGCCGGAGCCATCAC
>OBIU01000709.1_pt1 | contig 13453 bp, 8 predicted proteins | sample 1519871 | NCBI WGS metagenome assembly OBIU01 (sample SAMN04209229, study PRJEB22552) | human gut metagenome | biome: gut; material: feces | host: Homo sapiens | place: USA: Oklahoma
CCGCGCGTGTGAGTCGCGTTTTTCGTACGATTTTTGTCTTGGGCCAGATAGACCGCCTTGGAATTGAACAAAACCCCAGTTGGCTGGCGGTCGGCGGCGCTCTATACTCGCCCTCTTTTCAAATCAGTACGAAAAACGCGTCCCACACTTCGGATGTCGTTGAGAATGGGCCTTTTGCCGACCGCCTTCCAGTGCGCGGCCGGCTTTTTCGCGCGGTATCCGCGCTGCACGCGGCGCGCGGCACCGTCTTCCGCTACAGCAGGCTGCCATGGCGACGCACGTAGATCGCCTTGACTGCGCCGCAGAGCAGCAGGTAGAGCGCCATGCAGACGAGCAGCAGGCCGAAGAAGGGGAGCGGAAGCGGCTGCAGGCCGAGTGCGGTGTTGAGGCCGGGCACGTAGGGCAGCGCCGTAACCAGCGCGACGCCGCCAACGGTGAGGGCGGTAAGCGAGGCCGCCGGCTTGCTGCCGATGAAGGGCGCATGCTCGGTGCGCAGCATGTGCAGCACGAAGGTCTGGGTCCACATGGACTCGACGAACCAGCCGCTCTGGAAGACGGCCGCGAACAGGGCGATCTGCGCCGGGCTCGCAAGCTCGGAGAACGGCGCGCCCACCACGAGTGGGCAGATGAAGAAGAACATCGCCGCATAGGTAAGGATGTCGAAGACCGAGCTGGTGGGCCCGAGCCACAGCATGAACGACACGATGGACTTGGCGTCCCACGTCTTGGGCTCGCGCAGGAACTCGTCGTCGACGTTGTCCCAGGGGATCGCCGTGCAGCTGATGGTGTACGCCACGCCCAGCAGCAGGAGCTGCAGCGCCGTCATGGGCAGGAAGGGCAGGAACGCGCTGGCGACCAGCACCGAGAACACGTTGCCGAAGTTGGAGCTCGCCGTGGTCTTGATGTACTTGATCGTGTTGCCGTAGGTGCGGCGGCCCTCCATGATGCCGCGGCCCAGCACCAGCAGGTCCTTCTTGAGCAGGATGATGTCGGCGCTCTCCTTGGCGATGTCCACGGCGGTGTCCACCGAGATGCCGCAGTCGCTGGCGCGCATCGCCGCGGCGTCGTTGATGCCGTCCCCCATGAAGCCCACGGTGTGACCGCCGCGCTCGCGCAGGGCGCTCACGACGCGCTGCTTCTGCAGGGGAGAGAGCTTGGCGAAGAGCTGCGTGCCCTCGGCGCGGCGCGCGAGCTCGGCGTCGTCGAGCGCGTCGACCTCGCTGCCCAGCAGCATGTTGGAGGGATCGATGCCCACCTTGCGGCAGACCGCCGCGGCGACGCCCTCGTTATCGCCGGTGAGCACCTTCACGCCTACGCCGTAGTCGGCCAGCGCGGCGACGGCCGCCGCGGCGCTCTCCTTCGGCGGATCGAGGAACGCGAGGTAGCCGATGAGTACCATGTCGGACTCGTCGGCGGTCGAGAAGGCGCCCACGGGACGCGGGTCGGTCTTATGGGCCACCGCGACGACGCGCATGCCGTCCTCGTTGAAGCCGTGCACGCGCTCGATGACGAGGCGGCGCAGCTCGTCGGTGAGCGGCTGGACGCGGCCGTCGTATTCCACGCACGTGCAGGCGCCGAGCACCTCCTCCACCGCGCCCTTGGTGATGAGCTGGGTCTTGCCGGCGGAATCGGCGACCACCACGCTCATGAGCCTGCGCTCGAAATCGAAGGGGATCTCGTCCACCTTGGTGTATCGGCTATCGATGCCCGCGTACGCGGGGTCGGCGGCGGCCAGCTCTTCCATCTTCTCGATCACGGCCACGTCGATGAGGTTCTTGAGGCCCGTCTGGAAGTGGCTGTTGAGGTAGGCGTGGCGCAGCACGCGGTCGTCGTCGCGGCCCATCACGTCCATATGGCGCTCCAAGATCACCTTGTCCTGCGTGAGCGTGCCGGTCTTGTCGGTGCACAGCACGTCCATGGCGCCGAGGTTCTGGATCGCGTTGATGTTCTTCACGATGACGTCGTGGCGCGACATGGTGGTCGCTCCGCGCGCCAGGCAGGTGGTCACGATCACGGGCAGCATCTGCGGGGTGATGCCCACGGCGATGGAGATCGAGAACAGCAGCGCATCGAGCCAGTCTCCCTTGGTGAGGCCGTTCACCACGAACACGATGGGGCACATGACCAGCATGAAGGCGACGAGGACGCGCGATACCGCCGCCACGCCCACGTCGAAGCTCGTGCGGGCTGGCTTGGTGTCGAGGGCGCGCGCCACGCGGCCCAGATAGGTGTGGCCGCCGGTGCACAGCACGAGGGCCGTCGCCGAGCCGCTCTGCACGGTGGTGCCGGAGAACGCGATGTTGGTGCAGTCGTCGATGGCGAGCGCGGTGCCGCGGCCGTGGTAGGGGACCTCGACGGCGCCGGCGGTCTTCTCGACCGGCTCGCTCTCGCCGGTGAGGGCGGCCTGCGTGACGAAGAGGTCCTTCGCGGTGACGATGCGGACGTCGGCGGGAACCATGTCGCCGGCGGAGAGGCGCACCAGGTCGCCGGGGACGATGTCCTCCATGGGGATCTCGGTGCCCGCCGGGCCGTCGCCCTCGCGCACCACGCAGCACGTCGTGGTGATCATGTCCTTGAGCGCGTCGGCCGCGCTCACGCTCTTCGCCTCCTGGGTGAAGCGCAGGACGCCGGAGATGACCACCATGATGCCGATGATGATGGCGGTCGAGGGGTCGGCCTCGCCGGCGGGGGCGATGATGACGTTGGTGTACAGCGAGATGCCCGCCAGCACGGCGAGGATCAGGGTGAAGGGGCTGACGAAGGACTCGACGAGGCGCTTGAGCGCGCTGTCGCGCTGCTCCTCCTCGACGATGTTCTTGCCGTAGGCGCCGGTGAGCTCGGCGGCGAGCTCGGGGTCGAGCCCCTGCTCGCCGGTGCCGAACTGCGCGAAGAGCTCGCGCGGCTCATGGGTGGCGGCGAAGACGACGAGACGGTCGAGCTCGCTGGTCTGGACGGTCTGCTTGCTGGTACGCAGCTGATGGAGCTGCTGGATCGTGCGCGTCAGCTTGGACATGTCGCACCTCCTGGTGGTTGCGGCCGCGTTGTCGATGCGGGCGGCCTGTCGAATGGGGCGGAGGAGGTTCGTCGTCGGTATCATCGATGCGCATGGCTGCGACATGGCGCGAGGCATCGGTGCCGCGCAGGTGGGGCGGCAGGCGAGAAGGGCGACGGGACCGCTGGACCCGGCTCCGGCTTCCATGGCTATAGCATCGTTGTTCCGGCGAGTTGCGCCGTGCTATCGATTGAGTTGTAGTGGAGTGCGTGCTCGCAGCGGGGAGCCCGACCGCGGTTTCGAATGGTTCCGCGTCGTCATGGCTGAGGCGCCCGATGCGGGCGCATGATGGGACTGATCGCTAGAGGAGCGATCGGCGCGTCCGCACCGCCCGCCGAGTGCGCAATCGATAGCGCGTCGCGTTGCGGCTACTGTGACTGGGAACGCTATCCATGGTGCACCTCCTTGCGGACGGGGCTCGAAGCCGTCTGTATAACAGACACGAATTATAGGTTTAGATACCCCTCGGTCAATGCCTACACGACTCTTACACGAACATCAGCAATTGGTTAGGAGACCGGTCGTTCTTCGGGTTAATTCTGGGGTTGTTCGTTGCGGGGGCTTGCGCGGGTGTCGTACCCTAGTGGGGCCGACGCGCGCAGAGCTATCGGCGTGCATGTGAGGGGGAGGGCCGCGTGGAGCGAGCGAAGCAGGTTTCCGAGTCTATCGAGCTGGGCATCATCTTGGCGCTGGTGGGCGGCTTCATGGACGTCTACTCCTATATGGGGCGCGGCGGCGTCTTCGCCAATGCCCAAACCGGTAACATCTTGCTGACCGGCGTGCACATCTCTGAGGGAAACTGGCCGTTGGCCGCGATGTACCTCCTTCCCGTCCTGTCTTTTGCCGTGGGCATCATGGCGAGCGACCTGGTGCACGTGCGCTTCTCGAGCGCCATCCACTGGCGCCAGGTGACCGTGGCGGTCGAGGCGCTGATCCTGCTGGGCGTCGGCTTCATCGATTCGGGAAACAACCTGGGAGCGAATTGCCTCACCTCCCTGGCGTGCGGCATGCAGGTCGAGAGCTTCCGAAAGATTCACGGACGCGGCATCGCGACCACCATGTGCATCGGCAACCTGCGCAGCGCCTTGCAAAACGTCGACGACTACATCATCACGCACAAGCGCGGCTTTCTGATGAACGGCGCGCTCTATTTCGGTGTGATCGCCTGTTTCGTAGCCGGTGCCATCCTGGGTAATTGGTGTCTGGAGCGCTTCGGGCTGCAGGCGATCTCCCTGTGCTCCCTGCTGCTCTTCATCGCGTTCATCCTGATGTTCTCCGACCGCGAGGCACCCGCCGCGAGCTAGCCTTCTCGTCATCGCGGCGCTCTCGCCGGATGCGGTCTGCGGTATCATGGGGTGAAATCGGGCCGTGCCGTCGACGCTGCCGACGGGCGTGATCCGAGACCCGTGCAAGGAGGCACAACATGGCAAATCGCATCGTTCTCAACACCATCTCCTACCATGGCGCCGGCGCCATCAAGGAGATCCCCGGCGAGCTCGCCCGCCGCGGCTACAAGAAGGTCTTCGTCTGCACCGACCCCGACCTGGTGAAGTTCGGCGTCGCCGCCAAGGTCACCGACCTGCTCGACGAGGCGGGCATCGCCTACAGCGTCTACTCCGACATCAAGCCCAACCCCACCATCCAGAACGTCACCGACGGCGTGGAGGCCTTTAAGGCCGCCGAGGCCGATTCCATCGTGACCATCGGCGGCGGCTCCGCCATGGACACCGCCAAGGCCATCGGCGTCATCATCACCAACCCCGAGTTCGCCGACGTGCGCAGCCTCGAGGGCGTCGCCCCCACCAAGAACCACGCCGTGTTCACCATCGCCGTGCCCACCACCGCCGGCACCGCGGCCGAGGTCACCATCAACTACGTCATCACCGACGTCGAGAAGGTCCGCAAGTTCGTGTGCGTCGACACCAACGACGCTCCCGAGGTCGCCGTCGTCGACCCCGAAATGATGGCCACCATGCCCGCCGGCCTCACCGCCAGCACCGGCATGGACGCGCTCACCCACGCCATCGAGGGCTACACCACCCAGGGTGCCTGGGAGATGTCCGACATGTTCCACCTCAAGGCCATCGAGCTCATCGCCAAGAACCTGCGCGATGCCGTGGCCGAGGCCAAGAGCGGCGTTCCCGGAAGCGGCCGCGAGGGCATGGCGCTCGCCCAGTACATCGCCGGCATGGGCTTCTCCAACGTCGGCCTGGGCGTCGACCATTCCATGGCCCACACGCTCTCCGCGCACTTCGACACCCCGCACGGCGTCGCCTGCGCCATGCTGCTGCCCATCGCCATGGAGTTCAACAAGCCCGTCGTGACCGAGCGCCTGGCCAAGGTTGCCGAGGCCATGGGCGTCGACACCACCGGCATGAGCACCGATGAGGCCGCCGACGCAGCCATCGCCGCCGTCAAGCAGCTGTCCGTCGACGTCGAGATCCCCACCGTGTGCGAGGCCATCACCGAGGAGGAGCTCGACACGCTCACCCGCGACGCCATGGCCGACGCCTGCTTCCCGGGCAACCCCCGCGAGGCGACCTACGACGACGTCATGGGCATGTTCCGCCAGATCATGGCTTAAGCCCGGCAGATCGAGGGACTACCTGCAAGGCCCGGAGCCGCGCGTCATCGCGGCTCCGGGCCTTTTTGGTATCGATGTTGCCGCATCGCCGTGCCCGAGGCTTCGACGCCGCGCGGCGGCGGACCCGGTGGGGTCGCGGACGGGCTGCCTGGAGGAGGCGCTCCGAAAGGGGGCGGGTGGTCAGCGTAGCGCGCGCTTCGCGGTGCCGCCTCCGAGCACCGTGTCCCCTTGGTAGATGACGACCGCCTGGCCGGGGGCTATGGCGCGCTGCGGCCGGTCGAACGCAAGCCGCATCTCTCCGGGGGCGTCGCCCCGGTACAGGCGCGCTTCTTGGTCGGGCTGGCGGTAGCGAACCTTGGCGCAGACCCTGAGCCCGGCGTCTCCCGCGTCGTCGAGCAGCGCCTCCATCGTGCACGCGGGCGCGCTCCACGTCCAGTCGTCCGCGATGAGCCCGTTCGCTTCGAGGTCCTCGCCCTCGCCCAGAACCACGGTGTTGGAGGCTGCATCGATGCGGGTGACGAACACGGGGTGCGCGAGCGCGACGCCCAGGCCCTTGCGCTGCCCGATCGTGTACCTGATGGCTCCGTGGTGGGTGCCGAGAACATCTCCCTCGGCGTTGAGGATGGCGCCGCTCGGTAACGCCCGCCCGCGCCGCCGTTCGATGAAGCTTGCGAAGTCGTTGTCCGGCACGAAGCAGATGCCCTGGCTGTCGCCCTTCTTTGCCGTGATGAAGCCCTGCTCGTCGGCGATGCGGCGCACGTCGCGATCCTTCACCAGCCCTCCGAGCGGGAAGATCGTCCGCGCGAGCCGGCTCTGGTCCAGGGTGTAGAGGAAGTAGCTCTGGTCCTTGCGGGGGTCGAGGGCTTTGGCCAAGCGCGGCGCGCCGTCGCCGCCGGTGACGATGCGCGCGTAATGCCCGGTTGCCACGAACTTGCATCCCAGCTCGTCGGCCACCTCGAAGAGGCGCCCGAACTTGAGGTGGCGGTTGCACAGCACGCAGGGGTTGGGCGTGAGCCCCGATTCATACGCCGCGACGAACCGCTCGATGACGTCGCGGTCGAATTCTGTGCGGCAGTCGATGACGTGGTGCTCGATGCCGAGGTGGGCGGCGAGCGCCGCGGCGTCGCTGATGTCGCGCTCGTTGTCGCAGCTCCGCGTGGCGTCCCTGCCGGCGGTGCCGCCGTCGTAGAGGCGCATGGTCGCGCCGATGCATTCGTAGCCCTGTTCCATGAGCACGTGCGCGGTGACGCTCGAATCGACGCCGCCGCTCATGGCGACGAGGACGCGGTTGCTGGATGCGGGGGAGTGGGGCATGGCGGTTCCCATTCTGAAACGTGCAGGCGGGTGCGGCGAGTTGACGGCGTGCGGGGCGCGCGGCGAACTGCGGGCGGGCGCGGTAGGCGCGGCGACGAGCAGGCGCTATGCGAACAGGGGCGTGGAGAGGTAGCGCTCGCCGGTATCGGCGAGCAGCGCGACGATGGTCTTGCCCGCGTTCTCGGGTCGCTTCGCGAGTTCGAGCGCCGCCCAGACCGCCGCTCCGGAGGAGATGCCCACGAGCACGCCCTCCTGGCTGCCCAGGCGCCTGCCGGTGGCGAAGGCGTCGTCGTTTTCCACGGCGATGACCTCGTCGTATATCTGGGTGTCCAGCACGTCTGGGACGAAGCCCGCGCCGATGCCCTGGATCTTATGGGGCCCCGCCTCGCCCTTGGTGAGGACGGGGGACGCCGCCGGCTCCACGCCGACTACGCGCACATCGGGGTTCTGCTGCTGGAGATAGGTTCCCACGCCGGTGATGGTGCCGCCGGTGCCGATGCCCGCCACGAAGATGTCGACGGCGCCGTCGGTGTCGTTCCAGATCTCGGGTCCGGTGGTGGCGATATGCGCCGCGGGGTTCGCGGGGTTCTCGAATTGGCCGGCGATGATGCTCTTGGGGGTCTCGCGCGCGAGCTCCTCCGCCTTCGCAATAGCACCCTTCATGCCCAGCGCCCCCTCGGTGAGGACGAGCTCCGCGCCGTAGGCGCGCATGAGTTGGCGCCGCTCCACGCTCATCGTCTCGGGCATGGTGATGATCAGGCGATAGCCGCGCGCCGCCGCGACGCTGGCGAGGCCCACGCCGGTGTTGCCCGACGTCGGCTCGATGATGGTGTAGCCCTCGTTGGGCTTGATGTCGCCGCGCTGCTCGGCGGCATCGATCATGGCGCGCGCGATGCGGTCCTTGACGGAGCCGGCGGGGTTGAAGTACTCGAGCTTCACCAGCACGCGGGCGGCGAGCTGGTCGGCGTTCTCGATATGGGTCAGCTCGAGGAGCGGGGTGTTGCCGATGAGCTGGTCGATGGATGAGTAAATCTTGGACATGGTGCCTCCCTTTGTAAAAACCCATAAACCATACGGGAATATATGAAATAGAATGGAACCAGTTAAGCACGAACCTCAAACATGTCAAGTGTAAGGGTAGGAGGAGGGCGGATTGTTTCAGCCGTGTTGCATTCGGCGGCTGCCCGGCGTGCGGCGGGGCTAACAAATTATTTGAACCTGTTATTTCTTATCTGCCAACGTCAGGGGGCATTTCGAAAGAGCCTTCCGCCCGTTAAAAGGCGCCAGTAAGGGCTCGTCGCCAAACGGTTTGTATGCCATTGCCTACCGGTCTGCTACCATAAGTCCACTATTCTCGTCGGGAGGGATTGGTACGATGTTGGTATCCACCAAGGGCCGCTATGCCCTGCGCGTTATGGTTGATTTGGCCGAGCACCAGGGGGACGGGAGAATCCCCTTGAAGCAGATCGCCGATCGCCAAGGCGTTTCGGAGAAGTATCTGGAAAACATCCTGGCAACGTTGGTTCGCAACAACGTCTTGTCGGGTATGAGGGGGAAGGGCGGTGGATACCGCCTCACCAAGGACTCCTCCGAGTACACGGTGGGACAGATTCTTCGGCTTACCGAAGGGAGCCTGGCGCCGGTCTCGTGTCTGAACGATTCGTGCGAGAAGTGCCCGCGCACGCACGAGTGCCCCACGGTCGGCATGTGGTCCGAGCTCGATACGCTCATCAACTCGTATCTGGATGGCGTGACCATCGAGGACCTCAAGTGCTCGCCGCGTGGCTTGGATTACGTCATCTAGCTTCGTGATAAGGGGCGTCTGCTTCGGCAGGCGCCCTTTTGCATCGCGGATCCTTCGGTATCGAATGCGCATACCAGTTGATTGCGACGGCGGATGATGAACACCGCTCACAGCGACGATCAACCCTTTGGCGTGACGGCCGTCCCATGATGTTGCGTATGGCCGCGACGCGCTTCCTACAATGGCAAAAGGTCTGCGAAATGCTTCTGCGCGCAGGCCGAACAAAAGGACGGGCCGAGTTGGATCGGCCCCAAAGGAACGGGGGATTCTATGAAAAGGAATCTGAATGCTCATTGGTGGAGAGGGGTGTTGTTGGCAGCGGTCGCATGCGTATGCTGCTTTGCTGCGTTGATGCCGCTCCATGCGTTCGCGCAGGCACGTGCCGGCGCCGACGTGGTCATCGACGACACCGATTCTCGCTGGACGTATTCGGAGGGAGACGCCAACAACGGCGGATGGGCCGGCGGCGGTTCGGGTAGCGCCGAGGCGACCGAGCACTGGTCCAATACCGTGGGCGCGACGGTGGAGCTCTCCTTTGAGGGAGACGGTCTGGAGCTTTACGGCATCAAGGCTCCGAACCATCGGTTCATCAAGGTCTCCGTGGACGAAGGCGATCCGGTCGAAGCCGATTGTTACGCTGCTGCGCGTACGTCCAACCAGCTCTTGGTCGCGTTGAAGGACCTCGGGCAGGGCGAGCACGTCGCGCGCATCGAGGTACTCGAGAAGACGAATCCCGATGCCGTCGACGCCCTGGGCGTGTCGCTGCAGTACGCCGTCGCGAAGAACGTCTCGCTCGATCCCGATCGCGATATCACCTCGCGCATCGAGGTCGGCACGAGGACCGATAGCGAGGAGCTCTTCCATTGGCACTTCGAGGGCGATTGGACCTATGGTGATTCGCATCCCGAGCTGTTCTCGGCCGGCGATGAGATGTACTCGGGAACCAAGGACTCCACTGCCACCCTGTATTTCGAGGGCACCCAGGTCATCGTGGGCGGCAGCCTGAATCCCGCGCACAGCACCTATCAGTTCGAGATCGACGGCAAGGTCGCCGGGACGTTTGACGCCGGCACGGCCAGTGGCAAGCATCAGCAGGTGCTCTTCACCTCCGAGAAGCTTGAGAACGCCGTGCACGAGCTCGTCATCACGAACGTGGGCGATACCGATACCATCCAGCTCGACTTCGCCGACGTCATCCACAAGCCCATCAAGCCGACGAGCATCGCGCTCGATACGGATGCGTTCGCGCTCGAGGGCGGGCGCCAGCGCGAGCTGACCTGCACCTTGCAGCCGGCGATCGCCGACCCCGTGGCCGTCACGTGGACCTCGGATAACGAGGACGTCGCCACGGTCGAGGACGGCGTGGTGACCGCGAAGGAGGTCGCCCAGAAGTCGACCGCGACCATCACGGCCGCCGTCGAGGGCACCGACCTGAGCGTTTCTGCCGAGGTCACGGTCTATCCGAAGGTTGACGACTTCAACGCCTTCGTGGGCGATGAGAAGCTGCTCGACTTGCCCGCGACCGCCTATCAGGACGCGACCAGCACGTTCACCGACCAGTGGAGCGATGTCGCCTGGCTGGGCGATTCGCGTGCCTCGAAGATCGGCGTCGCCACGCGCGATCACCAGATCGATGGCGTCAAGGTCGAGGTGAGCGATTTCACCAACGCGGCCGGCGACGTCATCGATGCGTCGAACGTGCAGGTGCAATGGCTGCGCGAGGTCCGGGCCGACGCCAACCGCGGCATGAGCGGACGCATGGTGGATTATCCGGATGTCATCTACTATCCGAACACGGGCCTGGACATTCCGGCCGAGTCGCTGCGTTTCGCATGGGTCACCTTGAACGTACCCGAGGACGCTGCCGCCGGCGTCTACAAGGGCACGCTGACGGTGAAGGCGGGCGACGTCTCGTATCCGCTCGACTACACGCTCGAGGTCATCGGCATCCAGCAGCCCACCGCACAGGAAGTCGGCTATAGCGTCCAGCTGTGGCAGCATCCCTTCTCGGCGACGGGTTATTACTTCGGCAAGAGCACCATCTGGGGCGGCCAGGGCGGTAACGGCCTGTGGGGCGCCACCGTGGGTACCGATGCCCCGATCGACAAGTTCCTGGACGATGATTTCAAGCAGTACTACAAGGGCATTCTTGAAGATTACGCCGCGATGGGCGGAGACGACCTCGTCACCAACATCGTCGACGAGGCCTGGGGCCACCAGTGCTACTACTCCGACAAGGGCATGGTGCAGTGGCTCAAGACCGCCGATGGCTGGGATTACGACTACACCCTGTTCGACCAGTGGGTCGAGTTCGGCATCGAGTGCGGCGTGATCGACCCCGCGACCGGCCACGGCAAGATCAAGTGCTACTCCATGATTCCGTGGAATAACCGCGTGACCTATACGGATACGACGACCGGCAAGGTCGTCAAGCTCGACCTCACGCCGCTGACGCAGCAGTGGGAGGAGATTTGGACGCCGTTCCTCGAGGACTTCATCGCGCATCTTGAGGAAAAGGGTTGGTTCGACATCACCTACATCGCCTTCGACGAGCGTCCCGCCATCGATGGCGTGTGCAAGTTCATCAAGGAGCACAAGAACGCCGAGGGCCAGGCGCTGAAGACCGCCGCCGCCATCAACTACGCTCCCGATCAGGTGGGCGAGGACCAGTACCTCGACGATATCTCCGTCGGCCAGAAGCACGTGCTGAGCTCCTGGTCCATGGACGAGTGGTATGCCTTCGTCGATAGCCGTCGCGAGCAGGGCCTCGAGACGACCATGTACACCTGCACCGGCGACTATCCCAACAGCTCCCAGCAGGCGGATCCCGGCGATACGTATTGGTCCGCGCTGTACTCGCAGGCGCTGCACACCGACGGCTACCTCCGTTGGGCGCTGGACGCTTGGACGAACGACATGTACGGCGATACCACGTTCATCAACTGGGAGCCCGGCGATCCGTGGTTCATCTATCCGCTCGAGCTGGGCGAGGATGGCGTGTACGACCCCGCTAAGCTCGCGGAGAACCCCAAGGGCTATTACAGCTCGCCGCGTTACGAGATGTTCAAGCAGGGCATCCGCGACGTCTGCAAGGCCCGCTATTTGGAGGAGAACGCTTCCGCCGAGCTGGCGGAGCAGGTGACCGCCGTCTTCGATTCCATGCAGTTCCCCAATGGCAGCAACAACATTCCGGCCTCCGAGGCCGACCGCATGCTCGCGCATTCCGAGTCTGAGCGCGTGTACACGGCGCTGAGCGAGGCCGCGCGCGCGTTCGCAGCCGAGCCCGAGCCCGAGCCCGAGGTCGACAAGTCCGCACTCCAGGCCAAGTACGACGAGGTCAAGGACCTCAAGGCCGACGGCTACACCGCCGACTCCTGGAAGGCGTTCGAGTCCGCCCTCAAGACCGCGAAGACGATCCTCGAGAGCGACAAGGCCGGCCAGGCCGACGTGGACCTCGCCCTGCAGATGCTCTCCGACGCGCACGCCGGCCTGAAGAAGGAGGAGGCGCCCGCGGTCGACAAGTCCAAGCTCGACGCCGCCGTCAAGGAGGCCGGGGAGCTGAAGGCCGACGACTACAAGTCCGCCGGCTGGAAGACCTTCGCCAAGGCGCTCGCCGAGGCCGAGGCCGTCCTGGCCGACGCCAAGGCCGACCAGGCCGCCGTCGACGCCGCCGCCAAGGCGCTCGCCGACGCGAGGGCCGGCCTGGAGGAGGTCGAGCGGATCTCCTTCATCGACGTGGTCGCCGAGACGCCGCACAAGGGCGACATCGAGTGGCTCGCCGCCAACGGAATCTCGACCGGCTGGGAGGCCGCCGACGGCACCTTCGAGTTCCGCCCCTACGAGACGGTGAAGCGCGCCGACATGGCCGCGTTCCTCTACCGCCTCGCCGGCGAGCCGGAGCTCGACGCCGACGAGGCCCCGGCATTCGCCGACGTGGACGAGTCCACCCCGCACCGCGACGCCATCCTGTGGCTGGCCTCCGAGGGCATCTCGACCGGCTTCGAGGGCGCCGACGGCAAGGCCGAGTTCCGCCCCTACGCCGAGATCGCCCGCTGCGACATGGCCGCGTTCCTCTACCGCATGGCCGGGGAGCCGAAGTGCGAGACCGATAAGGGCTTCGCCGACGTCGTGAAGGACACGCCGCACCGCGACGCGGTTCTGTGGCTCGCCGAGACCGGCGTCTCCGAGGGCTGGGAGCTCGAGGACGGCACCGCCGAGTTCCGTCCCTACGACCAGATCGCCCGCGCCGACATGGCCGCGTTCCTGCACCGTATGGCGGAGAAGGACCTGGTGAAGTAGCGTTCCCAGTGGGAGGCAGACGCCTCCTGACGGATAGGCTTTAAAAGGAGGCCGGCCCCCGGGTCGGTCTCCTTTTCCATGCCGCGCGCCCCTCAGAAAGGGGACAGGCACTTTTCTGAGACCCGGTCCGCCGCCGCCCGTCCGGCGAGCGGCGGCGGGCGGCCGCCCCGGCGGATTGCGAGCCCGGCGGGGAGGCCGGGTTCCCCGGGGCCCTCGAAAAAGTGCCCGTCCCCTTTCCGAGGGCCCTTTCCGAGGGCCCTCGGTCTTGGGAGCGCCCCGCCGGCGGCATCCGGATTTGGTGCACTTGGAGGCAGCGAGCGAATTCCGTGCGCTTTGAGGCAGCGGGCGCCGCCGTTTTGCGGAACTAGCTGCCTGAAAATGCTCGAAAACCGGCTCGCTG
>OBIU01000728.1_pt1 | contig 13192 bp, 9 predicted proteins | sample 1519871 | NCBI WGS metagenome assembly OBIU01 (sample SAMN04209229, study PRJEB22552) | human gut metagenome | biome: gut; material: feces | host: Homo sapiens | place: USA: Oklahoma
TTCGAGTTTGAAGAGTCCGCTTATGTGATATGATTCGATAAAACCGAATTTACAGTAGGTGTTTCGATGAAAACAAGAAGGTTTGCTTTATGTCTGGCAACGGTTTTTCTGGTGGCGATTTATATCAATATTCAGAGAAGCCATACTTTCACCCTTTCAAACGATGAGGGCACCATAAAGACAGAACAAATACAGCCACTTTGGGGAACTGTAAAAGTGAGCGGTGATTGTGATACTGAGGTGGTCTTTACCGATGTAGAGACTGGAGAAAAATACAGAATCGGATATATTACACAGGGCGTAACGGAAAGAATCAAACTCGAAAGAGGCAAATGGTATAAGGTGGCGGGCGGAGGCAACCTTACACTGAATCCGGTAAACATTCGAGTCGAATAAATGTAAGTCCCTTGCGGGCAGCTATGAAAGCTGAAGCTGAGAAGAGAGTTTTGAATATTCACATAGGAAGGAGTACAGTTCTATGAATTACGGATGGGCAACTGTTTTCACTTTAGCGGCATGGTTTGCAGGGCTTGTGATTGATGTAAATGTGCGGGTCGGCGACCTCGGTTTACGAACCGTGCTTCCCGTCATCGTGATGGGGTGCTGCGTTATGAAGTACATAAAGGACAATAGCAAATAATCTTATCTCGATACACTTTCCAGCGGGCGGCCACAAAACGGTTGCCCGCTTTTTCATACCCTAAAATCTAAAAAAGGAGGCAAAAATGCCAAGCAAAACCGAAGAATACCTTGCTCTTGCCCAACGCACAGCCAACGGCCTGACCCGGTATTGGGAAAGCTGGACAGCGTACCTGACCACTGCATCCCGGCTGTACAAGTACCGCTTTGAAGATCAGCTGATGATCTACGCCCAGCGGCCCGATGCTACAGCCTGCGCCGACTATGACATCTGGAACAACCGGATGAACCGCTATGTGCGCAGAGGTTCCAAAGGCATCGCTCTGCTGGATGAATCCAGTGGATATCCGCGTCTGCATTACGTTTTTGATGTGTCGGATACTGGTGTGCGCCGCAATTCTCGCGACCCTGACCTGTGGCAGTATAACGATGATCTGAAACAGCCTGTTTCGGATGCACTGACTGCCGCCTACGGCATCAGCCATGAAAGGTTCAGTCAACAGCTTGCCGATATTGCCGGGAAGCTGGTCGCAGATTATTGGGACAACAACAGCGAGGACATTCGCGCCATCGTTGACGGTTCGTTCCTGATGGACTATGATGAAGCCGGGGTGGAGATGCAGTTCAAGTCTGCCGCCGCCATCAGCGTCACCTACACGCTGCTGGAACGCTGCGGATTTGAGCCTGCCGGGTGGTTCGACAAGGACGATTTTCAGGCAATCTACAATTTCTCTACCCCGGATAGTGTCTACGCCCTCGGCGCAGCCGTCAGCGACATGAGCCGGGAGGTGCTGCGGAACATCGAGCGCACCGTAAAAAAAACCATTCGCCGCCGCAATGCAGAAAGGAGCCAATATGAATACGAACAGCAGGAACGTGACCTACTCGACCGTCGGGGATTACCTTCTCCCGAACCTGACCCTGAACCAGCCCCGGAAGCCGCTGGGCAAGTACGGCAGGCTGCGCCGGACGTACCTGATGAACCATCACCCGGTACTGTACAACACGATGCTCCTGAACGGGAGCCTGTACCCGCACCTGATGGAGGTGGAACAGACCGCCGAGAACCGGATGCAGCAGACCATGCAGGATTTGCTCAAGCAGAATCCCGCGCCGGACAAGGAGCAGAATCAGATGGCGTGGGTGCAGCACATGAACAGCCTGAAAGCACAGGCCGAGGAACTGGTGCTGACGGAACTGATCTACAGCTAAGTTTTCTGGATGTTGCCATCCCCACCGAAGCCCAGCAAATCGAGAAAATCGACCAAGCGGAGAGCGAAAAAGCGCCCTCCGCTTTTTCGTTATCTCAAGCGGAAATTGAGAACGAACTGCGCAAGCACGGTTCGGGATTTACGGGCGGCAAGCAGCGCATTATGGCGCTGTACCAGACCCAGCCTGACCGCAAACTCCGTGCCAAAGCACTGGCAAAGGAGTACGGCATTGGTGGGCACTCCCACGATTTTCTGGACGGAAGCCGGGGCTTTGTGAATCACGACTGGAAGGGTCTGGAATTTGTTCATTATCCCGACTACCAGAAAATCACCCTGAAATGGGCGCAGGTGGAAAAGTATATCGACCTGATGATCCAGTCCGACCGCTACCTGACCGACAAGGAAAAGGAGCATTACACGCCCCCTGCGCCTGTCAATGCAAAGCCGGATGGTGCCCTAGATCGTGCCAAAAACCTGATTCGGGAGTTTTGTCAGGAGGAGTACGACTCCGAGCCGGACTTCTCCGACCTGACCAAGATCGGCATTGCCTACACCAACGCCACCGATGAGGAAATCCCCATTCAAGTTAATGTGGATTTGGTGGGATACCGTGTGGAGCGGTATCTGGGCGAGGTGCTGATCGACGAGCGGCAGTACGAAAGTCTGGAGGACCTGACCGAAACCGAGTTGGAGGCTCTGGATTTCTCGGAACTGGTCAGCGTTACGGACGAGGAACTGGAGCACTACCACAGCAAGGCAGAGGAACGCCCGGCGCTGCTGCCGCTGGATGCCGCCACCGAGTACAACGCTCTGAAGGAGCAGCACCCGGATGCGCTGGTAGGTTTTGAACAGGGCGGTCAGTTTGAGTTTTACGGCGAGGATGCCCGGAAGGTCTGCGAACTTCTGGGCGGCAAACTTCTGGAAAAGGAAACGGAATTGGGCACCGTTCCTGTCACCGGTTTTCCCCGCGACCAGTGGGTGTACCGTTCCAAGCAGCTGTGGCAGTGCGGCGAGAACGTCTACCTTGCCGGGCTGAACGAGGACGGTACCCACCACCAGACCAAGTATCTGCGCCGGGAGGACTATCTGCCGCTGGGGGCTATCGTTCACATGGAGGGGCGAGACTTTCGGGTGGATATGGTCAACTTCGATAAGAGCAGCGTTACCCTGCAGGATGTGGCACTAGCAGAAATGCGGATGCCAATTTTCCGGGAAGAGCCGCTGACTCTTGTCCGGGAGTTGTACGAGCAGGAACAAGAAGTGATGGAACACACACTGCCCGATTACAAGGTCGGTGACAATGTTATCGTTGATCTTCCTACCCAAACCATCGAAGGAACAATCGGCTATGTGGGCGAAACGGATGTTCGCATCGACACCAGCGCGCAGGGGCAGTCGTGGGATAACGAGGTTATCAACAAACGACAATTCGAGGACGGTCTGCGGCAGAACGAACCAAATGCTACCCGGCCAGTTCGTACTGAAAAAACGGTTGCCGTATACCCCGCCAAGGAAAACAATCTGCCGTTTGACATTGTAATTCAGACGATAAGCACAGAATCGCCCACAGTTGAAGCGGAACGCCCCACACTTGAACTTGCCGGGAACTTCCACATCACGGATGATGATTTGGGTATCGGAGGTTCTAAGCAGAAGTACGCGCGGAACGTTGAAGCCATCCGCACCCTGTTCAAACTGGAAGAGGAGCACCGGGGTGCCACCGCCGAGGAGCAGCAGGTGCTTTCCCAGTATGTAGGCTGGGGCGGTTTGGCAGATGCCTTTGACCCCGGCAAAGATAGTTGGGCAAAGGAATATGCAGAGTTGAAAGGACTGCTCTCTGAGGATGAATACGCCGCCGCCCGTTCCAGCACTCTGAACGCCCACTACACCTCCCCGGTGGTGATTCGCTCTATTTATGATGCGGTGGAGCGCATGGGCTTCCAGTCTGGCAACATTCTGGAGCCGTCCATGGGTGTGGGCAACTTCTTCGGAATGCTGCCGGACACCATGGCAGACAGTCGTCTGTACGGCGTAGAACTGGACAGCATCACCGGGCGCATTGCGAAAAAACTGTATCCGCAGGCTGACATTACTGTTGCTGGCTTTGAGACCACCGACCGCCGTGATTTCTACGATTTGGCGGTGGGCAATGTGCCTTTTGGTCAGTACAAGGTCAACGATAAAGCGTACAACAAGCTGGGATTTAGCATCCACAACTATTTTTTCGCCAAAGCTATCGACCAAGTGCGTCCGGGCGGCATTGTGGCGTTTGTGACTTCTCGTTATACCATGGACAGCAAGGACAGCACCGCCCGCAAACACATGGCAGAGCGTGCCGATTTGCTGGGTGCCATCCGTCTGCCGAATAATGCGTTTAAGGCGAACGCAGGCACCGATGTCGTTTCGGACATCATCTTCCTGCAAAAGCGTGACCGCCCCATCGACCATGAGCCGGACTGGGTGCAGTTGGGCAAAACAGAAGATGGCTTTGCCATCAACCAGTATTTCGTAGACCACCCGGAGATGATTCTGGGCGTACTCTCCACCGAAAGCACCCAGTATGGACGAGAGGAACTGACGGTTGCGCCCCTTGAGGGCATCAGCCTTGCCGACCAGCTTGCAGAAGCGGTACAGCATATTGAGGGGCAATACGCCGAAGTTGAGGTGGAAACACCAGATATTGCGGATGCCGAAAATGAGAAGCACATTCTCCCGGCTGACCCGGAGGTCAAAAACTTCTCCTATACCGTAGTGGACGGCGAAGTTTTCTACCGGGAAAATTCCGTGATGACGCAGGTAGAACTGTCCGACACCGCCAAGGGGCGCGTCACCGGCATGGTGGAACTGCGCCAGATTGTCAACGAACTGATTGACCAGCAGTTGAACGACTATCCGGACGAGGACATCAAGGCAACGCAGGAGCGTTTGAACGCCGCCTACGATGCCTTTACCGCCAAATATGGCTTGCTGAACGACCGCAAAAACGGGCGGCTGTTTGAGCAGGATTCCTCCTATTATCTGCTGTGTTCACTGGAAAATCTGGACGAGCAAGGGCAGCTTAAATCCAAGGCGGCGATGTTCACCAAGCGCACCATTCGCCCGGAACGCACCGTCACCAGCGTGGATACGCCAAGTGAAGCGTTGGCGGTGTCCATCGGGGAACACGGCAAGGTGGATTTGCCCTATATGGCAGAACTGCTGGGCACACCCGACGAGTACGGGCGCATCACCACTGAATTGTCTGGTGTGATCTTCAAGGACCCTGCCGCCGACCCCACCGACCCGGAAGCGGGCTGGCAGACTGCGGACGAATACCTTTCGGGTAATGTACGCGATAAGCTGCGGATGGCACAGCTTGCTGCGGAAAGTCACCCGGAGTTCAAGGTTAATGTGGACGCACTGACCAAGGCACAGCCCAAAGATCTGGAGGCATCTGAAATTGATGTACGTTTGGGTGCCACTTGGCTTGTCCCCTCCATCGTACAGCAGTTTATGATGGAAACTTTTCAGCCGCCCTATCGTATCCGCTACAACAATGCCATCACCGTTCGCTACTCCCCTTACACTTCCGAATGGCGAATCAGCAATAAATCTGCTACTGGTTTCGGTGACATTATGGCCACCGAAACCTACGGTACTCGCAGGGCCAATGCTTACAAGATTTTGGAGGATACCTTGAATTTGCGTGACAGCCGCGTTTATGATACCATCGAGGAGGATGGGAAAGAAAAGCGTGTGCTGAATCAAAACGAAACCACCCTCGCCCAGCAGAAACAGCAGGCCATCAAGGATGCTTTCGCTGGCTGGGTCTGGAAAGATCCGCAACGGCGGACTCTGCTGGTGAAGAGGTACAATGAGCTTTTTAACAGCACCCGACCCCGTGAGTATGACGGAAGTCATATTCATTTTGTGGGCATGAACCCGGAGATCAATTTGCGAGAGCATCAGCGCAATGCGGTTGCCCATGTGCTGTATGGGTACAACACCCTTTTGGCGCACGAAGTCGGTGCTGGCAAGAGTTTTGAGATGGCGGCTTCCGCTATGGAACTGAAACGTCTGGGCTTATGTCAGAAAAGTCTTTTTGTCGTGCCAAACCATTTGACGGAACAATGGGCCAGCGAGTTTTTACGCCTGTACCCCAATGCGAAGCTGCTGGTTACCAGCAAGAAAGATTTTGAACCCGGTAATCGAAAAAAATTCTGTGCGAGAATTGCGACCGGTGACTACGATGCGGTTATCATCGGGCATAGTCAGTTTGAAAAAATACCCTTGTCCGCAGAACGACAGGAACGTCTGATTCAGGAACAGATGGATGAAATCGAGGAGGCCATCGAAGAAGCGAAAGCACAGGTTGGTGAGCATTTCACAGTAAAGCAGCTGGAAAAGTTGCGCAAGTCTCTGAAACAGAAACTGGAAAAGCTGCAAGGCGCAGACCGTAAAGATGATGTGGTTACGTTTGAACAATTGGGCGTAGACAGGTTGTTTATAGATGAAAGTCAGGCGTTTAAGAACCTCTACTTGTACACGAAAATGCGTAATGTCGCAGGTTTGAGTACGAGCGAGGCGCAAAAATCCAGCGATATGTTCGGCAAGTGCCGCTATCTGGATGAAATCACCGGAGGCCGTGGCGTGATTTTTGCAACGGGTACACCCCTGAGCAACAGCATGACCGAGATGTACACCCTCATGCGCTATCTCCAGTACAACACCTTGCAGCAGAAAGGGCTGACCCATTTTGATGCGTGGGCTTCTACTTTTGGTGAAACTACTACTGCCATCGAACTTGCGCCCGAGGGCACGGGCTACCGTGCACGCACTCGTTTTGCGAAGTTCTTCAACTTGCCTGAACTGATGGCGATGTTCAAAGAAGCAGCAGATATCAAGACCAGCGATCAGCTTCATCTCCCGGTGCCTGATGCAAAATTTGAGACGGTGGTGGTCAAACCTTCGGAAATCCAACAGGATATGGTGCAGGCGTTGAGCGAACGTGCAGCCGAAGTCCACAGCGGTTCTGTTGACCCCTCTGTGGATAATATGTTGAAAATCACGTCGGATGGCCGCAAAATCGGTCTTGACCAGCGGTTGATGAATTCCGCTCTGCCCGATGACCCCAGCAGTAAGTTGAATGCCTGCGTCAACAACGTCCTGCGCATCTGGAACGACACCAAGGAACAGAAGCTGACCCAGCTGATTTTCTGCGATATGTCTACTCCCAAGGGGGACGGTTCGTTCAACGTCTATGATGATATCCGCTCCAAGCTGCTCAACGCCGGTGTGCCTGAACAGGAGATCGAGTTCATCCACAACGCAGATACGGAGAACAAGAAAGCAGAACTTTTCTCCAAGGTGCGCAGCGGACAGGTGCGTGTGCTGCTGGGCAGCACTGCAAAAATGGGAGCCGGTACAAATGTCCAGACGCTTCTTGTGGCAGTGCATCATCTGGATGTAGGCTGGCGTCCGTCTGATATGACCCAGCGCAACGGCAGAATCATCCGCCAAGGCAACCAAAACAAACAAGTCTACGTCTATAACTACGTCACGGAATCGACATTTGACGCCTACCTCTATCAGACCCTTGAGAATAAACAGAAGTTTATCTCGCAGATCATGACGAGCAAATCGCCTATGCGATCTTGCGATGATATTGACGAACAGGCTTTATCTTACGCAGAAATCAAGGCTCTGTGTGCAGGCGACCCTCGCATCCGGGAAAAGATGGACTTGGACGTGCAGGTAGCAAAATTGAAGGTGCTGCGCGGAGACTTCCAGAATCAGAAATATCGTCTGGAGGATAAGCTGCTCAAAACTTTCCCGGAGGAGATCCAGAAACAGAAAACCCGCATTGCTGCTTTGCAGCAGGATTCACAGATTGCAGCAGCACACCCACAGGACAAAGAAAACTTCTGCGGCATGACCATCAAGGGCATGGTGTACGATGACAAAAAGGCTGCAGGCGAACGGCTGCTGCTGGCTCGGCAGGAGATGCCCAATGCTGATATGATGCTGCTGGGCACCTACCGTGGCTTTGAACTGAACATTCGATTCGACAGCTTCAAAAATGAGCATCAGGCCGTACTCCGGGCAGAGTTGAGTTACCCGGTGTCGCTGGGCGATGATGCGCGCGGCAATATCACTCGTCTGGACAATGCCATCGACAACTTTACGGACCGTATTGCAGACGCCGAAAATGCTCTGCAAAATCTGGAGCAGCAGAAACAGGCTGCAGAGGTTGAAGTGGCAAAGCCCTTCGCGCAGGAAGAAGAACTGGCTGAAAAGTCTGCTCGCCTTGCCGAACTGAATGCTCTATTGAATATCGACCGTGACCGCAGTTCCTCGCAGGATGCTCCCGAAGAAGCAGAGGAAACCGAAGCACCCGCAACTCGTCCGTCTGTGCTGTCTGCACTGGAAGAAAAAGCCAATCAGCCAGAGCCTGTTAAGCCGTTCAAAAGCTATCTGGATAAGGAGGGCCGATAATTTGAAAAAGCGGGAACACCGTCTCTTTATTCGTGTGACTGATGAAGAACGGAACTGCATTTTAGATAAGATGTATGGCATGGGCATCCACAGCCTGAGTGCCTATATCCGCAAAATGGCATTGGATGGCTACTGCCTGAATCTCGACCTTCCGCAGCTGCGGCGCATGGCTTATTTGCTCCAGAATTGCAGCAACAACTTGAATCAGGTAGCAAAACGCGTCAACGAAAGCGGCAAGATCTATTCTGCCGACCTTGCCGATCTACGCACCCGGCTGGATGAACTGATTGATATCGGTAAGCAGATTCTTTCCAAGCTGGCAGAGCTATAAAAATTCCCGCAGTTGGAGGACTGCGGGTGTACATATAATGCTTGACATCCTTGCAACGTAGTAGTCGATACCTTTATAATAAGGGCGAACAGAAAGGAAGTGCTTGATATGATGTCTATGCTGAAGAAAGTTGTTCTTTTCCCGATTTCTCTCTTTGTGGCGTTTTTGGCTCTCATGGCAAAGTGGCTGCTCACTTTGTCCAGTTATGTGGTCGCTCCGCTGATGCTCTACATCTTCGGCTGCGGCATCTACACCGCCTGCCGTCAAACTTGGGATCAGTTTCTTATCCTGCTGGTGTCCGAGTTCATCTGCTTCATCCTCTTTTTCGGTGCAACTGCCATCACCGAGGGTATCGGGCGTTTTAGTGAATGGCTTGCAGAACTGTAAGAAATAGTTTTAATCCTTTGCCGCCTTCGGGCGGCATTTTCATTTTATAGGGGGTGATTCGTGATGGCTGCGACACGATTGATCGCATTGCACAAGAATAAGGGAAAGACCGTTGCGGCCTGTTTGAAAAGCCGCACAGATTATGTGCAGAACCCCGATAAGACCGAGCAAGGTGAATTGGTGAGTTGCCACGAGTGCAGTCCTCTGACAGTCGATGAAGAATTTATGCTTACCAAGCGGCAGTATGAACTTGCTACCGGGCGCAGACAGAAAAGTGACGTGATTGCCTATCAGATCCGGCAGTCGTTCAAACCCGGCGAGATCACCGCCGAAGAAGCCAACAAGGTGGGCTACGAACTAGCCATGCGCTTTACCAAGGGCAAACACGCCTTTGTGGTGGCAACGCACACGGACCGTCACCACATCCATAACCATGTGATTTTCAACTCCACCGCATTGGACGGTTCAAAAAAGTTCCGGGATTTTTTCTTTTCGGCACTGGCCGTTCAGCGGTTGAGCGACTTGATTTGTCTGGAGCATCAACTCTCTGTTATTGAAATAAAGCCCTACCGGGAACGGCAGAAACGTACCCTCTATCCACCCAAAGAAAGCAATCGTGATAGGCTGTGTGGCATCATCGACAGTATCCTTGCAGAAAAGCCCAAGGATTACGAAGATTTTCTGCAAAAACTGGAACAACAGGGTTATGAGGTCAAGCGTGGAAAATACACTTCCGTCAAGGGCGCACGACAAAAACGGTTCATCCGATTCAAAACGCTGGGCGCAGGCTATAGCGAGGACGAACTGAAAGCAGTGATTGCAGGAAAAGCAGAACACCATCCCCACCAGAAGCAGCCGCCCCAAGAGCAACCGTTCCAATTGCTGGTTAACATTCAGGCAAAGCTCTCCGAGGGCAAAAGCGAAGGCTATGCACGATGGGCGAAAAAATATAATCTGAAAGAAATGTCCAAGACGCTGATTTTCTTGCAGGAGCACAAAATTGGCAGCACAGATGAACTGAATGAACGCGCAGCGGCGGCAACAGAAAAATATCACCAGCTGGGAGATTCCATCAAAGCCGCCGAAACACGGATGGCGGAAATTGCTGTGCTGAAAACGCACATCGTCAATTACGCCAAGACCCACCCAGTCTACGATGCCTACCGGAAAGCGGGATATAGCAAAAAGTTTCTGGATACTCACCGGGAAGAAATCACACTGCACAAAGTAGCCAAGGCCGCTTTCGATGAAACTGGCTTAAAAAAGCTGCCGAAGGTCAAAGCACTGAATGCAGAGTATTCCGATCTTCTGACCCAAAAGAAAGCAGCCTACCCGGACTATCGCAAGGCACGAGAAGAAATGCAGGAGTTGGTAAAGGCACAGAAAAATATTGAATTGTTCTTCACAGAAGAAAAAGACGCACAGGAAAAGCAGCAGACCCGATAAACGAAAGTCGCCGAGGATTCTAACCCTTTCATGGGGCGGAATCCTCGGCGACTTTTTTAGTTTATGTAGCAGCGATCCTGCGTTACGAGCCAATCTTCACACAGCCGTTGGGCTTCATCTGTTGAGCGGCACACGCAATTGAACAGCTTGCCGTGCAGGGAGCAGTAGGTGTAACGGATTTTGGGCACACCGTTCTCATCCCGAAACTTTGTGTAGCGTTCCTCACCGGGCATCAGATAAAGCTGCTCCATTTCTGCATCGTCCTTTCCGTTTTCATGTGTCAGGCACACAACGCACCTATTCTATCATGAACTTAGGAATTATGCCATTGACGCTTGCACCAAAAAGCGCCCCGGATTTTCGGAGAGAGTGTGCATTGACACATTCAATAGCGTTCGGAAAGAATGCGCAGCCTGCACCGGAACGGTGCAGATCAGAAAGGGTTTGGGATTTCCCAACAAGCATTTTGCAACGCAAAATTTGCATTTGTGCGCACGAATGCACTGCTTGCTACAATGGTGTTGGTTCTGAGAAGTTCACAGCCAGTGAGCTATACAGATGCCCAAACCTAAGCTACAATGAAGATGTGCTGAGAGAACGAAGCATTGCTTGAGCTGAACGCTCGTACGCGCAAACTGTTCTCCGCCATCTCCATTGCAGCGTTCGATTGACGCAGGTTGAGTTATCGGCAGATAAAAATGTTGCCGTACATTCGTGTCACAAAGCAAGCTGAATCGGTAATGGGCATAGGCGGAACCGGCATTAATATCCTCGACCGCGTGGGCGGCGGCGATGCCTTCGCCAGCGGCCTCATCTACGCCATGCTGCACGACTACAAGGCCATGGATATGATCAACTTTGCCGTGGCCAGCAGCGCCATCAAGCACACCATCCACGGCGATGCCAACATCACCGACGAAGTAAGCTCCATCCGCAACCTGATGAACATGAACTACGACATCAAGCGTTGAGTTTCGCCTTAGCGCTTCCGTCTGCCGGGAACCGACCGCTGCACGTTGGTTTCCGGCTTTTTTTATACCGTCAGCGTCACAAATTGACACCAATTTATCATTCTTCACGAAGTATGTGCTAAAATCTCTTGACAGCAACTCACAAAATATGTTATCTTTTGTAAACATCCTTGAAAAGATATGACATTTTCTGGGGACCGAACACAAACCGATTTTTCTCTGGAGGAAAGACCCATGAAACAGGAGATCATCCGCAAACTGAGCGCTGCCGTGGCCATGAGCCTCGTTGTTGGCGTCTCTCTGGCCGCCTGCGGCGGCAGCAGCAGCTCCACCGCTGCCGGTGTGACTAAGACCGGCTCTGCCGACGGCTTTGGCGGTGCTGTCACCGCCACCCTGACCGTGGATGCCAACGGCACTGTTACCGACTGCAAGCTGGAAGGTGCACAGGAGACCGAAAGCATCGGCGGCGCTGCACTGGAAGAGCTGTCCAAGCAGGTCGTGGCCGCCAACGGTCCCGCCATCGACGGCGTTGCCGGTGCCACGGTGACCACCAAGGCCGTCCGGAAGGCTGTTGCCGCCGCACTGGGTGTGGAGCTGGCCGAAGAGGCTCCCGCCGACTCTGCTGCCGCAGCCCCCGCTGAGCCCGCCGCCATCGTCCCGGTGGAAGGCGGCATCCAAATCGGTCAGGCCTATGCTGCCGCCCACGGCACCAAGTGCTTCACCGAAGCGGTGGCTGTGGTGAAGGATGACGTCATCCTCGCCGCCTACCTCGACGATTTCCAGTTCACCAGCGCCGATGCAGGCGTGACCGCTGTGCCCAACTCCGACTCCGACTTTGCCGCAGGCTACGCCGAGGGCAAGGTGCTGATGTCCAAGCGGGCCAACGCTGATTATTACAGCAAGATGATGGCCGAAAAGGGCGGCTCCACGGTCGCTCTGGACGCAAACTTCGATGCCATCCAGAACTTTGCTGTCGGCAAGACCATCTCCGAGCTGGAGGATGTAGCCGCCAAGGGTGCCGAGGCTGTGGACGCCGTTTCCGGCGCAACGCTGGTGGATACCGCCGGTTATCTCTCTGCCATCGTGGATGCCGCCAAAAACGCCCAGACCACGCAGGCCGTGGAGTTCAACGGCAGCTCCGAGGACCTGAAGCTGAATGTGGTCTATGGGGCCGCCCACGGCACCAAGTGCTTCACCTCCGGCGCTGTCGCCACCGCCGGGGACACCATCGTGCTGAGCTACATTGACGAGTTCCAGTTTGCCGGTTCGGACGCCGGGGTCGTCGGTGTGCCCAACTCCGATTCTGACTTCGGCGCAGGCTACGCCGAGGGCAAGGTGCTGATGTCCAAGCGGGTCAACGCCGATTACTACAGCAAGATGATGGCCGAAAAGGCTGGTTCCACCGTTTCGCTGGATGCCAACTACGACGCCATCCAGAACCACGTGAACGGCATGAGCATTGCCGACGCCGAGGCTCTGAGCAAAGATGAAAAGGCTGTGGACGCCGTTTCCGGTGCCACGCTGGTGGATACTGCCGGCTACGTTGGTGTGCTGGTGGATGCCGCAAAGTAAGGCAAGAAAAATAACGTTCCTCTGAACACAGCAGCGCCCGCCGGGAGATTTCCCGGCGGGCGCTGCTTATTTATTATACTCTGCATGAGCCGCCTCCTTCCTTACACAAACACGCCGAACAGCTTCGCCATCCGGGACAGAAGCATAAACAGCTGTGAGAA